>Ga0228698_1000107_pt1 | contig 75129 bp, 64 predicted proteins | sample McNCre117_Aug_MG_FD_178015 | JGI IMG/M metagenome (GOLD analysis project Ga0228698, IMG submission 178015) | Freshwater microbial communities from McNutts Creek, Athens, Georgia, United States - 1-17_Aug_MG | ecosystem: Environmental > Aquatic > Freshwater > Creek | place: USA: Georgia...
GCTCCAACATCGCCGCGTGGTATTCGTAGAAAGCCTTGCGGCGCTCGTCCATCGTGGTGTGCTGCTCCCAAGGCTCTGGGATCATCATCATCACGGCTTGGCTGATGGGGTAGCCAGACATGGTCAACAGCTCAAGGCAGTTGTCAAAGGTAGCAGTGTCAGACTGGTCGGCAAAGCTGATGGGGTAGAGCTTTTGCAAGTCGCTGCCCAACACTGGCGAAGACATCACGCCTTCGCGGGCCTTCATCCAGTTGTAGTTGCCCTTGACGGTATTGATCTCACCGTTGTGCGCCACATAGCGGTAGGGGTGAGCCAAAGGCCACTCTGGGAAAGTGTTGGTTGAGAAACGTTGGTGCACCAAGCCGAGGGCGGATACGCAGCGTTCGTCTTGCAAGTCTAGGTAATAGGTACCCACTTGATCGGCCAGCAGCAAGCCTTTGTAGATGATCGTGCGGCTGGACATGCTGGGCACGTAATACTCTTTGCCGTGCTTCAAATTCAAATTCTGAATCGCTGCGCTGGCCGTTTTGCGGATGACGTACAACTTGCGTTCCAACGCATCTTGCACGATCACGTCATTGCCACGACCGATGAAGATTTGACGAATGACAGGCTCTTTTTCGCGCACACGTGGCGACATGGGCATATCAAGGTTGACAGGCACATCGCGCCAGCCCAGCAACACTTGACCTTCAGCCAACACCGCACGGTTGAGCTCTTGCTCACAAGCCAAGCGCGAAGCGCTTTCTTTGGGCAAAAACACCATACCCACGCCGTATTCGCCCTGAGGCGGCAAAGTCACGCCTTGCTTGGCCATCTCTTCGCGATACAGCGCATCTGGCAATTGAATCAAGATACCTGCACCATCCCCCATGAGCGCATCCGCCCCCACAGCACCCCGGTGATCGAGGTTTTCCAAAATCTTCAGCGCTTGACCCACGATGGCGTGGCTCTTTTGACCTTTGATGTGGGCGACAAAACCCACGCCACAGGCGTCATGTTCGTTGGATGGGTCATACAAACCCTGAGATTGCAGTTGTGCTTTATCGGCAGCCGTGGTCATGGCGCATTCCTCAAAAATTCAGCGGGACAAGAAGGATACTGCACTGCAGCATCCATGCCAAGAAAATTAATTGGGGTCAGATTCCAATTAAAAGAAACCGAAATATCGAACCGATTTAATTGGGGACATGTTGAAAATCATGCGTTTTTCTTGATTTCACGCGTTTTTGGCGTACTGAACGGACGCCCAGCCTTCGCTTTGAGCAAGCGACGTTGTGTTTGCGACTGCAAACTGGCCATAAAAATCTCATCGCCCAACGCCCAACCGCTGAGCGTGGCATCGGTCAATGCACCCTGCTGGTCCGCACTGATGCCAGCACGCACCAATTCGGCGTATGCCGCCTCACGTGCGAACGGCGTGTTGCCCAAGCCCCAATAGAGCGCGTGCGGCGTGATGAGTTTGTCTGTGCGAAGACCAACATAGTGCGCGTAACTCGACCATTCGTAATCCTCTGGCTGAGACACCAAATGCGCGCGCACGGGATTCAAGTCGATGTAGGCCATGCAGGCCAACAAATAACGATCCCCCTGAATGAGGGTTGAGCGATAGCGCCCCTCCCACAAGGTGCCCGTACGGGCATGGGTTTTGTTAAACGCCTGGACATAACTGCGCCCCACTGCCTGCATCATCTTGGGCAAAGCCAAGTCTTCTTGAGGGGTCAGCAGCAAATGCAGATGGTTACCCATCAACACATAGGCATGAATGTCCACCTTGTGCACACGGCTGTGCTCGAACAACAAATCGAGCATGCGCTGATCATCCGCCCGAGTGAGAAAGATATCTTGGCGGTTGTTACCCCGCAAGATGACATGGTGCGGGTAACCAGTAACAGTAAGGCGAGGGAGTCGGGCCATTTGTGGATGGTAATTCCAACGCAGCCCCGATTAAATTTTGAAACGGCTTTGACCTAGCTCTTGCAACCCAAACTGTTCCAACAAAGCCGTCAAGCGTTCAGCTGCGCTGCGCTTTTTCTGCTCTGTGTACTTGGCCAAGATGAGTTCGTTTTTCATGCTGTGCTCCCAACCCACCAACTCGGTCACCGTCACTTGATAGCCCATCGCTTCTAAGTACAAACAGCGCAGCACGTTGGTCAGCTGACTGCCCATTTCTCGCGTGTGCAAAGGATGACGCCACAACTCGGCCAGCGGCGTGCGTTGCAGATTGAGTGCTTTGTGCTGGTTGAGCGCGCGCGCCAACTCGGCTTGACAGCAGGGCACCAACACCATGTAGTTGGCTTTCTTTTGCAGACCAAACGCAATCGCGTCATCGGTGGCGGTGTCGCATGCGTGCAATGCGGTCACCACGTCAATTTGATCGGGCAACGCATCGCTGTGTGCTGACTCGGCCACGCTGAGGTTGAGAAACTGCATGCGGTCAAAGCCCAAACGTTGCGCGAGTGCTTTAGACGACGCGACCAACTCGCTACGCGTCTCGATGCCATAAATCGCACCTTTGCCCAAGGCTTTGAAAAACAAGTCGTAAATGATGAACCCCAAGTACGACTTGCCCGCGCCGTGGTCGGCCAAGGTGGGGCCTTGCTCGCTGGCAGGCAGCTCCTTCAACAACTTTTCGATGAATTGAAACAGGTGATAGACCTGCTTGAGTTTGCGGCGGGAATCTTGGTTGAGCTTACCATCGCGGGTAAGGATGTGCAGCTCTTTGAGCAACTCAATGGACTGACCGGGGCGCAGATCGAGATCTAAAGGTTTGGGCGCGGTGGTAGGTTTGTGTTTGGACATAGCTCAATTGTGCAGGCGCGCCGAAATTCCTAGTTTGACCCACCCATCGTGGCCGAGCTTGTTCAACACCTCAATGTTGCGCTCGAAGATGAGCGACGCATCGGGGTAGGCCTCTACCGCTTTGTCGATGCTGGCTTCGCGCAGCAGGTGCAACGTGGGGTATGGCGTGCGGTTGGTGAAGTTCTCAATATCGCCTTCGGCTGTGCCACCAAATTGGTAGCGCGGGTGAAAGTCGGCCACTTGCAGAACGCCGTCTAGCTCTAAGTCCATCAACACTTCATCGCAATCGGCCAAGAAGTCGTTGAAGTCTAAAAAGTCGGGCAAGGCGTTAGGGGCGATCAGCAGCGTGGTGTCCAGCTTGTCTGGGTCGGCCTCGGCCAAGTGTTGCAACTCTTTGCGCAGCATGGTCAGCAAGTCGGTGGGGTCGGCGCTTGAGCACACGCGGTAGCGCACCATGCCTTTGACCACCACCGATTTGGCGAAGGGACAGAGGTTGAGGCCCACTACAGCATCGAGCAACCACTTTTGCGTGTCTTCGATGACGATGCGCTCTTGATCTGGCGTGAGTGCGTGATTCATGTTTGCGTTAGCCATGTGCGTTTTCTTTCTTATGTAGTGCACGGCCAATGAAGTGCGCCAACACAGCACCAGCCAAACTGAGTGTGGCCGTCACCGCCCACGTCCATTGCCAGCCACCCGCTTTGGCCGCCACCCATGCCACCAAGGGCGGGCCTGCAAACTGACCCAAGGCTGAGAGCTGCTGCATGTAGCCCACGGTGGTGGACACCGTGCCTTCGTTGGGGGCCAAACGCAAAGCGCACGAAAACAAAGTGCCGGGAATCAAACCACCCACCGCCGAGAACATCACCACGCACACAAAGCGCAGCGCTGTGGGCAAGCCTTCGCCCTGCCACACGGCATAGGCCCCCACCGCGCCCACGGTCATGGCGGCAAAGCCAATCCTGAGCAAACGCTGTGCAGGCCAGCCGCGTTGCAGCAAGCGACCCGATAGGATATTGCCGCTCACATTGGCCAACGCCACACACGCCGACAACACACCGGCCACGCCTGCCGTTAAACCCAGCTGTGCATACACCGTTGGCAAAAAGCCCACCACCGCGAGCCACTGTGATGAATACACCGCAAACGTCAACGCCACCAGCCAGGGGCCGGGGCTTTGCAAAGTCAGCGCCAATCGTTTGGGCCAAGTTGGGTTCGCAGCGTGGCTTTGTGCGGGGGCCAGCGGCTGCATATCAGGCACGCACAACCAGACCGCCACAAACGCACATGCAGCCACGACACCCAACAGCCACCACCACGCCGACCAGTTCAAACACGCAATGACCCAAGGGCCGAGCAGCAACGCCAAGGCACTGCCCGTGGGCATGTAAGTCCCCCACCAGCCCATGCGACCACTGAGTTGCGAGGCCTCCACCGTACGTCGAATGAGTGCGGGCGCAGGCATCACGACCAGCAAAAAGCCCAAGCCTTCCAGCGCGCGCAAGAACAACAAGCTTTGCGCGTCCGCCACAAAACCACCGCTGATGCTGGCGAACGACAACAACCCCAAGCCCACCAACATGCTTCGGCGCAGACCCAAACCATCGGCGCTCAGCCCAACAGCCAAACCCAGTGTCATGCTGGCGATTTGCACTGCAGACAACAAAAAACTGGCTTGCACCAAGGTGATGCCAAGCGCGTTTTGCAAAACGGGCAACGCAGGCGGCAGCTTGCCCACATGCAGCGCAGCGCACACACCCGCAAACACGATGACCCACGAGGGATGAATACCGAAGCGGTGTTGGCTCATGCGGGTGTCAGGCGGTCAAGCGTGCGTGTTCACGGGTGGCAAATCGGTCCGTCATGCCTGACAAATAATCAGCCACGGCGCGCGGCACATCGCTGCGTTGGGCATAAGAAGCTGGCATTTCTTGAGGCTTGGCCAAGTAGACGGCAAACAACTCTTGCACCATGGCGCGTGCACCATCGGTGGTTTGCATGACTTGCGGATGACGGTATAAATTGCGAAACAAAAACGATTTGAGCGCTTTCGACTCTTGGTACATCGCCGCACTGAACTGCACCAGTGGCGGACATTGGCGAGCAGCGTCGGCACTGACCGGCAGGTGCTGCGCAATCGCTGCACGTGTGGCGTTGATCACGTCATACACCTGATCACTCAACATGCGACGAATGGTTTCGTACAACACGCGACGGCCTTGTAGTTGCGGATACTCCGCCAAGGTTTGTGCGTGGTAACGCGCAAACAGCGACACCTCTTGCAATTGATCCAGCGTGAGCAAGCCTGAACGCACGCCATCGTCAATGTCATGGGCGTTGTACGCAATGGCATCGGCCAAGTTGCACAGTTGCGCCTCAAGGCTGGGTTGTGTGCCGTTCAAAAACCGAGCGGCCACGCCACCCGGTTCTTGCGCGTTGATGATTTCTGCATTGCGGCGTGCACAGTGTTTCAAAATGCCTTCGCGGGTTTCAAAGCTGAGGTTGAGGCCATTGAACGCGGGGTAGCGCTCCTCCAACTCATCGACCACGCGCAGGCTTTGCAGGTTGTGTTCAAAGCCGCCATACGAGGCCATGCACTCATTCAACGCGTCTTGGCCCGCATGACCAAACGGGGTATGGCCGAGGTCGTGGGCCAACGCCACGGCTTCAACCAAGTCTTCGTTCAAGCCCAAAGCACGGGCAATCGATCGACCCAGCTGCGCCACTTCCAATGAGTGCGTCATGCGGGTGCGAAACAAATCGCCCTCGTGGTTCAAGAAAACTTGGGTTTTATAGACCAAGCGTCTGAAAGCCGTGGAGTGAACGATTCGGTCGCGGTCGCGTTGGTGCGGGTTACGAAAACTTGAGGCGTGTGTGGGAGCTTCAGGCTCTGGGTGGCGTCTGCCGCGAGATTGCTCTGGAAGACAAGCGTAAGGGGCGAGTTGGGTCATTGTTTCGCCTTGTTTCGCCACGCTTACTTTTCACAGCAATCGTCGATGACTTGAGCGACCAAGGCATCAGGCGCGCCGCGCACGATGGCCGTGCCGGGCTTGTCAATGAGCACAAATTTGATTTCGCCGGCTTCGGCTTTTTTGTCCACACGCATGTGGTGCAAATATTCGTCTGCACCGAGCTTGGGGCCCACCGTTGGCAAGCCAGCACGGGCGATGAGCGCGGTGAAACGCGACACAAAGGCCTCATCCACCAAACCCAAGCGTTGCGATAAATGTGAAGCCATGACCATGCCGCAACCCACAGCTTCGCCGTGCAGCCATTCACCAAAACCCAAGCCCGCTTCGATGGCGTGGCCAAAGGTGTGGCCAAAGTTCAAGATCGCGCGGATGCCGCCTTCACGCTCGTCCTGCCCCACCACCCAAGCTTTGATTTCGCAACTGCGTTTAACAGCGTAAGCCAATGCCTTGGGGTCACGCGCCATCAGTGCGTCGAGGTTGACGTCAATCCAATCCAAAAACTGCATATCGGCGATGGGGCCGTATTTGATGACCTCGGCTAAACCTGCGCTCATCTCACGCTGGGGCAGCGTTTGCAACGTGTCGAGGTCGCACACCACGCGTTGTGGTTGGTAAAACGCGCCAATCATGTTTTTGCCAATAGGGTGGTTGATGGCGGTTTTACCGCCCACCGATGAATCCACCTGCGCCAACAAGGTCGTGGGCACTTGCACAAAGGGCACGCCACGCATGTAGCAAGCTGCGGCAAAACCCGTCATGTCACCCACCACGCCGCCGCCCAGGGCGAACAACACAGTTTTGCGATCAGCGCCCTTGCCCAAGAGTTCATCAAAAATCAAATTCAGTGTTTGCCAATCTTTGTGGCTTTCGCCATCGGGCAAAGCCACGGTGTGCACTTGCTTGTAGAGCGGCGTGAGGGCCGCTTGCAAACGCGCCGCGTAAATGGGCCCCACGGTGTCGTTGGTCACGATCAAGGCAGCGGACGCTTTGGGCAAATCGGACCACGTACTGGGCGCATCAAGCAGTTGCTCGCCAATCAAGATGCTGTAACTGCGGTCACCCAAATCGATGGCGACGCGTTCAAGGTGTGGAGTGTTCGACATGAATCAGACTTTGTGTGGGGGCGAAACGCGTGGGCGGTCAGCAAGCGCTGGCGGCGGTGTAGGCGTGATGTGCCCTGCCAACTCCAACTGCGACACGATCATGTTGACCAAACTTGCCACATTGGGGCGGCCCGTTTCGATGACGTAGTGCGCAGTTTCGCGGTACAGCGGGTCACGCTTTTCCATCAACTCGCGCAAACGCGCTTGCGGGTCGGCCACTTGCAACAAGGGGCGATTTTGGTCATTGCGCAAACGGCGAAACACTTCTTCGGGGCTGGAGCGTAAATAAAACACATGGCCGTGTTGACGCAGACGTTCACGGTTGATGGGGCGCAACACCGATCCACCGCCTGTAGACAGCACACCGTGGTGGTTTTCACACAAATCAGCGAGCACTTCAGATTCGAGGTCGCGAAAGCGATCTTCCCCTTCGCGTTCGAAATACTCGCGCACCGAGCAACCCAAGCGGTGCTCAATCGCATGATCCGAATCAACAAAGGGGAGGTGAAGACGTCGAGCGAGTTGACGCCCAACGGTTGTTTTACCGGAACCCGGCAGACCCACCAAAACCAACAACATATGCTTTCTTAACGTGCAACGGCACTGTGATCGAGCATTTTAGGGGTTATGAAGACCAGCAACTCCTGCTTGGCTTGGGCTTGACGGCGGTTTTTGAACAAATACCCCAGCACAGGGATGTCGCCCAAGAAGGGGACTTTGTACTCGTCTTCTTGTTCGCTGGTCTCGTAAATGCCACCAATCATCACCGTGCCGCCGTTTTCCACCAGCACTTGGGTTTTGACATGTTTGGTGTCAATGGCAAAACCCGCAGGCGTGATTTGGCCCACGTTGTCTTTGGAAATATCCAAATCAAGCACGATGCCACCTTCGGGCGTGATTTGCGGTGTAACTTCTAACTTCAGATTGGCTTTGCGAAACGCCAAGGTCGAGGCCCCACTGGCTGCCGCCACTTGGTAGGGCAACTCGGTGCCTTGTTCAATCACCGCCTTCGACTGGTCTGCCGTGACCACACGTGGGCTAGAGACCACTTTGCCTTTGCCGTCAGCCTCCAAAGCCGACAACTCCAAATTCAAGAAACGGTTTTTTGCTGAATTGAAAATGGACACCGCAAAACTGGCCGGGGCAAACCCGTTGATGCTGGCCGCAGGTAAGTTGACAAACTGACCCGACGTGTCCAACACTTTGTCTGCGATGTTGAAGCTGGTGGCTTGCTGCGCTGTGGGGTTGGCATTCGCCATGACATTGGCATTGGTTGGCCCCCACACGGTTTGCGCACCGCCCTGCCCCATTCCCCCCAAACGCACGCCCAGCGTTTGACCAAAGGTGTCACTGGCTTGAACAATGCGCGCTTCAATCATCACTTGGCGCAAGGGAATATCAATTCTGGCCAGCATCTGCGCCACGTGTTCGAGGCGCTCTGCAATGTCCGTGACGAAAATTTGATTGGTGCGTGGCTCGGCCATGGCGCTTCCGCGTGCGCTCAATATGCGCGAGCCATTTCCCATCACCGGAAAACCAGAGGCGGTGCCACCGGATGATGCGGCGTAGCCCAAACCAGCGCCCGTCCCCCAAGGCGCAGACATGGCCGGTAACACCGCACCGCCTTGGAGGTGCGTGAGCACATCGACCGCTTTGGCATAGTTGAGCGCAAAGCCACGGGTTTGCAAAGGCTCTACGTTTTGTGCAGCCAAGCGCGTTTCGTACTCCAGTTTTTCACGCGCAGCCACCTCCACACGTGGAGCCACCCAAATGACATTGCCTTGCTTGCGCAGGCTCAACCCTTTGGCCTGCGCCATGATGTCCAACACCTGATCCCAAGGCACTTTGTGCAGTTTGAGTGTGAGCGAGCCTGTGACGCTGTCTGAAGTGATGATGTTCAAGCCCGTGAAATCCGCCACGAGCTGAAAGGCTGTACGCACTTCAATGTTTTGAAAATTCATGGACATGGGTGCGCCGGTGTAGGCCAGTTTGGCCTCTTGACTTCGCAGGTGTGAAGCGCAAGCGCAGCACAACGCCATCACACACCGCAAGGTGTCGCGACGTGTCACAGGCCCCCGCCCCGTCATGGCAAAGCCGCCTCATACAAAGGCCAACGCAGCTGCCGCGTCTGCCACTCGCCTGTAGGCTCTAGCAAGACCTCTTGCAAGAGTAAATGGTCGGGCGCAATCGCCAGAACACGGCCAAAGTTGTGTCCCACATGGTGGCCCACGCGCACCCGATGCACGGTCATCATGGCTTGCTCCTTTTTAAAGTCCGTAGAGGGCAGCACTTTGACCAGCGCCTCGTGCGTAGCCCCGACAGTGATTTGCCCCACATATTGCAAACGCTCAAGCGGCAAGGACTCCAACGGCTCACGCACGCGCATCAACTCCGGTTCGACCAAAGCGGCATAGCTGGGGTGTTGCTGCGCATGCGTCCGCTGGGCTTGTGTCCATCGGTGTGGGTTGAAAGGGTCTGTCGATCCCGTGTCTTCTGTGTCTGCACGAGCCAAATCAAAAGAAGACTCATGCACAGAAGACTGCGGGGCAAGCGCCACCAGTTGCGCTGAAATACCACCACGTGGATCAGCCTTGAGCTCTACAGACGACACCATCACCCCAGGTGCGGAAACGGACCATTGCGCCAACCAATTGAGCCATGCCGCCCACGAGCCTTGCACGTGCAATTTCAGCGGCACTTGCTGAAGCTGCAAAGCATTCAACGCCGGTGTTTGCACTGGCTTGTCTAAGCCCAATGCAGAGAACTGCAATCCTTGCTGACGCGCCAGCTGGGTCAGCATGGCTGCATCGACAAAAACAAGTCTGGGCGTGTGCTGCGTTTGCTCCCACTGCTCAGTTTGCACAAGAAGCGCTTGGGTCGCTTGCTGTTGTGCAAGCAGCTGGGCTTGCGCCTCTGTGGCTTCGCACAAAGTTTGCCAACCACGGAACCACCAAGGGCTGAAGAGCAAGGCACCCGCAACGACACAGCCCCCGAACAGCAGATATTGCAACGACCGAGGCCAACGCCACGGCTGATGCCAGTCCAACTGAGACACAGGCAGGTGCAGCCAGGGCATCACACACCGACCTTCAAATCGGCTTCGATGCGAAATTGCCATACCGGCAAACCGGTGGTCGAAGCCAGTGGCCGCAATTGCAACTGCGGCAGTTCAGGCGCTTGCGCCCAAATATCAAGGGCACTGAGCTGTTGTACCAGTTGGTGCGCATGGTTCGAGGACAAGGCTTCGCCTTGGACGGTCCAATGGCTACCGTGCTGCTTGACACTCGCCACCCAGACCCCTTGCGCCGCTTGGCTAAGGACACGGCTCCATTGCAAGCTTTGCATCTGCAGGACTTGCCGTGTTTGCAGCCAACGTGATTGCTCTGCACTGCGCTGGCGTTCAGCCTTGACTTGCGCATGGACTTTTTGTGCGTGTTCGTAGGCGCGGGCCGAGGCCATCACATCGCTCGTGTGCGGCATCTTGGTTTCAGCGACAGATGCAATGACCAATGCAAAACCTGCCGCCAAAAATGCACCACCCAAAGCGCACACAACCACCCCCAACCACCAAGCGCGGCGTAATAAACGTTGTGCCGTTTCTCGGTGCGGCAAAAAGTTAACCCCGACCGAACACCAAGCGCGTAAGGCCAAGCCAAACGCGGCGTCGTATTGCAACGCCAACGCAGCACTGGCAAGAGGCACGCCAGCAAAGGCTTGGCTTTGCTGCACACGGCGTATCGCATCACGGCGAGGCTCCACCACCACGGATTTAAAACCTGCGGCCTGCGCCACTTGCTGCAACAGTTCCACATGCGTCCGCGGCGCGGCCTGCACCCAATAACGTTGCATCCCCGCCTCTGCGGGCGTGGGCTCTGGGTCGGTATCCAAACCGTAATCCACGCACACTGCGCCCGCATCGTTGGGCAACATCGACTGCACCTCGGCCTGCAACTGAAACGCCACATCGTCTTCAGACAAACCCGCGGGCAACGTCACGAGGTGATGCGACACGCAAGCGTCATCCAAACTGAGGCACATGACCTCTGGGTGATAGTCTCCGGCTCTCAAATGCGCAGACAACCACCGCCCGAAAGCGAGCGGCTGCAACGCCTCTCTGGGCATCACACAGTCTTCGGGCAAGCTCAAACGTTCTGCGCAACACACACTATCGGGTTGCGTGGGTGAGCCCATGAGCACCACCACACCGCAGGACTCAGGACCAACATCCACCCCGACCGCACACAGGCGACGTTGGCGTGAACTCAGCAACCATGATGCCCAACGCATAAGCAGATCCTTTTCATTTCCGAAATTGATTGGCATTTCAACGCGTTGACAAGCGAGTGCGGAGGTGTTTGACTCGGGACTTTTGTGATGAGGGCGTGGTTTTTATAATCCTTCCCACTTATGGCGACAAACCACACCCCCGAAGGTTCGAAAGAACACGCCGCTGCGCAAGCAGCCCCCCGTTCCATGGCGCGCCAGCTAGTGCTGTGGGCCTTGGGTATTGCAGCTGCTGGCATGCTCATCGTGGGCCTGCTGGTCGCGGTCGCGCTCGCCATGGCCTATCCACAACTGCCGGACGTGTCCGACTTGGCCGACTACCGACCCAAACTGTCTATGCGGGTGTACTCCGTCGAAGGCACCCAGATTGGCGAGTTCGGCGAAGAACGCCGCAACCTCACCCCTTTCAAAGACATTCCCAAAGTGATGAAAGATGCGGTGCTCGCAATTGAAGACGCACGCTTTTACCAACACGGCGGCGTGGACTACATCGGCTTGATGCGCGCGAGCTTGGCCAACTTGGGTCGCGCCAAGAGCCAAGGGGCCTCCACCATCACGATGCAGGTGGCACGTAACGTGTACCTGTCGTCTGAGAAAACCTTCACCCGCAAGATTTACGAAATCTTGTTGACCTCCAAGCTGGAGCACATGCTCACCAAGGATCAGATTTTTGAAATCTATCTGAACCAAATTTATTTGGGCAACCGCGCCTACGGTTTTGCCGCAGCGTCTGAGGCCTACTTCGGCAAACCACTGAAAAACATCAGCATTGCCGAAGCCGCGATGTTGGCCGGTTTGCCCAAAGCCCCATCCGCGTACAACCCGATTGCCAACCCCAAGCGCGCTCGCGCACGTCAGCTCTACATCATTGAGCGCATGGAAGAAAACGGCTTCATCACCAAAGAGCAAGCCGCCAGCGCCAAACAAGAAGAGCTGAACATTCGCACAGCCACCAGCAGTCTCAACACGCACGCGGACTACGTGGCCGAAATGGCACGTCAACTGATGTTTGCCCAATACGGTCAAGACATCTACACGCGCGGGCTGAATGTCTACACCACCATCCGAGCCAGCGATCAACAAGCCGCCTATTCCGCCTTGCGTCGCGGCATCATGGACTTTGAACGCCGCCAACACTACCGTGGTCCTGAGCGCTTCATCAACTTGCCCGAAAAAGCCTCAGAACAAGAAGACGCCATTGACGATGCCTTGATTGAACAAGGCGACAAAGGCGACTTGCTAGCCGCCGTGGTACTGGAAGCGACACCCAAGAAAGTGCGCGCCATGCGTCAAAACAGCGAAGTGCTGGAAATCACAGGCGAAGGTTTACAGCCTGTGCAATCGGGACTGTCTGACAAGGCCCCGCCCAACATCAAGCTGCGGCCAGGCGCGCTCATCCGCGTCACCAAAACAGCCAAAGGCGCATGGGAAATCACCCAACTGCCCGAGGTGGAAGGGGCATTTGTCTCGATTGACCCCCGAGACGGTGCCATTCACGCACTGGTGGGCGGCTTTGACTTCAATAAAAATAAGTTCAACCACGTGACCCAAGCTTGGCGTCAACCTGGTTCAAGCTTCAAACCGTTCATTTACTCCGCAGCGCTGGAAAAAGGCTTCACCCCCATGACGGTGGTGAACGATGCGCCGTTGTTCTTTGATGCCAGCGTCACCGGTGGCCAACCGTGGGAGCCCAAAAATTACGACGGCACATTCGATGGCCCTATGACCTTGCGCAAAGGTTTGGCCAAGTCGAAAAACATGATTTCGATTCGTGTGCTGCAAGCCGTGGGCGCACAAAACGCACAGGACTGGATCAGTCAATTTGGCTTTGATGCTGAAAAGCACCCACCTTATTTGACGATGGCTTTGGGCGCAGGCTCGGTCACCCCCATGCAAATGGCCGTGGGCTATTCAGTGTTTGCCAACGGCGGTTACCGCGTGAAGCCTTACCTCATCACCAAAGTGACGGACCAACTGGGCAAAACCTTGTCCGAATTCACACCGCCCCCCTTGGATGAGTCCGTTCGTGCAATTGACGCACGCAATGCGTTCGTGATGACCAGCTTGTTGCAAGAAGTCACCCGCTCCGGTACCGCTGCGCGCGCGCAAGCCACGCTGAAACGCCCCGACATCTATGGCAAAACGGGTACGACCAACGACTCGATAGATGCTTGGTTTGCAGGCTTCCAGCCCACCCTCGCAGCGGTGACTTGGATTGGGTATGACACGCCGCGCAAACTGGGTGACAGAGAATCTGGTGGCGGCTTGAGCTTGCCTGTGTGGATCAGCTACATGCAGCACGCCCTGCAAAACGTCCCCATCACCGAACCTGTGCCACCGGCTGGATTGACCCACGAAAGCGGAGACTGGGCGTATACCGAGTTCAGCAAAGGCAGCGGCGTGAGCAGCCTCGGCATGGATGGCCGATCCAGCGGCAACAACAGCGAGCCACTGCCAGCCAACGACGAGAAGAAAAAGATTCTCGATCTGTTCAGAAACTAATCGCAGGAGCGTGGCAAATGCCCTGCGACTGCGTTCAAGCCGTGAAGTTAAGCGCCAGCCCCGTTTGGGTGCTGGCGTCTTTGCTTAAGCGCTCAAAAAACTCCCCTTGACCTTTGGTGTCCGCCCATTGCTGACCATCAAAGCGGAAGTGATAGCCACCCGAACGTGCCGCCAGCCACACCTCATGCAAAGGTTTTTGCAAATTGATGATGATTTGGCTGCGGTTCTCAAAAGTAAGCGTGATCATGCCGCCCACACGCTGGTTATCGATGTCGACATCGCCCTCGTCATTGATACGGTCACAGGCCAGTTCAACGGCTTTGAGCAGAAGTTCTGCGCGGTCTAAGAATTCGAGATCGGTCATTACAATTTGTGCCATGGGTATTGAGAAAAAGATTCTAGTCACGGGCAGAAGCCTGCGCACAGGTGCGGCCTCTGCCGCGTGTTTACTGGCCATGCTGAGCGCATGTGGTCAAAAAGGCAACCTGTATTTGCCCAACGACCCCGAGTTTCAGCAACGCGCCAAACTGCCAGACATCGTGCGCAGACAGATTCCGGGTGGCACGACATCACCAGCCCCCACACCCGCAGCTTCCGCAGCGACCTCACCCGCCACAGCCGCCTCAGCGCCTGTTGGCCGTTAAATTTTTAAGAGCCGTTTGATGACACACACCACGCTTGCAGGTGCGCCTTTTGTGGCCACACACCACCACGATTTGTATTTGGAAGGTGTCAAACTCGCCGACCTCGCCCAAGCACATGGAACGCCTTTGTTTGTGTACTCCAAAGCCGCCATGCTCAGCGCTTTGGCTGCTTACCAACGTGGTTTTGAAGGGCGCAACGCCCGCATTTGCTACGCCATGAAGGCCAACTCCTCTCTGGCTGTCCTGCAAGTGTTTGCGCAAGCCGGCTGCGGGTTTGACATCGTGTCGGGCGGCGAACTTGACCGCGTGATCGCCGCTGGCGGCGATGCTGCCAAAGTCATCTTCTCTGGCGTGGGCAAAACCCGCGCTGAGATGCGCAAGGCGTTAGAAGCCGGCATCGCCTGCTTCAACGTCGAAAGCGAAGCTGAACTTGAAGTACTCAGCGAAGTGGCGCAAAGCATGGGCAAGCGTGCGCCCATCAGCATTCGCGTCAACCCCAATGTGGATGCCAAGACACACCCCTACATCTCAACCGGACTCAAAGGCAACAAGTTTGGTGTGGCGCACGAACGCGCCCTACAAACTTACCAACGCGCCGCCAGTCTGCCTGGCCTGCAAGTGACAGGCATTGACTGTCACATTGGCTCACAAATCACAGAGTCCACACCTTATCTTGACGCGATGGATCGCGTACTCGATTTGGTGCAAGCCATTGAAGCCGCAGGCATTGCCATTCATCACATCGACTTTGGGGGCGGCTTGGGCATCAACTACAACGGCGACACGCCGCCTGCAGCCGATGCGTTATGGGCACAACTGCTTGCCAAGCTCGATGCGCGCGGTTACGGCCAGCGCCAGTTGATGATTGAGCCCGGACGCTCGCTCGTGGGCAACGCAGGCGTGTGCTTGACCGAGGTGCTTTACCTCAAGCCCGGCGAACAAAAAAACTTCTGCATCGTCGACGCAGCCATGAACGACCTGCCCCGCCCCGCCATGTACGAAGCCTTCCACCAAATCGTGCCCGTAACAACGCGCGAGGGTGAGGCCGTGACGTATGACGTGGTCGGTCCCGTGTGCGAAAGCGGTGACTGGTTAGGGCGCGACCGTCAACTGACCGTTCAATCGGGTGATTTACTCGCCGTACTCTCCACAGGTGCGTATTGCATGGCCATGTCTAGCAACTACAACACGCGTGGACGCGCGGCTGAAATTTTGGTCGATGGCAACAAAGCCCACATCATTCGCCGACGCGAAACAGTGGCAGACCAAATCGCTTGCGAATCGCTGGTCAGCTAACTCCGGTCATGAGGCCAGGGGCAGCCGCCCCTTCCTCATGCTGGCGTACCAGAAATCGTCAGGGGTCGTCTGCCCCTGACCTCACTGCCGAACGAAAAGCGGTAAACGCGCCAACCGCCAAACCAACAAAGCAAACAACACCGAGGCGTAGACCAGCACCTCGGCAAAATTGTTCTTGCCTGCACGCATCCAAAAAAAGTGCAACACCGCCAACACGGCTACGGCATACACCGCACGGTGCAAGCCTTGCCAGCGCTTCGCACCTAACCACCGAATAGCTCGGTTAAACGAGGTCAGTGCCAAAGGCGTCAGCAAGACAAACGCACTGAACCCGACCAAGATGAACGGGCGCTTGGCGATGTCATGCGCGATGTCTGCCCACTCAAACCCCATGTCAAGCCAGCTGTAGCACAGCAAATGCAGCACCACATACACATAGGTGCACCGACCAAACACACGCCTTAACTTGAACAACTCAGGCAACCCCAACATCACGCGCAACGGTGTCACCGCCAAGGTGAGGCATAAAAATCGCAAGGTCCAATCCCCGGTGGCGCGAATCAGATACTCGGCGGGATTAGCCCCCAGCGCATCATTGGCCGCCCCCCACAAAAGCCACGCCAAGGGCAGCACACACAGCAGGTACGCCGCAGGTGTCACCCAAGGATGACGCAAGGCCGAGCGCAAACGAGAAAGCACATCAAACACGATCAATACAGCTTCTTCAGATCCATGCCTGCGTAAAGCTGCCCCACTTGCGCTTCGTAGCCGTTGAACATCAAGGTTTTGCGCTTTTTAGCAAACAGGCCATCTTCACCGATGCGCCGCTCCGTGGCTTGACTCCAGCGTGGGTGGTCCACATTCGGATTCACATTCGAGTAGAACCCGTATTCTTGTGGTGCCGATCGGCCCCACGAGTTGATGGGTTGTTTTTCGACAAAACGAATCTTGACCAAACTCTTGGCGCTTTTAAAGCCGTATTTCCAAGGCACAACCAAGCGCACAGGCGCGCCGTTTTGATTGGGCAACACTTCGCCATACATACCAAAACTCAACAGCGTCAAAGAGTGCATGGCCTCGTCTAGACGCAAGCCCTCCACATAAGGCCAGTCCAACACGCGCGAGCGCACACCAGGCATGGTCTTGGGGTCGGCTTGGGTGATGAACTCCACGTACTTGGCGTTGCCTAAAGGCTCCACGCGTTTGATGAGTTCGGCCAGCGAATAGCCCACCCAAGGAATCACCATCGACCACCCTTCCACACAGCGCAAGCGGTAAATTCGCTCTTCCATCGGGCTGAGTTTGAGCAGGTCATCCAAATCCATACGTCCCGGTTTTTTCACCAGCCCCTCTATCTCGACGCTCCAAGGTTTGGTTTGCAAGGTGTGCGCGTATTTGGCGGGATCCGTTTTGTCTGTCCCAAATTCGTAAAAATTGTTGTACCCGCTGGCGTCTGCATAAGACGTGATTTTTTCCATCGTGTTGGCACCGTTGACGCGGCTGACGCTACCGACGAGGGCCGGCAGCTTACCTGGGTGAGGTGTTTGTGCCATGGCATGACGCGCGCCCCAAGCCGCCAATGACATGCCTGCGGCACCTGCAGCCACCTGCCGAAGCCAAGCACGCCGCTGGACATACATGCTTTGCGGCGTGATTTCACTGCTGACGGCGTGCGTGAAACCTGTGGTGCTAGAAGGAGAGAAGTATTGACGCAACATAACGCTGAACTCCTGATTTGGATGTAACCGCCATTGTGAGGCTGAGTCATTAGCCACACGCCAACCACAGACATAAAAAAAGCTGGCACAGGGCCAGCTTTTTTGGAAGCGCTTAAAAGCTCAGATCAACGCAGACCCGCAATGTAGTCAGACACTGCTTTGATTTCACGGTCATTCATCTTGGCAGCGACACCAGCCATTTGAGCGCTGTTCTTGCGAACACCATCACGGAAGGCGGTCAACTGAGCCACCGCGTAGTCAGCATGTTGGCCAGACAAACGTGGGTACTGCGAAGGAATGCCAGCTCCTGTGGGCGTGTGGCAGCCAGCACAAGCAGCGATTTGGCGGTCAGCAATGCCACCGCGGTAAATGCGCTCGCCCAAGACCACCAAATCTTTTTCTTTAGCAAAGTTAGGCTTGGACTGTTTAGAACCGACCCAAGCAGCCACGTTCTTCATATCTTCGTCAGACAAACCAGCAGCCATGCCGCTCATGATGGCGTTGGCACGTTTGCCTGATTTGAATTCTTGCAACTGTTTCACCAAATAGTCAGGGTGCTGTTGGGCCAACTTAGGGTAAGCAGGCGAACCCGAGTTACCGTCGGCACCGTGGCATGACGCGCAAACAGCGCTGTATGTGGCTTCACCTTTGGCCAAATCAGCCTTCGCAGCTTTAGCTACTGGCTCGTTGGCATGAGAAAGGACGGGGGCCACCAAGGCGGCGGCAATCAGCAAAGAGGCAATCAGCTTCATAAGTGTTCTTTGGTTAATGGGTCTCAAAGACGTCGAAAAACTGCGGTGATTCTACAATGCCGTATGAACCAGCCAGACCCACACGACACCCCCGCCCCAATCGACACGCCAGAGGTGCCTGAAATAACGGTCTTGAACGCTGAATTGGAAGCACAAAAAGAGGCCGAACGAGCCGCCGCCAAAGCCGCGTTTGAACTGCTCAGTCCCGCTGACCAAGCCAAATACGCCATGGGTTGGCTGCACACCGCACGTTTTTTGACAACCGCGGCCCAGCTGCATCACCTGCCCGCCTATGACTTGCCCGAAATTGCTTTTGTGGGCCGTTCCAATGCGGGCAAATCCACCTGCATCAACGTACTGACCCAGCAAAAACGCTTGGCCTACGCCTCCAAAACACCAGGTCGCACCCAACACATCAACTTATTTGCCATGGGTCGCCAAGGTAAAACAGATGCGGTACTGGCCGACTTACCAGGCTACGGCTACGCTGCGGTGCCCAAACAAGACAAGATTCGTTGGCAGCAAGTGATGGCCAACTACCTGCTCACGCGCCCCAACCTGCGTGCGGTGGTGCTCATGTGTGACCCGCGTCACGGTTTGACAGAACTCGATGACATCTTGCTCGACGTGATTCGCCCCCGCGTCGAAGAAGGCTTGAAGTTTTTGGTGTTGCTCACCAAGTCCGACAAGCTCAACCGCACCGAAGGCGCGAAAGCCTTGCAAATTGCCAAATTGCAAGCGGGCGGCGGTGAAGTGCGTTTGTTCTCAGCCCTGAAAAAGCAAGGTGTGGACGAAGTCGCTACCACCTTGTATCAGTGGATGCACCCTTAATCAGTAAAGCTCAGGCGCGCCCGGTGGGCGTGTTTTGAAGCGCTTGTGCACCCAAAAATACTGTGCAGGCATGGTGTTGATGAAGTCTTCCAAACGTTGGTTCATCACGGCGGTATCCGCCTCGGCATCGTCTGTGGGGAAATCATGCCACGCGGAATGCACGACCACGTCGTAGCCTGTGGGTGTCATACGCGTGATGACCGGCACCACACGTGCACGACCCAGTTTGGCAAAGCGTGACAAAGAGGGCACGGTCGCAGCTTGCTCGCCGTAAAACGGGACAAAAATAGACTCGCTTGGCCCAAAATTCATATCGGGCAATAAGTACAACAACTCGCGCTGGCGCAAGGCACTGACGATGGGTTTGACACCGTCTTCACGACGGAACAAACGCACATGGCCAAACCGCTGACGCCCTTTGGCCACCCACGCATCCACCGTCGCATTCGACTGGGGTGTGAAGATGGTGGTGAAGTGCAAAGGCAAATTGAGGGTGAGCGCCGTCCAACCCACATCCAATCCCACAAAGTGCGGCGCAAACAACACCGTGGGCACATCAGCAGACAAAGCGGCCACATCGCCCGTCAGTTGCACGCGCGACTGAATGCACGCTGCACTGCGATGCCACAGCCAACTGCGATCCAACCAAGCTTGTGCGAAATGCACAAAAGTTTGGCGCGTGAGGACATTGCGCTCGGCCTCACTCAAATGCGCAAAGCACACCCGCAAATTGGTTTGCACCACGCGACGGCGTGAAGGAATCACCACCCACAACACAGCACCCAAGCCCGCGCCCAAGGCTCGCAACCAAGACAACGGTAAGTAGCCCAAGGCCCGCAACACCCAAAGTCCCAACGTGCTGAACATGGCTTAACCTTCCGCGCGCGGTTGTTTGTCGCGAGCGTAACCCCAGAGGTATTGACCCGGTGCGTTGCGCACCATGGCCTCAACCCCACGATTCACCGCAGCCGCAGCCGACTCGGGCGACACATGGGGGTCGGTCATCTCGGGGGCATCAAAGGGCTGCATGTGCATGCAAAAGCCTTGACCGGCAGGCAAACGCTCACACCACGTCATGATGACTTGAGCGCCCGTTTGCTGCGCCAACTTGGCAAGCAAAGTCATGGTGTACACATCGCGGCCAAAAAAGGGGGCCCAAACACCTTGCCCCAATGGGGGCACTTGGTCGGGCAAGATGGCGGTGTAGCCCCCCTGACGCAAGGTACGAATGAGTGTGCGCACACCTGCCAATGAGGTAGGCGCGGAATCTAGATACGGACGAGTCCGAGCGTTGGCCACCAGCGGCTCCAGCCACGCTTTACGCGCAGGGCGAAACAGGGCCACCATGGGGCCGTAGGTGGGGCCAAACTTTTCAGCAATCGCTTGGGCACCAATTTCCCAAGAGCCTAGATGGGGCGACATGATGATGACGCCCTTGCCAGCTTGCATGGCCGCTTCAAAATGCGCTGCGCCATCCCACGTCACGAGGCCATCCAGCACCGCACTGTGTGGACGCATCCACACCCACGGCAGTTCGGCCACCATCGAACCAATCGCGGCAACAGCGGGGCGAGCATCACGCCAAGCCACGCCAGCGGCTTGCACATTGGCTTTGAAGTTGCGGCGATAACTGGGCGACAAACACCACACCAACCAGCCCAACGCGGCACCCAGCCGCTGCATCAACGGCAGCGGCACATGCGCGAGAAAACGAAAGAGGCGTGTGACGGACAGCATGAGGGTTTTGTGACCGATTCGAGAAGTGCACTAAAATCCAGATTGTCGCTGAGTTAAAGAACTACTTGCAGGGCGACGACACACCACGGTGTGACAGCGAGGGCGAGGCCCGCGCCATCTGCTAAAGCGTTCGCCGGGCTCCCTTCAGAGTTGGCAACGCCAACATCAACTGAATGGAGCTTTTTTATGTCGAACGATTTCCTTTTTACCTCTGAATCCGTTTCAGAGGGTCACCCAGACAAAGTCGCAGACCAAATTTCTGATGCGATTTTGGATGCGATCTTTGAACAAGACCCGCTCTCACGCGTGGCCGCCGAGACCTTGACCAACACCGGTTTGGTGGTGCTGGCAGGCGAGATCACCACTCAAGCCAACGTCGACTACATCCAAGTCGCACGCGACACCATCAAACGCATTGGCTACGACAACACCGACTACGGCATTGACTACAAAGGCTGCGCAGTGTTGGTGGCTTACGACAAGCAATCCAACGACATCGCCCAAGGTGTGGACCGCGCATCTGATGATCACCTCAACATCGGCGCTGGCGACCAAGGCTTGATGTTTGGCTATGCCTGTAGCGAAACACCCGAGCTCATGCCTGCGCCGATCTACTACGCACACCGCTTGGTCGAACGCCAAGCGCAGTTGCGCAAAGATGGTCGCCTGCCTTTCCTGCGCCCTGATGCCAAAAGCCAAGTCACCATGCGCTACGTGGACGGCAAGCCCCACAGCATCGACACCGTGGTGTTGTCAACCCAACATCACCCCGACCAAAGTGAATCCGCCACCAAGATGAAAGACAGCTTCATCGAGGCCGTGATTGAAGAAATCATCAAGCCCGTGTTGCCTAAAGAGTGGTTGCAAGACACCAAGTATTTGATCAACCCCACAGGTCGTTTCGTCATTGGCGGCCCACAAGGCGACTGCGGTTTGACGGGTCGCAAAATCATTGTGGACACCTACGGCGGCGCATGCCCACACGGCGGCGGTGCGTTTTCGGGCAAAGACCCCTCCAAAGTGGACCGCTCGGCCGCATATGCGGCACGCTATGTGGCCAAAAACATCGTGGCCGCTGGTTTGGCCAAACAATGCCAAGTGCAAGTGGCCTACGCGATTGGCGTGGCTCGCCCCATGAACATCACCGTCAACACCGCTGGCACAGGCGTGATTTCTGATGACAAGTTGTCGGCCTTGGTGGCCGAGCACTTTGACCTGCGCCCCAAAGGCATCATTCAAATGCTGGACTTGCTGCGCCCGATTTACAGCAAGACCGCCGCGTATGGTCACTTTGGCCGCGAAGAGCCAGAGTTCACTTGGGAACGCACGGACAAGGCTGCCGCATTGAAGGCAGCGGCTGGCGTGAAGTAAGCGCTTCTCTGCCGATTTACTGAAAAGAAGCACGGGTGGCGTGCCCCGATAAGGCACCATCCACCGCGCAGCGGTGTAAGCCGTTTGGGGTGCGCCGCCTGTGCTTCGCGGCCACACCACCGTCAAAGAAAAGCGTTACCCCTCTCCGCCCCCCAAAGCTTTGTAAAGCTGCGCCGTCGTGCCAAGCACCTGTCGCAACACCTGCGTGCGCGATTGCTGCGCGCTCAAGGCATCACGTTGTGCATCCAACAAATCAAACTGATTGGCCGCGCCCTGCGCATAGCGCACCTCCATCACACGCAAACGTTGCTGCTGACTTTGCACCCAATTGGTTTGAGCGGTCAGTTGCTGCTGCAAGGTGTCACGTGCCACCAACAAATCAGCCACCTCACGGAAAGCCTGTTGCAAGGTCTTTTCATACGTGGCCACCGCTTGTACTTTGCGGGCTTCAGCCACATCCAAATTGCCTGTGGTTCGCCCCCAATCAAACAGCGGCATTTGCAGCGTGGGCACAAAGCTCCAGCTGCGAGACCCCGAATCAAACAAACCATTCAAGCTGGTGCTGGCGGAGCCTGTGCTGCCCGTCAGTTGCAAGCGTGGCAAAAAGGCCGAACGTGCCACACCGATGTTGGCATTGGCTGCCACCAAGCGTTGTTCGGCGGCACGCACATCTGGGCGACGCAGCAGCACATCCGACGACAAATTGGCTCCCCATGCCAAGGACAAGTTCTGCGCCTCCAGCGAGGCTGCAGCAGGTGCGTCAGCAGGCAGCCGCCCACCCACCAGCACAGCCAGTGCATTGCGCGCTTGTTGCAAGGCTCGGTCGGTGGTGAGTTGATCGCTCTGCGCGGCAGACAATGCTGCTTGCCCCGTGGCAACGTCCACATCGCTCGCCGCGCCCAACGCCTGTTTGCGCAACGTCAAATCAAACACCTGCTGGCGACCCTCGGTGGCATCTTTGGCCCATTGGCTGCGTAGCTCTAGGTCTTTGACCAAGTAGTAGCCATTGGCGACGTCACTGATCAACCCCAAACGCACCACGCGCTGATCTTCGGCGCTGGCTTGGTAATTGGACTTGGCGGCTTGGGTGAGGTCAGCCACGCGCCCCCAAAAGTCGACCTCAAACGACACCAAATTCACATTCGCGTCGTAACGGTTAATGCGTGTCGCCGTTGGATTGTTGATGACCCCCGCAGGCGTGAGGGAGGCCGTACGCCCGACAGACATGTTGGCACTCGGAATTTGATCTGCACGTTGTACGCCCCACAAGGCGCGCGCCTCTTCCATGCGCCCTACGGCGATGCGCAAATCATGGTTGCGCTCCAGCGCTGTGCGAATAAGACCACGCAAATACGCATCGGTGTAAAGCGTCTCCCACGGAATATCTTGTAACTGCGAGGTATCGGTCGCACCCTTTTGTGTCGCCCAGCTCGGCGCCAAATCAACATCAGGACGCTTGTAGCTTGGAGCAAGGCTGCACGCACTCAACACACATGCAGCCGCCAACGCCACCGCTGAAAAACGAACGCGATCAATCATGGGTAGCTCCTTGCTCTGCATCATGGTGTTTGGGTTTGCCCGGGAAATAGCGTCGCACCACCACAAAAAACACCGGCACCAAAAATACCGCCAACACGGTGGCTCCCAACATACCGCCGGCCACACCTGTGCCAATGGCTTGTCGGCTCTTGGCCCCCGCGCCGCTGGAAATGGCCAAGGGCATGACACCCAAGATGAAGGCAATCGATGTCATGAGAATCGGGCGGAACCGCAGACGACACGCCTCCAGCGTGGCATCCAACACGCTCTGACCACGGTCATTCAACTCACGTGCAAACTCGATGATCAAAATCGCGTTTTTCGATGCCAAACCAATGATGGCAATCATGCCCACCTTGAAGAACACATCGTTGGGCAGACCACGCAGCAGCACGGCCAACACAGCACCAAACACCCCCAGTGGCACGACCAACATCACCGCAAACGGAATGGACCAACTTTCATACAAAGCGGCCAACGCCAAGAACACCACCACCACCGAAATGGCAAACAACGCGGGCGCTTGATTGCCAGACAAACGCTCTTCCAACGACGTGGACGACCATTCAAATCCAAAGCCTGGTGGCAACTTGGCAGCCAACTCCTCCATCGCCGCCATGGCCTCACCCGAACTGCGCCCTGGTGCTGGAGAGCCCGAAAGCTTGGTCGATGGCAAACCGTTGTAACGGTCCACACGCGGCAAGCCCACCACCCAACGGGTCTTGGTGAATTCACCCAAAGTCACCATCTCTCCACGCGTGTTGCGCACCGGCAAACGCAAAATGCTTTCTGGGTTGCGGCGCAAATCGGCATCAGCTTGCATTTGCACCCGCAAGATGCGGCCATCACGCACAAAGTCGTTGACATACGACACGCCCAAAGTGGCTTGCAAGGTGTCGTTCAAACTGGCCAAGTCCACCGACAGGGCTCGAGCTTTGGCTCGGTCAATGTCCAACAGGATTTGTGGCGCAGGCTCTTGCCCTTCAGGACGTACGCCTGCCAACGCGGGATGGCTGGCCACCATGCCCAGCATCATGTTGCGCGCATCCATCAAACGCTCACGACCTTGGCCAGCACGGTCTTGCAAACGGAAGTCAAAACCGCCCACCGCACCCAACTCAGGAATCGGCGGCACGTTCACCGCCAAGGCAAAGGCTTGTTTGAGCGAGAACAGATACATGTTGGCGCGTTGAATCACTGCTTGCACCGAATGGTCCGCCGTTTTGCGGGTGTCCCAATCTTTGAGCTTCACAAACACCAGCGCCGCATTTTGACCACGGCCAAAGAAAGAAAAGCCCAACACGCCAATCACGTGGTCCACCTCGGGCTGCTTCAAAAAGTACTGTTCGGCGTTGCCCACCACCTCGCGGGTGCGCTCGGTCGAAGCACCTGGCGGCAGTTGCACCATGCTGATGAAATAACCTTGGTCTTCATCTGGCAAAAAGCTGCCGGGCAAGCGTGTGAACAACCAACCGGTAGCCACACAAATGGCCAAAAACACCACCAACCAACGCATGGGGCGTTTGATGATCTTTTCGACCCGCTCGGCATAGCGACCACTCAGACGCGTGAAGTGACGGTTGAACCAACCCAGCAACCCCTTTTCGGAAACAGCGTGCCCTTTTTCAATGGGTTGCAACACCGAGGCACACATGGCGGGGGTGAGGGTGATCGCCATCAGCGCGGACAACAACATGGTCAACACCAAGGTCACCGAGAACTGACGATAAATGACCCCCACCGAACCACCAAAGAACGCCATGGGTACAAACACCGCGCACAACACCAAGGTGATGCCGATGATGGCCGCAATGATTTGGTCCATCGCTTTGCGTGTGGCATCACGTGGCGACAAACCTTCGGAACTCATCAAACGTTCCACGTTTTCCACCACCACAATCGCATCGTCCACCACGATACCGATGGCCAACACCATCGCAAACAAGGTGAGCACGTTGACCGAGTAGCCCAGCAAAAACAACCCCGTGAATGTGCCCAACAACGCCACGGGCACCACCACAGCAGGAATCAGCGTGGCACGCAAATTCCCCAAGAACAGCCACATCACCAAGAACACCAACACCATGGCTTCAAACAAGGTGTGGACCACTTCAGAGATGGAGATCTCCACAAACTTAGAGGTGTCGTAAGGCACGTCCCAGCCCACACCGGGCGGGAAATAACGCTCCAACTCTTTCATGCGTTGCTTGACCGCTTGGGCCACTTCCAACGCATTGCCATCCGGTGCCACGCGCACCGCAATCGCGGCAGATGGGTTGCCATCGGTACGCGCCAAGATGTCGTAGCTTTGCGCGCCCAATTCGATGCGCGCCACATCCTTCAAACGCACAGCCGAACCATCAGGCTGAGTCTTGACCAAAATTTCGCCAAACTCTTCGGGACGGTTGAGGCGACTGCGCACCACCACCACCGCGTTGAGCTGCTGACCGACAGGCGCAGGGTTTTGTCCCATTTCGCCAGTGGCCAACTGCACGTTTTGCGAACGCACCGCAGCCGCCACATCACTAGGCGCAATGCCGTACGCGTGCAACTTGGCAGGGTTGAGCCAAATGCGCATGGAGTATTCAGTGCCAAACAACGTGGCCTCGCCGACACCCGGCACACGACGCAGCTGATCCAACACATTGGATGCGGCGTAGCTGCCCAACGCCACCGCATCTTTGCTTTGGTCGGGAGAAGTCAACACCGCAAACAGCAAATAGTTGCGCTGAGGCTTGGTCACGGGCACCCCCAAGCGACGCACGTCGTCTGGCAGTCGCGCTTCCACGCGCTTGTAACGGTTTTGCGCTTCCACCGAAGCCACATCTACGTTGGTCCCCGCTTCAAACGTGAGGGTCAACGTGCCCACGCCTAGCTCGGACGATGACTCCATGTAGAGCAAATGCTCAATCCCGTTCATCTCCTGCTCAATCAGCGCGGTGACGGTTTGCTCAACCACCTCGGCAGATGCGCCGGGGTATGTGATGTTGAAGGCAATCGACGGTTGCGCCACTTGCGGGTATTGCGACACGGGCATCTTGCGCAATGACAAGGCCCCAGCCAACACCAACGCAATGGCAATCACCCACGCAAAAACGGGGCGATCAATGAAAAACTTGGCAAACATGACTTAGCGCCCTTGTTGTGAAGCAGCAGAGGCAGCGGAGGAGGCTGCCGAAGCAGGCGCGGATGCCGCCGATGCAGCGGGGTCCACCGGTTTGACAGTGGCACCAGGCTTGGCTTTTTGCACACCGTCCACGATGAAGCGTGTACCTTCTGCCAAACCACCGGTCACCACCCACTTGTCACCACTCATCGGGCCAGTTTGGATGGGCACAGGCACCACTTTGTTTTCGGAAGTGACCGACAACACGTAGGCGCCGTTGCTGTTCATTTGCACGGCACGTTGAGGCACGGTCATGGCTTGGTCCATACGGGCCTGCGAAATACGCACACGCACAAAGCTGCCTGGCAGCAACTCGCGCTGCGGGTTGGCAAACTCGGCGCGCAAGAACACATTGCCCGTGTTCACATCCACCGTTTGCTCTGACAACAGCAACTTGCCCATCTGGCCGTACACCGAACCATCCGACAACAACAATTGCACCTTGAGGCTGTCACCCGCTTTCACCTTGCCTTGCTTGATGGCTTGACGCAAACCGAACAACTCGTTTTCACTTTGACTGAAGTTCACGTAAATGGGGTCCATTTGGTCAATGTTGACCAAGGGCGTGGCATCGCCTCGGCCAACCAATGCCCCTTCTGTGACCAACGCATGGCCCACACGCCCGCTGATGGGCGCTGTGACCATTGCATTTTCATAGTCGATGCTGGCTTTGGCCAACGTTGCTTTGGCTTGTTTGGCACGCGTCACAGCGGCTTCGTATTCTTGTTGACTCACGCCGCGCACCTCCAACAAAGCTTGGTAGCGCTGCAACAGCTGATCGGCGGCCTGCGCATCAGCGCGGGCCGCATCTGCCGCTGCACGATAGGCGCGTGGATCGATTTGGAACAACGATGTGCCGACCTTGATGTCTGCACCTTCTTTGAACAAGATTTTGTCCACCACACCCTCGACGCGGGCGCGCACTTGCGCGGTGCGCACCGCTTGCAAACGACCAGACAAGTCTGTGGTCAAGTCCACAGGCTCAGATGCCGCCGTCATCACATTGACTTCTGCGGGTGGCGGGCCACCGGCCCCGGCTGGCGGCTTACCGTCTGACGAAGGGCTGCAAGCCACAAGACTGGCCAACGCCAAAGAACAAAGGGCGATGTGGTGAAAACGCGAGGGGAACATGAAAAGACCTTTTGCAAACACGAGAAAGACCGCCCGCATGGGCAGCCTCAGTGAATTCCGAGATGTGCGAAACAACAAAACCACATTGTGCCGCCACACCGTAAAGCCGGTGTGAAGCCGCGCAAAGACCGACGTCAGTCGAGGTTTCAGCTTGTCAAACGCCTTGTTTTGTGAACAAAGTCAAGTTTGCGCTTGCTGCTGCAAAGCCCACATGCGTGCATAAGCCCCACTTTGCGCGAGCAACGAGGCATGGGTGCCACGCTCCACAATGCGACCAGCATCCAGCACCAAAATTTCATGTGCGTCCACCACGGTGGATAAGCGGTGGGCGATCACCAACGTCGTTTTGTTGTGCGCCGCACTTTGCAACTCGGCCTGAATGGCGCGCTCATTCGCACTGTCCAGTGCCGATGTCGCTTCGTCAAAAATCACAATGGGTGGATTCTTCAACAAGGTGCGCGCAATCGCCACCCGCTGCTTTTCACCCCCCGACAGCTTCAAACCGCGTTCGCCCACCATCGTGTCATAGCCCTTGGGCATGGCAGCAATGAAGTCATGGATGTGTGCGGCACGCGCCGCTTGCTCCACCTCGGCCTCGGTCGCATCGGTGCGGCCATAGGCAATGTTGTAGCGCACGGTATCGTTGAACAACACCGTGTCCTGCGGCACGATGCCCATGGCGCGACGCACACTGCCCTGTGTCACTTGGCGTATGTCTTGCCCATCAAGGGTGATCGTGCCTGAACCCACGTCGTAAAAGCGAAACAACAAGCGCGCCAACGTGGACTTACCCGACCCAGACGGGCCCACCACAGCCACCGTTTTGCCCGCAGGAATTTCAAAGCTGATGCCATGCAAGATGGGACGCGTGGGCTCATACGCAAACACCACGGACTCAAACTTCACAGTCGGTGAACCTCTCAACTGCAGCGCTGGGGCATTCGGCACATCGGCGACTTCACGCTCTTTTTCCAACAACGTGAACATACGGTCTAGGTCGGTGAGGCTTTGTTTGATTTCTCGATAAAGCACGCCCAAGAAATTCAAAGGGATGTAGAGCTGAATCATGAAGGCGTTGATCATCACCAAGTCACCCAAGGTCATGCGCCCCTCCACCACGCCTTGCGTCGCACGCCACAACATGCCCACCAACGCCACGGCGATGATGAGCTGCTGCCCCGTGTTGAGCAGTGACAACGACGTTTGCGCCTTCAAACGCGCGCGTCGCAGCGCTTCTAAACTTTTGTCGTAGCGTGCCGCCTCGAACGCTTCGTTGTTGAAGTACTTCACCGTTTCGTAATTCAGCAAAGAGTCCACGGCTTTGGTGTGCGCCGCTGAATCAAACTCGTTGGCTTGGCGACGGTACTGTGTGCGCCACTCGGTCACGCTGATGGTGAACACGATGTACAGCGCCAGCGCTGCCAAGGTGATGCCCGCAAACCACACATCAAACTTCACTGCCAAGATGCTCAGTACCAAAGCCACTTCAATCAAGGTCGGGACAACGCTGTAGAGCGAGTACGAAATGAGCGACTCAATGCCGCGCACGCCACGCTCGATATCGCGCGTCATGCCACCGGTTTGACGCTCTAAGTGAAAGCGCAGACTCAACCCATGCAAATGCTGAAACGTTTCAAGCGCAATTTGCCGCGCGGCCCCTTGTGTGGCTTTGGCAAATACCAACTCGCGCAATTCAGTGAAGGCAGACACCGACAAACGCAACACGCCATACACCAACAACAACGACACGGGAACCACCAACACCGCCATCGGGTCGTTGGGCTTGAACGACATGGCATCAATCAACTCTTTGAGCAACAGAGGCACACCCACGTTGGCCAACTTAGCCCCCACCATGAAGGTGAGTGCCGCCATCACCCGCCATTTGTATTGCCACAGATACGGGAACAGTCGCTTCAGAGTTTCGCGATCGGGGCGCTGTTTGACAGCCTGCCCTGCCGGTGTGGGCGCAGAAGAATGGGCGTGATGACGCATGTTGCACAATGCCAAAAAGTAATTCTTCAATTGTGCCTATGTCTATCAGTCCCCACGCCGTCCCTTTGCCAACAGACCAAGAGTTGGTGCTCAAAGTCATCCCCATGCCCGCCGACTGCAACCAGAACGGCGATATCTTTGGCGGATGGGTGATGGCGCAGGTGGACTTAGCGGGTGCCGTGTTGCCTGCGCGTCATGTGAAAGGCCGCATGGCGACTGTTGCTGTGAACGAGTTCATCTTCAAGCACCCCGTCAAAGTCGGGGACATCTTGAGCTTTTTCTCTCGGGTGCAACGCATTGGCAACACCTCCATCAGCGTCAAAGTCGAAGTGTTTGCTGAGCGCTTCAATGCGCAAGGGGAGTACATCAAGGTCACAGAAGCCACATTGACGTATGTGGCCATTGATGACACGGGCAAGCCCCGCGTCATCCCCAAAGACTGAACATCAAGAAACGATGTAAGCGCCAGTGCCCGTGGACATCAGTGTGCCATCGGGCCCGCGAAATTCCATGCGGGAAGTGCCCACACGCGTGCCCACACGCAAGGCATGGGCATGGATGGTGAAGTGCTCACCAATACCGGGACGCAAATAATCCACACGTAAATCAATCGTGCCGAGTTTGGCAAAACGCTCTAAACGCTCCGTGGGGGACTCTTTCATGTGCTTGGCCGCCAAGCAGGCCATCACTGCCGCACTGCCTATGGCATCCAACACAGCACTGATGACACCGCCGTGAATGCGGTTGTACGCGTAATGCCCCACCAACTCAGGCCGCATGTCAATGCGTGCCACCACCTCGTCTGGCGTGACGCTCACCAGCTTCAAGCCCAAGGTGTGGTTGAAGACAATTTTTTCTTCGTAGATTTGTCGAAAACCTTCGAGGTATTCAGCTTCAAACACGACGGGGGACATGGGTGGTTGCGACATGCGGTGTGTCACTCAAAGCTTTGAAAAATCGGGCTTGCGTTTTTCCATGAATGCGCTGAACGCCTCTTTGGCGGCTGGTTCACGCAACATGCGACCAAACGAAGCCGCCTCCTCGTTCATTTGCTGTTGCACCAACTGGGCTTGACCCGCTTTCATCAAGCGCTTGGTTTCTAACAACGATGCCAAGGGCTTGCCCGCCAGTTTGCGCGCTTGCGCTTGCGCATAACTGTTCACCTCGGTGGGGGGTACAACGCGGTTCACCAAGCCCACTTCAAGCGCAGCCTCGGCCATGAAAGGCTCGCCTAGCAGCAAGGCTTCTGCGGCGCGGTGGTAGCCCATCATTTGAGGCGCGAGCAAACTGGATGCAGCTTCGGGACACACACCCAAGTTCACAAAAGGCATCGCAAATACGGCGTTGTCACCCGCGTAAACCAAGTCGCAATGAAACAGCAGCGTGGTCCCAATGCCCACAGCCGGTCCCGCCACAGCAGCCAGCATGGGCTTTGAAAAAGCCGCCACGTTGCGCAGCAAGCGAAACACAGGGGCATCCAATGTGGAGGGCGGGTTGTTCAAAAAGTCGGCAATGTCATTGCCCGCACTGAACACGGTCTCGTGGCCTTGGAACACCAAGACGCGCACGTTTGAATCCTGTTCAGCCTGCTCAACCGCATCGGCCAACGCGGTGTACATCGCGGCGGTGAGTGAGTTTTTTTTGTCAGCACGATTGAACGTCAGAGTCATCACACCTTGGTCGATGTGATTCAAAATTTCTGTCATGTGTTTCCTAGCTAATTACTGGGCACGAAGCCAAATTTGTGTGCGATAAAAAGGGCCAATGTAGCCGCGGACTTGCAGCTTTTGCCCACCCTCTTTAGGCATCATTTTCACGGTGTATTCCTTGCCGTTTTCTGGGTCTAATATTTTTCCACCGGCCCACGAATACTCCGTCAATGGGTCAGGTTTCACGCCACGGATGATTTCCATGCCAATGATGTCTTGACCTTTGCGCTCATCCTTGCAGTCTTCGCATGTTTTCTTCGCGTTGGGGTCATGACGCAAAGACTTGACCACGCGCCCACTGAGCACCCCCTCTTTTTCAACAATTTGAATTTCGGCTTTCGCCTCACCCGTTTTGTCGTCGATGTTGTGCCAAGTGCCAACGGGTGTCATTTGCGCAAAGCTGCTCACAGCAACCCAGCCAGCGACACCCACCACCGTTTTCAAAATGCGTGTATTCATCATGCTTTGAATTTAACTGATTTAAACGTTGTGACAACTCAGGCAAACACGGCCTCTGTCTCCATCAGCACACCCGCACCGGCACGGGCCGTCAACATGAGCGATGCCGTCTCTGGGAACAATTTGGCGAAATAAAAGCGTGCCGTTTGCAGCTTGGCTTGGTAGAACGGATCGCGATTGCCTTCGGCAATTTTTTGCAACGCCACCTGTGCCATCCGCGCCCAGAAGTAACCGAACACCAAATGCCCCGCCACGCGCAAATAGTCCACAGCGGCCGCGCCCACTTCGTCGGCGTTTTGCATAGCCTTGTAGCCAATTTCACCTGTGAATTGCGTCATTTGCTGGCCCAGCTTAGCCAACGGGTTGATGAACTCGGCCATGTCTTCGTTGCCTTGCTCTGCCATCACCAAGGCGGTGATGTGTGCGCCAAATTTTTTGAGCGACGCCCCTTGGTTACCCAGCACTTTGCGCCCCAGCAGGTCCAAACTTTGGATGGTGTTTGTGCCCTCGTAAATCATGTTGATGCGTGCATCGCGCACATATTGCTCCATGCCCCACTCACGGATAAACCCGTGCCCCCCAAACACCTGCATGCACGATGAGGTGGCCGTCCAAGCGTTGTCGGTGATGAACGCTTTGACAATCGGCGTGAGCAACGCCACTTGCTCTGCCGACTCTGCACGCACAGCCTCGTCTGCATGGTTCAACTCACGGTCAATCAACAAAGCGCAATGCAACGCTAGCGCGCGCCCCCCTTCCGCATAAGCTTTGGCGGTGAGCAGCATCTTGCGCACATCAGGGTGTACCAAGATGCTGTCCGCTGGTTTGCTGGGGTCTTTGACACCGGTCAGGCTGCGCGATTGAATGCGATCTTTGGCATACGCCAACGCATTTTGATACGCCACCTCGGTCAACCCCAGCGACTGCATGCCCACACCAATGCGCGCGGCATTCATCATCACAAACATCGCAGCCAACCCTTTGTTGGGCTGACCTACCATCGTGCCCACGGCACCGTCCAACACCATTTGGCACGTGGCATTGCCGTGGATACCCATTTTGTGTTCCAAGCCACCGCAGTAAATACCATTGCGCTCGCCCAAGCTGCCGTCGCTATTGACATGGAATTTAGGCACCACAAACAAGCTGATGCCTTTGCTGCCCACAGGCGCATCAGGCAAACGCGCCAAGACCAAGTGAACAATGTTGCTCACCATGTCGTGTTCACCCGCACTGATGAAAATTTTGTTCCCCGTGATGCGATACGTGCCATCGGCTTGTGGCTCGGCCTTGGTGCGCAGCAAACCAAGATCTGTCCCGCAGTGTGGTTCGGTCAAACACATGGTGCCCGTCCATTCGCCGCTGGTGAGCTTGGGCAGGAACAGCGCTTTTTGCGCATCTGTGCCATGTGCGTGCAAAGCTTCATAGGCGCCATGCGTGAGCCCTGGATACATGGTCCACGCTTGGTTGGCGCTGTTGAGCATTTCGTAAAAGCACTGGTTCACCACCACAGGCAAGCCTTGTCCACCGTACTCGGGATCTGCACTCAGCGATGGCCACCCCCCCTGCACATATTGCTCAAACGCAGCTTTGAAACCCTCTGGTGTTTTCACCTCGTGTGTGTCGCGGTCCAGCGTGCAGCCTTGCTGATCGCCGACTTGGTTCAGCGGGAAAATCACTTCGGCAGCGAACTTACCGCCTTCTTCTAGCACCGCAGAGATGGTGTCATGGTCAATCTCGGCATGTTTGGGCATGCGTTTGAAGTCATCGGTCACATTCAAAACTTCGTGCAACACAAATTGCATGTCGCGCAGAGGTGGCGTGTAGCTGGGCATGGTGTGTCTCCTTATTTTTTCGAGTTGATTTGGCGTTGAGTGGTCGCGCTTGACATGGCTACAGCATCGCCAGTGCCATAACGTTGCAAGATGTTTTCAAATCCTTGTGTGGTGCGTGCCAATGATTTGGACGAACGCAAGAAACGCGCTTCGTACTGCAAGGCCAAAATTAAGCCGTGCAGCTCAAACACCATTTGTTCGGCATCCATGTCTGGGGCCAAATGTCCCTCATCGCGGGCTTGCACCACGGTTCGATGCACAGCCGCCAACCACGTTTTGACGGAGCTGGCCAATGCGTCACGCACGGGCCCTGGACGATCATCAAACTCGGCAGCGCCGCTGATGTAGAGACAGCCTGAATCAATCTCTGCCGACGTGCGCTTGGTCCAATTGGCAAAAAGTTGGCGCAAACGCGGCAAACCACGCTCTGCGTGCAAGATGGGCAGAAACACTTCGGCTTCAAAACGTTCGTGATACTCCCGCACCACCGACAGTTGCAACTCCTCACGTGAGCCAAAGTGCGCGAAGACGCCTGACTTGCTCATGCGAGCGACCTCCGCCAGCGCACCGATGCTGAGCCCTTCCAAGCCAATTTGCGTGGCTAAGCCCAAAGCGGCATCCACGATGGCGGCTTTGGTTTGTTGACCCTTTTGAAGTGTCTTGCTTTCTGAAGCAGCTGGTTTACGAGAAACGGTCATGCAGGACTCATAAAAAGAACGGTCGTGCTATTTTGCATGATTTTTTCGTCTTTAAACTCGGCAACCATGCAAGTCACTCGAATCCTCGCCATCCGTCATGGGGAAACCCCTTGGAACGTGGACACCCGCATTCAAGGCCAACTCGACATTGGCCTCAACGACATGGGCAAGTGGCAAGCCCTGCGCGTAGGTCAAGCCCTGCGCGAAGAAGACATCTCTGCCATTTACAGTAGCGACTTAGCGCGCGCCTTCGAAACCGCGCAAGCCATTGCCCAAAGCAACGCACTGGCGGCCAAGCTCAACGTGACACCGCATACCGATTTGCGTGAACGCCATTTCGGTCACTTGCAAGGCCAAACCTGGGCCGAGATTGAAGCCGGCTGGCCAGAAGACGCCAAGCTGTGGCGCGGGCGTGACCCGCATTGGTCTCCCATTGGTGGCGAGTCATTGACGGTGGTGCGTGAGCGTATTGCCCGCTGCGTGCATGCACTGGCCAGCCAACACGTGGGTGAACAAATCGTGCTGGTGGCGCACGGCGGCGTGATGGATGCGCTGTATCGTTTGGCCACCAACCAACCCATCCAAGCCCCGCGCACATGGCACTTGGGCAATGCCGCGATTAACCGTTTGCTGTGGACACCTGAGGGCTTGAGCTTGGTGGGCTGGGGTGATGTCTCGCACTTTGACGATGCGCATGGCGCACCGCGCGACGAAAGCACCACTTAAAACGCCCGCTCATTCGACCGAGACATCCCCAATCGCTTTGGGCGGTGTCACGCCTAAGTGACGGTAGGCCGCCAAAGTGGCCATGCGACCACGCGGCGTGCGTTGCAAGAAACCTTGCTGAATCAAATACGGTTCAATCACATCTTCAATGGTGTCGCGCTCTTCGCCAATGCTGGCGGCGATGTTGTCCAAGCCCACAGGCCCCCCATCGAAGCGGTGAATCACCGCCTCTAACAATTTGCGGTCCATCAAATCGAACCCTTGCGGGTCCACATCCAGCATGGCCAATGCACGTTTGGCAATGTCTTCGGTGATACGGCCTGTGCCTTTGACATCGGCATAGTCGCGCACACGACGCAACAAGCGGTTGGCAATACGCGGCGTACCGCGTGAGCGACGCGCAATCTCAAAGCCGCCTTCGACATCCATGGGGGTGTCGAGCAAGCCGGCACTGCGCACCACGATGCGTTGCAACTCTTCGGCGGTGTAAAACTCAAGGCGCGACACGATGCCAAAGCGGTCACGCAAGGGGTTGGTCAACATGCCCGCGCGGGTGGTGGCCCCCACCAACGTGAAGGGCTGCAGGTCGAGCTTGATGCTACGTGCCGCAGGACCTTCGCCAATCATGATGTCAATTTGGTAGTCTTCTAAAGCCGGATACAAAATTTCTTCCACCACGGGTGAGAGGCGGTGAATTTCGTCGATGAACAACACATCGTTTTTCTCAAGGCCCGTCAGCAACGCGGCCAAGTCTTTGGGCTTTTCCAACACGGGGCCGCTGGTAGAACGCAGGTTCACCCCCAACTCTTGGGCAATGATGTGACTCAATGTGGTTTTACCCAAACCGGGCGGACCAAACAGCAGCACATGGTCAAGCGCCTCGCCGCGCTTACGCGCTGCACCAATGAAGATTTCCAACTGCTCCCGCACCTTCATCTGGCCTACATACTCTTGCAACAGTTTGGGACGTAAGGCGCGTTCAATCGCCTCTTCGTTGGGCGACACCGGGACTGCAGACACCACGCGAGGCGTGGGAGCGAAATCGTCAGTTTGGATGCTCATGGTTTATTTCGCCAACGATTTCAACGCCAGCTTGATGCCATCGCTCACGCCCACATCCGTCGGCAAGGCTTTGAGTGCCGCAGAAGCTTCTTTGTCGCTGTAACCCAGCGCCAGCAACGCTTGCAAGATATCGCTTTGGTGGTCGGGTGTCGAAAACATATTGGGGCCAAGGTCTGCGCCCAGCTTGCCTTTGAGCTCTAACAACAAACGCTCGGCTGTTTTTTTGCCAATACCCGGCACTTTGGTCAATCGACCAGCCTCTTGGTCTGACACAGCACGCGCCAACTCATCAGCACTCATGCCGCTCAAAATGCCCAGCGCTGTGCGAGGGCCAACCCCCGAGATTTTGATGAGCAACCGAAACGTTGAACGCTCCGCCGCAGTGCCAAAGCCATACAAAATTTGGGCGTCTTCACGCACCACAAAGTGCGTCAACAACGACACACGCTCGCCGGTGGCCGGTAGGTTGTAAAACGTGCTCATGGGCACATCGACTTCGTAGCCCACACCGTTGCAGTCCACCAAAACTTGGGGTGGATTTTTCTCGCTGAGGATGCCTGTTAACTTGCCTATCATTGGGGGACCTTTTTAGGGATTATCGACTTGATTCTTCGCCACACCTTCACCCCGCATAACAACACCCGTCTGTCGCATCTGTGCGGCCCTACCGACGAACATTTGCGCACCATCGAACTGGCCTTGGACGTGAAAATCGCCCACCGCCACGAGCAATTCAAAGTAGACGGCCACAAAGCCAAAGCCACCCGAGCCATGGAAGTGCTGCAAGCGTTGTACGAACGCGCCGCACGCGCCATCCCGCCTGAGCAAGTGCAACTCATGCTCGCGGGTGACAGCGCCATGGAAGAGGAAGACCTCCCCACGCTGCAAACCCGCCGCACCGACCTGCGCCCACGCACGCCCACGCAAGCGGCTTACTTGGACAACATTGCCGCCCACGACATCAGTTTTGGCATTGGCCCAGCGGGCACAGGCAAAACTTATTTAGCCGTGGCGTGTGCAGTTGATGCGCTAGAACGCAGTGCGGTACAACGCATTGTGCTGACCCGCCCTGCGGTAGAGGCGGGTGAAAAACTGGGCTTCTTGCCCGGCGATTTGGGGCAAAAGGTCGACCCGTATTTGCGCCCCTTGTACGACGCGCTGTATGACCTGATGGGCTTTGACCGTGTGCAAAAAGCCTTCGAACGCAACGCGATTGAAATTGCGCCACTGGCGTTCATGCGCGGGCGTACGCTCAACAATGCTTTTGTCATCTTGGACGAAGCACAAAACACCACACCCGAACAAATGAAGATGTTCCTCACCCGCATTGGCTTTGGCGCCAAAGCCGTGGTCACTGGCGACGTGAGCCAAATCGACTTGCCCAAGGGTCAGCTCAGCGGTTTGATCGATGCTGAACGCGTACTCAAACGCGTCAAAGGCATTTCAGTCACCCGCTTCACCAGCGCCGACGTGGTGCGCCATCCGTTGGTCGCACGCATCGTTGATGCCTATGACGCACAACGCACCGCCACCACTGGCGCCCCCTCACGCAAACAATCGTAAATACATGGCACTGCCCACCTTAGACCTCACCCTGCAATTTGGCGACGTGCCTTACGCCGCTCGCCACCGCGCGGCGCTGCCACGCGCGTTTGTGAACCGCTGCATTCGCCACGCACTGGCACACGATGCCGAGATGACCGTACGCATCGTCAATGCGGAAGAAGGCCAAGCCCTCAATCGCAGCTATCGCAAAAAAGATTACGCCACCAACGTCTTGACCTTTGACTACGCCCAAGCGCCGCTGGTGATGGCCGACTTGGTGTTGTGCGCCCCCGTGGTTGCACGCGAAGCCAAAGAGCAAGGCAAAACCTTGCAAGCGCACTACGCACATTTGCTGATTCACGGCGCATTGCATGCCCAAGGCTATGACCACGAAACCGGCGAAGCCGATGCCAATGAAATGGAAGCGCTGGAGATGTTCATCATGGCCGACCTCGGTCTGCCCTGCCCTTATTGATCCAATAGGGTTGAAGACATGAACGCCACGCCCTCGCGCCCGCTGTTTCATTGGTTACTCTGGACGGGGGTGCTGTCGTTGTGCGTGCGCGCATGGATAGGCGCCACCTTCCCCATCACGGGCGACGAAGCCTACTTTTACTGGTGGGGGGTGTACCCCGACTGGGGCTATTACGACCACCCACCGATGGCGGGATGGGCCATTGCCGCCATGCTCAAACTGTTTGGCGACAGCACCTTTACCATGCGGATTCCGGCTTTGCTGTTGCCCACAGCGCTGGGCGCGGCCTTGTGGTGGGGTTTTTCACCCACTGATCGTGAAAAAACGGCGTGGGCGGTTCTGTTGTTCTGGCTCACGCCCATCAACTGGCTCAACGCGCTCATCACCACAGACACCCCCTTGATTTTTTGGTCGGTGTTGTCCATCAGCGCGTTGGTACGTGCCGAAGTTCGCGCACAACAAGACCGAATGACCTATGCCTTGCACGCATTCAGCGGCCTGTGTTTGGGCCTTGCGTTTTTGTCCAAATACTTTGCTGTGGTGATTGGGCTGGCGTACATGGTGTATGTCGTGGCCTACCGTCGCGAGCGATGGCTTGGGTTTGCGTTGCTGGTATTGGCCGCCACCCCTGGACCGCTGATTAACTTGTGGTGGAACATGGGCCACGGCTGGGCCAACATCATGTTCAACGTATACAACCGCAACCAAGGTGAAGTGTTCGAATGGAACAAGCCTGCGCTGTATTTGCTCACTTGGTTTTACTTGCTCACGCCAAGCTTTGTGTGGTTGACTTGGAAAGAGCGCAGCGCTGTTGCACGCTTGGCACGTGAACAAAAGTTGCTGACCATCTTGGTCACCGTGCCCTTTGCTTTCTTTGCGCTCATCGCTGTGAAAAAAGTGGTGGGCCTGCACTGGGTGCTCAACTTCTACCCTTTGTTTTTTGTGATGCTGGCGTTTGCCTTGACGACACTGCAACTCGAACGTTGCCGCACATGGATGGGTGCATTCTTGGGGCTTCACCTCGTCGCATTAGCCGCCATGTATGGCACACAACTCTCTGACTGGAAGAGCGTCAAAATTTACCCAGAGATCGTGCGCAGCTATCGCACTCAAGCCCTGCTGGCCAAAGTACAAACCCCAGAAGCCGTGCTGATGGCGACCTCTTACACGCCTGCCTCCATCTACGGTCAAACACTCAAAACCTACGTGCCCGTGTTTGGCACAGGGAGTTTTCATGCGCGCCAAGACGACTTGCTGGTGAACTTCGCCGACTTCGATGGCAAGACCATTCGCATCATTGGGTTCAGTCAACCCAATCTGGACGACTACCGAGCCTACTTTGACAGCGTGACGCTCATCACGGTGTCACAAGACGATGTACCGTTCTATGCAGTGGAAGGAAGAAACTTCAAGTGGCCGGTGTACCGAGACACGGTGCTGAAAGAAATTTTCCAACAGCGCCACCAAATTCCGTCATGGTTGCCCATGACGGGTTGTCCGTTTTGCCAGCACTACTGCGGTGAAGTGCGCTGCACGAATTAACGCCCTGAAGCGTCTTCAAGCAAACGCACTTTCACCGTCTTGCCTTTGACGCGACCTGCGCTCAAACGCTTGACCGCTTCACGCGCAATGCTGCGCTCCACCGCCACATAGGTGGAGAACTCGTTCACATTGATCTTGCCGACTTGCTCTTTGGTGAAGCCTGCATCACCGGTGAGCGCGCCCAACACATCGCCCGCACGAATTTTCTCTTTGCGGCCACCCACAATTTGCAGCGTTGCCATAGGAGGCTGCAAGAGGCCTCCGGCGGCAGGGGTCAAACTGCTCAAGGGAGCCCATGTGGACTCACGGTTTTGCAACTGCTCGATCTTGCCCACGTTGCCCATCTCGTCCATGCTCGCCAGCGACAAAGCCAAGCCTTCGGCATCGCCTCGGCCAGTACGACCAATGCGGTGAATGTGCACCTCAGGGTCGGGTGTGACATCCACGTTGATGACCGCCTCTAAGTTGGCCACATCCAAACCGCGCGCGGCCACATCGGTGGCCACCAACACCGAGCAACTGCGGTTGGCAAATTGCACCAACACTTGATCACGCTCACGTTGCTCTAGCTCGCCAAACAAAGCCAGTGCGCTGAAGCCTTGGGCTTGCAACACCGTCACCAAATCACGGCATTGCTGTTTGGTATTGCAAAACGCCAGCGTAGATTCAGGACGAAAGTGATTGAGCAACTGCGACACGGCATGCAAGCGCTCGTTGTTCGACACCTCATAAAAAATCTGTTTGATTTTTTGTGCATCGTGCTGCGCCTGCACCTTGACCGTTTGTGGCTCACGCATGAACTGCGCAGCCAGTTTGGCAATGCCTTCGGGATACGTGGCGGAGAACAACAACGTTTGACGATCTTTGGGGCATTGACGCGCCACTTTGGCGATGTCGTCAAAAAAGCCCATGTCCAACATGCGATCAGCCTCATCGAGCACCAACATCTTCAACCCTTGCAGGCTCAACGAGCCGCGCTCTAAGTGATCCATGATGCGACCAGGTGTGCCCACGACCACATGTGCGCCGTGTTCTAGGCTTTGCGTTTGGCCACGCAACGCCACACCACCGCACAGCGTGACCACTTTGATGTTGCCCACTGCACGCGCCAAACGGCGAATTTCTTGCGTTACTTGATCGGCCAATTCACGGGTGGGGCACAACACCAAGGCTTGTGCATCGAATTGCGCAGCATCCAGCTTTTCCACCAAAGGAATGCCAAAAGCAGCGGTCTTGCCACTGCCTGTGCTGGCTTGGGCAATCAAATCGCGCCCCGCCAACGTCAAGGGCAAGCTGGCCGCTTGGATGGGGGTCATCTGGGTGTAGCCCAGTTGTGTCAAGTTATCCAGTGAAGAGGCCGCAAGGCTCAAGGCAGCAAAAGATGCAGCGGTATTTTTTGATTGGGTCATGCCCCAATTATCGTGATTGGGATGGTCACCGGGCCATCGTTCACCAAATGCACTTTCATGTCCGCGCCAAAGAGCCCCGTTTGCACGTGGGCATGCTGCGCTCTGGCCTGCGCCACAAAGCCGTCATACAAGCGCCGCCCCTCATCCGCTGACGCTGCACTGGTGAAACTGGGCCGAGTCCCGCTGCGAGTGTCCGCGGCCAACGTGAATTGACTCACGATCAACAAGCCCCCGTTGACGTCGACCACGCTGCGGTTCATCTTGCCCGCATCGTCGTAGAAGATGCGCAGCTTCAAAATTTTGTCGAGCATCTTTTGGCCAACCTCTTCGGTATCGCCTCGTTCCGCACATAGCAACACCATCAACCCATGTTCAATTTCGCCCACGGTTTGACCATCGACCACCACACGTGCTTCGCTCACGCGTTGCAATACGACCTTCATGCATTCATCTTTCTAGGGTCAGGGCTGACTTAGTGCGCATCCGGCACGTCATCCACGTGAGCTTCCACATCATTGGGCAGCAACTGAATCGTGGCACGCAAGCCGGGAACCGCCTTCATCAACGCATGCTCCACATTGGCGCGCAAAGTGGCAGCGCGACCCAGCGTCCATTCAGCGGGCATGTGCATGTGTAAATCCACAAAACGACGCTGCCCCGCCTTGCGCGTGATGACATGGTCAAAACGTACCATGTGCACATGGTCTGCGCCCACCTCTTCGTGACTCACTGACAAGTCATGCAACACCGTGTGGATTTGCGCCAACACATCGGGCTCTACCGCTTCGTCCATCAAGCCTTGTGAGGCACTCCAAATCAAATGCCAGCCTTCTTTGAGAATGTTCAGTGCCACGCCAATGGCGACCACCGCATCCAGCCACAGCCAACCCGTGTAGCTGACCAAGGCAATCCCCAAAACCACGCCCACCGAGGTCCACACATCCGTCACCAAATGACGCGCATCGGCTTCTAACGCAATGGACCGGTGTGTTTTTGCTGCACGAAACATAACCCATGCCAACACACCATTCAGCACCGAACTGGCCACCGACAAGGCCAAACCAATGTCAACCTGTTCGACTGGCTGTGGGTCCAAGATGCGATGGCTGGCTGCCCAGATGATGCCTAGCGCGGCGACCACGATGAGAATGCCTTCAAAGCCAGACGAGAAATACTCGGCCTTGTGGTGACCATAAGGATGATCTTCGTCAGCAGGTTTGGCCGCAACCGTGACCATCATCAAGCCAAATACAGCACTGGCCAAGTTGACCAATGACTCCATCGCATCGGACAGCAAACCCACCGAATCGGTAAGGTGCCACGCCAAAGTTTTGAGGGCGATGGTGATGCACGCCACCACCACAGAGGCCCACAGCAAACCTTTGGGTGACAGCCATGGAGAGGAAGATGTATTCATGCGTTCAGTATGGCCACCAGCCATTAAGCCAAGGTGACACGCGCAAATTTGCGCTTGCCCACTTGGACCACAAAGGTCCCCGCGTCCAACTTCAAACCTTTGTCGCTGACCACACCCGAGTCCACGCGCACGCCACCACCGTCAATCAGACGATTGGCCTCACTGGTAGAGGGTGCCAAACCTGCCGCCTTCAGCAATGCACCAATGCCCATCGGCGCGCCAAGTAAGGCCACATCAGGAATGTCATCGGGCACACCACCTTTGCTGCGGTTGATGAAGTCTTGCTCGGCGGCATCTGCCGCTGCAGAGCCATGAAAACGCGCCGTGATTTCCTTGGCCAAGGCCACTTTGGCATCTTTGGGGTTACGGCCACCTTCGATCTCTTTTTTCAAGGCCTCAATGTCACCCATCGACTTGAACGACAGCAAGGTGTACCAACGCCACATGAGCACATCAGAGATGGACAGCACTTTGGCAAACATAGTGTTGGGCTCTTCGCTGATGCCGATGTAGTTGTTCTTGGACTTGGACATTTTTTCAACACCATCCAAACCCTCGAGCAGCGGCATGGTCAAGATGCACTGCGCCTCTTGGCCATATTCGGCTTGCAAATGACGGCCCATGAGCAAGTTGAACTTTTGGTCTGTACCGCCCAACTCCAAGTCTGACTTCAACGCCACCGAGTCGTAGCCTTGCATGAGCGGGTATAAGAATTCGTGCACGCTGATGGGCGTGTTGGCGTGGAAGCGATCGTGAAAATCGTTGCGCTCCATCATGCGCGCCACGGTGTATTTAGATGCCAGCTGAATCATGCCCATCGACCCCAGCGGAATGCACCATTCGCTGTTGTAACGAATTTCGGTTTTGGAAGGGTCCAGCACCAACGAGGCTTGCTTGTAATACGTCTCAGCATTCACCTTGATTTGCTCAGGCGTGAGCGGAGGACGTGTGCTGTTGCGACCCGAGGGATCGCCAATCAGACTGGTGAAGTCCCCAATCAAAAAGATGACTTGGTGACCCAAATCTTGCAACTGGCGCATCTTGTTGAGCACCACGGTATGACCGATGTGAATGTCAGGCGCGGTCGGGTCCAGACCCAACTTGATGCGCAAAGGCTGGCCGGTGGCTTCGGAACGTGCCAGCTTTTTGACCCATGCGTCTTCTGGAATCAACTCCTCGCAGCCGCGCTTGGTCACAGCCAAGGCTTCAAGAACACGATCAGTGATGGGGTGGTTTTGTAAAGATGCTTGATTCATAAGGATTTTTTACCGTGCAAGGTATACTCACCGGTTTGGTGTTTGGGCCTGATTTTAGAGGCCTCAAACCTTGAGGCCCTGGGCGTTGTCCCCGCCTCCTATCTACTGCCGGAGAAATACCTTGCAGCCATTCTTTTCTTTGTGGGCCGCGCGCCTGCAAAACAGCCTTCAGACACAACACCGCCAAGTTTTGGCGGGCGTGGCCGTGGCTTTGTCCGTTCTGGGTGGTGGCGCATTTGCGGTGGCCAATTTGGATGACGGAGCCTCCAAACTGCCTTTGCAACAAGTGCTGGAAAGCGTGAACACAGTCACGCTGCCAAGCACGTTGAGCGACAAATCGTTGCAGCTATTTCGCTCTGACTTGACGCGCTCCAATGACACGGCAGACAGCTTGCTCGCACGTTTAGGCTTGAGTGACCCTGAGGCGACCGCCTACCTGCGCAATGCACGCACAGCGCGCCAACAGTTCGTGGGTCGTTCTGGCCGCATGGTGAGTGTGGAAGGTGATGCGAATCACCGACTCACGCGCCTGACGGCACGCTGGGCCAACGACGATACCAACCAGTTCACCCGCTGGGTGATGGAGCGAACCGCGCAAGGCTTCGTCGAACGCCAAGAAACAGCACCGCTCACCGTTGGCACGCGCATGGGCAACGGCACGATTCAAAGTTCTTTGTTTGCGGCAACAGACGATGCCAACCTTCCAGACAACGTCGCCAGTCAATTGGCAGACATTTTTGCGGGGGATATCGACTTTCACCGCGCTCTTCGCAAAGGTGACCGATTCGCCGTGGTGTACGAAGTGCTCGAAGCCGACGGTGAAATGCTGCGAGCTGGTCGTGTGCTGTCCGCAGAGTTCATGAACAACGGCAAAACACACCAAGCGTTTTGGTTCAAAGAAGCGGGGGCAAAAGAAGGTGGCTATTACAACGCCGACGGCATCAGCCTGCGCCGCGCCTACTTGGCATCGCCACTGGCGTTCTCACGTGTGACCAGCAGCTTCAAAATGCGCTTTCACCCCATTTTGCAAACATGGCGTGCTCACCTCGGTGTGGATTACGCCGCGCCCACAGGAACGCCTGTGCGTAGCGTCGGCCAAGGCATCGTGGACGTGGCAGGCACGCAAAATGGATTTGGCAATGTGGTGATGGTCAAGCATGCCAACGGCCACACCACCGTGTACGCCCATTTGAGTCGCATCAACGTCAAACGCGGTCAATCCATCGCACAAGGCCAAACCATCGGCTTGGTAGGAGCAACCGGTTGGGCGACGGGCCCACATCTGCACTTTGAATTCCGTGTGAACGGTCAACACAAAGACCCACTCACCATGGCGCGCCAAAGCACGACCGTGGAAGTATCGGCGGCAGCACGCGAACAGTTCAAACGTCAAGCCGCGACTGCACAGGTGGAGTTGAGCGCCGCAGCCAGCACACAACTTAGCCGCGCTGAATAAATGTCAGCATCTGGGACATCGTCTGAGCTATTCATTGGCTTGATGTCGGGCACCTCGCTCGACGGCGTGGATGGTGTCTTGGTAGATTTCAGCGCCACATATCCACAAGTGTTGGCGCACCAAGCCTTGCCATTTACGCCAACACTCAAACAAGAACTGCTGGCACTCAATACCCCGTCCGACAACGAGCTCCACCGCGCAGCGTTGGCGGCAAACAGCTTGGTCGAGGTCTACGCGCAAACCGTACAGGCATTACTAACCAGCACACAAACAGATCTCGCCGATGTGTGCGCCATCGGTGCACACGGACAAACCGTGCGACATCAACCCGGCGCGTTTGATGGCACAGGCTACACACTGCAACTCAACAACCCAGCACTATTGGCTGAACGAACGGGTATTGATGTGGTGGCAGACTTTCGCAGCCGCGATGTCGCGGCGGGAGGTCAAGGCGCCCCCCTCGTCCCTGTGTTTCACCAAGGTATCTTTGGGCAAACCGAGAGCAGCATCGGCGTTTTAAACATTGGCGGCATCGCCAACCTCAGCATCTTGCATGCCAACGGGGATGTGCTGGGCTTTGACTGCGGGCCAGGCAACGCGTTGCTCGATCACTGGTGCCAGCAACACACAGGTAATGCGTTTGACAACAACGGCAATTGGGGCGCAAGTGGCTCCCTCATTGAACCGTTGTTGCAAACCATGCTGAACGAATCTTTTTTGCACCAAGCTCCGCCCAAAAGCACCGGACGAGATTTGTTTCACCCCACCTGGTTGACACAACAACTCAAAGGTTTTGCCAATACCAATGCGGCAGACGTACAAGCGACATTGACGGAGCTCACCGCACGCGCCTGCGTCAACGATGTGCAGCGGCATGCCCCAAACATTAAAGAACTCATCGTCTGCGGCGGTGGCGCATTGAATGGCTTGCTGATGTCACGACTGCAAGTGGGTTTGCCAAGTGTGCAGGTGTTGTCTTCTGCAGAGCGCGGCATGCCGCCCTTACAAGTGGAAGCGGCCGCCTTCGCTTGGCTAGCTCGGCAAACCATGCGTGGCATGCCTGGCAATCTACCCAAAGTAACGGGCGCACAAGGCGCCCGCATACTGGGTGGAATTTTTAAAGCTTAATTAAGCAGAGAACGACGATCCGCATCCACAAGTCGATGTCGCGTTCGGGTTTTTGATGACGAACTGAGCGCCTTGCAAGTCTTCTTTGTAGTCAATCTCAGCGCCCACCAAGTATTGGTAGCTCATTGCATCAACCAGCAATGACACGCCATTTTTGTTGATGGTGGTGTCGTCTTCGTTCACGATTTCATCAAACGTGAATCCATATTGAAAGCCGGAGCAACCGCCACCTTGCACGAACACGCGCAACTTCAAATCAGGGTTGCCCTCTTCCGCAATCAGGTCTGCCACCTTGGCAGCAGCGCTGTCGGTGAAGACGAAGGGAGATGGCATTTCTGTTTGGACGTTTTCTGCAACTGCGCTCATATGAGGACTCCTGAATCAATTCATAAAAGTATAGCGCTTTGCTCGGGAATAGCAGGTGGTTTGACTTAGAAACGCTGTTGTCATTGGGGACATTGCGCCAACGCGAACAGACTCAGACAACAAAAAAGCCGCAAAGGCGAACCCATGCGGCTTTTGGCAAAACAGAAAGCGGATTAACGCTTGCTGAACTGCTTGCGGCGGCGAGCAGAGTGCAAGCCAACCTTTTTACGTTCAACTTCGCGAGCATCGCGAGTCACATAACCGGCTTGTGACAGGACGGGCTTCAAAGCTGCGTCGTAGTCGATCAAAGCGCGGGTAATACCGTGACGCACTGCACCTGCTTGGCCAGACTCACCACCACCGTGCACGTTGACTTGAATGTCAAATGCTTCAGCGTTGTTGGTCAAAACCAGAGGTTGCTTCGAAATCATGATCGAGGTTTGACGGCCGAAATATGCGGCGATGTCTTTACCGTTGATCGTGATTTTGCCGGAGCCTTTTTTCAGAAACACGCGAGCGACGCTTGATTTGCGACGGCCGGTGCCGTTGTTCCATTCACCAATCATTTCAGCTCCTTAGATGTCCAGCACTTTAGGCTGTTGTGCGGTGTGTGGGTGCTCTGCACCGCCATACACCTTGAGCTTTTTGATCATGGCGTAACCGAGTGGGCCTTTAGGCAACATGCCTTTGACAGCCTTCTCGATGGCGCGGCCAGGGTGCTTGGCTTGCAGATCGCGGAAATTTGTTGCAGTGATACCGCCGGGATAGCCCGAGTGACGGTAGTACACCTTGTCCAAAGACTTGGTACCGGTGACCTTGATCTTGGAGGCGTTGATGATGACGATGAAGTCACCTGTATCGACGTGGGGTGTGTAAATGGCTTTGTGTTTGCCGCGCAAACGGAGAGCAACTTCGCTGGCTACTCGTCCGAGCACCTTATCGGTGGCGTCAATCACAAACCACTCATGCACCACGTCAGCGGGTTTTGCGCTGAATGTAGACATAGTTAAATCCTAAAAGGAGAGTTGGTTTGCAGGGTCCTTTTCCACGGTCGGCGTTCTTCTGTTGAGAACCTCTTAGGTGGGATGTGCTTTTTGCAAAGCCTCTGCCGCGGGACCACTCGAACGCTACAGAGCCCAAGATTATAAGCAAAATCAAGCATTTAGCGCAAATCAAGGCAAAACAACCCGAAATGACGGGTTACCATCCCGCCCATGTTCAGTTATCGCCACGCTTTTCACGCCGGAAACCACGCCGACGTCCTCAAACACCTCACATTGATCGCCACTTTGAAGCATTTGATGCACAAAGATGCTGGCATTCAGTTTGTGGACACACACGCGGGCGCAGGCCTGTATCGCTTGGACGGCGATTACGCTGAAAAAAGTGGTGAGGCAGCCGAAGGCGTGCTCAAACTACTGGGCATGAAAGGCCCGACAGCTCTGACCGACTATCTGGAGATGGTCGCCAGTTTCAACGCCAAAGGCAGCAGCAAGATTTATCCAGGATCGCCCTTCATCATCCACAAGCTGTTGCGCCACGAAGCACGGGACCGTTTAAAGCTGTTTGAACTGCACCCGACCGACCACAAGTCCCTTGCAGGCAACGTACAACAACTCGAAGCAGGTCGCACCGTCAGCGTGACGCGTGCCGATGGATTTGAGTCGCTCAAGGCTTTATTGCCTCCGCCCGTTTCGGCCAGCGGCTCACGTCGCACATGTGTTTTGATTGACCCGAGCTACGAAATCAAGAACGACTATTACCGCGTGCTTGACTGCATTCAAGACAGCTTGAAACGCTTTGCCACGGGCACCTACATCGTGTGGTACCCCATCGTGCCACGCCCCGAAGCGCACGACCTGCCGCGCAAACTCAAAGCCCTGTGCACGCAAGCTAAGAAGCCTTGGTTGCACGCCACCTTGGCAATTGGTCGCCAAACGGGCGGCAACGACACGGGGTTGAGCGCCAGCGGTATGTTCCTCATCAACCCGCCTTATGCCTTGAAGCCTTTGCTCAACGAAGCGTTGCCAATCGTGGAAGAAGCCTTGGCACGCGGCCCAGGTCGGGGTTGGGTGGTGGAGTCGGGCGGTTAAAGCCAGCCACCATCAAAAAAAGCCCCGCAGTGCGGGGCTTTTTACATGGGCACGTATTTCGACTGAGCCCCCAATGACGTAATGCCAATCAGTCTGTTAAGCCAAGATTTTTGCAAATGGCCAAAGTCGCAACGCTTTGGTTCATGCTGTAGAAATGCAAGCCCGGCGCACCCGCACTGCGCAGCTGTTCACACAAGTCCGTCACGACCTCCAAGCCAAAGGCTTTGATGGAAGCAATGTCATCACCATAGCCTTGTAAGCGTAAACGGATCCAACGAGGAATTTCTGCCCCGCACGCATCTGAAAAGCGCAACAACTGCGACGAACTGGTAATGGGCATGATGCCGGGCACGATAGGAATATTCACACCCAACTTTTCTGCGTCTTCCACAAATCGAAAATATGCATCGCTGTTGTAAAAGTATTGGGTGATGGCCGAGTCAGCCCCTGCTTTGACCTTGGTAGCGAAGGCTTGTAAGTCAGCCTCGGCCGATTTGGCTTGCGGGTGAATCTCGGGATAAGCGGCAACTTCAATGCCGAAGTCGTCGCCTGCCTCAGCGCGGATGAAGGCCACCAAATCACTGGCGTATTGGAACTCACCCCCTGCACCGTAGCCACTGGGCAAATCGCCACGCAAAGCCACCAAGCGCTTGACGCCCATGGCTTTGAATTCGGCCAACTGCTCACGCACGCTGTCGCGCGTGGCCCCGATGCACGAGAAGTGCGACGCAGCAGCCACACCTTCGTGTAAGATTTCTTTCAGGGTAGCGATGGTGCCTGCCTGCGTTGAGCCACCTGCTCCATAAGTCACGGAGCAAAACTGAGGGTTGAGTGGGTACAGCGCTTGGCGCACGACGCGCAGCTTCTCAGCACCCTCTGGCGTTTTAGGAGGAAAAAACTCAATGCTCAAGCTGTTGTTAACCGTCATCTCAATCTCTCTTCTTCGCACGTCACGCACGACGCGCAGCTATCCAAAATTCTTTGTTGCCATCGCCACCAGCAATGGCACTGGGCCAATAGCCCAACACGTCTAACTTCAATGAAGCGCAGGCCTCGCGCAAACGCGCCTCCACCTGAACATAACTGGCTTCGTCTTTGACCAAACCGCCCTTACCAATGTCGCTGGGCTGCAATTCAAACTGCGGCTTGACCAACATCAGCAATGCGCCACCCGTTTTCAAAAACGGCAGTAACGCGGGCAACACAAGGGTGAGCGAAATGAAAGACAAATCGCCCACCACCAAATTAAAACCATGCGCGGCGTCAGGCACTCGCACATCATCCACTTGCAACTCACGTGCGTTGATGCGCTCCACGCACACCACCCGCACATCATCACGCAAGCGGGGATGCAACTGACCATGCCCGACATCTAAGCCCACCACTTGGGCCGCACCGTGCTGCAACAAGCAATCGGTGAAGCCACCCGTGCTCTGTCCCACATCGAGACAGCGCAAGCCTTGGGCGGACAAACCGCTGCTCAGCAACGCGCCTTCAAGCTTCAAACCTCCGCGAGACACATAGCGCGCCTCTGCGTTGTCCAGCAAACGCAGCTCACTGGGCAGCGGCAACTCGTCACCATTTTTGGCCACGCGTTTCCAAGCCTTGGTCCCCAAGCGCCACTCGACGCCCGACGCAATCAGCCGCTGCGCTTGAGAGCGCGAAGCGGCCAACCCACGGTCGACAAGCAGCTGATCGGCACGCACGCGGTTTAGTAACGGTAAGTGTCGGGCTTGTAAGGGCCGACTTTTGGCACACCGATATAAGACGCTTGGTCGTCTGTCAACTCGGTCAACATCGCGCCCACTTTCTTGAGGTGCAAACGTGCTACTTTTTCGTCGAGGTGCTTAGGCAACACGTAGACCTTGCCCACGTCGTAAGCGTCCTTGTGTGCAAACAATTCGATTTGCGCAATCGTTTGGTTGGCAAACGAAGACGACATCACAAAGCTGGGGTGACCTGTGCCACAACCCAAGTTCACCAAGCGACCTTTGGCCAACAAGATGATGCGCTTGCCATCTGGGAAGATGACGTGGTCGACTTGGGGCTTGATCTCTTCCCATTGGCATTTTTCTTCCAACTTCGCCACTTGAATTTCGTTGTCGAAGTGACCGATGTTGCACACGATGGATTGGTCTTTCATCGCAGCCATGTGTTCGTAGGTGATGACATCACGGTTGCCGGTAGTGGTCACGAAAATATCGCCTTTGTCTGCAGCGTAGTCCATGGTCACCACTTTGTAGCCTTCCATGGCCGCTTGCAAAGCGTTGATCGGGTCAATTTCGGTCACCCACACTTGAGCGCTCAAAGCACGCAAGGCTTGTGCAGAACCTTTGCCCACGTCACCGTAACCAGCGACCACGGCCACTTTGCCAGCAATCATCACGTCGGTGGCGCGTTTGATCCCGTCCACCAAAGACTCACGGCAACCGTACAAGTTATCGAACTTGCTCTTGGTCACCGAGTCGTTCACGTTGATGGCACGGAACATCAACGTGCCTTTGGCGGACATTTCTTTCAAACGATGCACGCCTGTGGTGGTCTCTTCGGTCACGCCGATGATCTCAGCACTCTTGCGGCTGTACCAAGTCGCATCTTCAGCCAACTTGGCTTTGATGGCGTTGAACAAGCACGTCTCTTCTTCGCTGGTGGGATGAGCAATCAACGAAGCATCTTTTTCTGCACGCTTGCCCAAGTGCATGAGCAGGGTGGCATCGCCGCCGTCATCCAAGATCATGTTGGGGCCTTCGCCGGGGGTGCCCGCTGCGCCGAATTCAAAAATGCGGTGGGTGTAGTCCCAGTATTCGTCCAAGGTTTCACCTTTGGTTGCGAACACAGGAATGCCAGCCTCAGCAATCGCTGCCGCTGCGTGGTCTTGGGTCGAGAAGATGTTGCACGAAGCCCAGCGCACGTCAGCGCCCAAAGCCTTCAAAGTTTCGATCAACACAGCCGTTTGAATGGTCATGTGCAAAGAGCCGGTCACGCGAGCGCCTTTCAAAGGCTGTGACTTGGCGAACTCTTCGCGGATGGCCATCAAACCAGGCATTTCGGTTTCGGCAATTTTGATTTCTTTGCGACCCCAAGCGGCCAAAGACATATCGGCCACGATGCTTTCGGTGGCAGGGTTGATTTTAAGAACAGCGTTCATGAAAAGACTCCAAACAGTTGGTCAAACCAATGTCAAGGCGCAACAAGCATCATGAAACTCACGAGGTGCTCACCTCACGTTGACAGTGGGTGAGCGCGGTTGGAACCCGAGCCTCGCCTGATGAATGAACCTGTTGCAGGTCCGCAGGCTGCAGCGCTCCTCGGATGCATAAGATTTTAAACGAACTTCAGATCACCACACCGAACAAAGGGGTGGCGGCTATGATTCTGGCCTTTGACACCAAGCGCCCAACAGGGCCATGCCATGAGCTCTTTTCTGAACGAAGTGCGCCGTCGCCGCACCTTTGCCATCATTTCTCACCCCGACGCGGGTAAAACCACGCTGACCGAAAAACTGTTGCTGTTCTCGGGCGCGATTCAAATTGCGGGTGCTGTGAAAGGCCGCAAAGCCAGCCGTCACGCCACGTCGGACTGGATGGAGATTGAAAAGCAACGCGGCATTTCGGTGGCTTCATCGGTCATGCAAATGCTGTACCGCGACCACGTCATCAACCTGCTCGACACGCCCGGCCACAAAGACTTCAGTGAGGACACCTACCGCGTGCTGACCGCTGTGGATTCGGCGCTGATGGTGATTGATGCGGCCAACGGTGTGGAAGCCCAAACCCGCCGCTTGATTGAGGTCTGCCGTCAGCGTGACACGCCCATCATCACCTTCGTCAACAAGATGGACCGTGAAGTGCGCGACCCGCTCGACATCCTGGACGAGGTCGAGCGCGAACTCGGCATGCCCTGCGTGCCCATGACTTGGCCGGTGGGTCAAGGCAAATTGTTCGGCGGCATCATTAACTTGCGAACGCAAGCCATGACGGTGTTTGACTCTGGCAGCGAGCGCTTGCCACAAGACTTTGAAACACTCCCGCTCACGGAGCAAGCACAGTTGGCCGAACGCTTCGGCCTAGAGTGGGCCTCGGCGATGGAAAGCATGGAACTGGCCACCGGGGCCTCACCCAAGTTTGACAAAGAAGCCTTCTTGGCGGGCAAACAAACACCCGTGTTCTTTGGCTCGGGCGTGAACAACTTTGGTGTGATGGAAGTGCTCGATGCCTTGGTCGACCTCGCGCCCTCACCCCGCCCCCGCTTGAGTCACTTGGTGGTCAACAAGCAACTGCAAGAGAAAATCATTCAGCCTGAAGATGAAGGCTTCGCTGGCGTGGTGTTCAAAGTGCAGGCCAACATGGATGCCAACCACCGCGACCGCATTGCTTTTGTGCGCGTGGCCTCAGGCAAGTTCACCCCAGGCATGAAACTCAAGGTACAACGCACCGCCAAAGAACTGCGCCCCACCAGCGTGGTGACCTTCATGTCGCAACGTCGTGAAGCGGTCGAAGAGGCTTATGCAGGCGACATCATCGGCTTCACCACCCACGGTGGCGTGCAGTTGGGCGACACCATCACCGACGGCGCCGCACTGCAATTCACAGGTTTGCCATTCTTCGCGCCGGAGTTGTTCATGACCGTGATTTTGAAAAACCCTTTACGCACCAAGCAGCTGCAACAAGGCCTAGACCAATTGGGCGAAGAAGGCGCGATTCAGGTGTTCAAGCCCGAAGCCGGTGGTGCCATGCTGCTGGGCGCGGTGGGCCAACTGCAGTTTGAAGTGGTGCAACACCGCTTGAAAGCTGAGTACGACTGCGATGTGAAACTGGAAAGTTGCCAATACACCGGCGCACGTTGGATCACCGCAGACACCCCTGCGGAATTGCGCGAGTTCACGTATGCATATCCGCAGCGTATGGCGCTGGACGCAGCAAACACTTTGGCGTATTTGTGCACCTCGCCTTATGACGTGCGATTGGCACAAGAGCGTTTCCCAAAGATTCACTTCCATCCGCTGCGTGAGCATGCAGGACTTGCGCTCTCTACGGCCGGTTGATTCCTTGCTTTTGTAGTGAAGAGAGCTCAGTGGCATCGCCCTAAGCTCCTCTTCGCTGCGCTCAGAAAGTCGCTGGCGGGCAACGTCACTGAGCCTCTCTTCGCGTTGCGCGCCTCAGGGTAGATGGGGCCTCATTGCATGCGGTCACGACGTGCCAAAGTTGGAAACAACTTGAACCATGAAACGGCGACCAACACAGTTCCCACGCCGCCACTGACCACGGACACCACAGGCCCCCAAAGCGCAGCTACCGCGCCTGACTCAAACTCACCCAACTGGTTGGAGGCCCCAATGAAAATCGAATTCACGGCAGCCACACGGCCTCGAATTTCATCTGGGGTTTGAAGCTGCATCAAGGTCAAACGCGTCACCACGCTGATGTTGTCAGCCGCCCCTGTCATTGCTAAAGCGAGCAGAGACAAGCCAAAGTGATGCGACAAACCAAACACCACCGTTGCACCACCAAACACGGCCACCGCCCCCAAAAGGACATAGCCCACATGACGGCGCAATGGCCAACGCAACAACACAAACGACATCAGCAAAGCACCGGCTGCGGGTGCCGCACGCAGCACCCCCAAGCCCTCGGGCCCCGTGTGCAACACATCGCGTGCATACATCGGCAGCAAGGCCGTGGCGCCACCCAGTAAAACGGCAAACAAATCCAACGAAGTCGCACCCAGCAAAATTTTGTTGTGCCAGACGAACGTCACGCCAGCCATGGCAGAACGCCAAGACACCGCCTCGTGCGTGGCGTGATGCACATAGCGCACCGTCAAGGTCAAAGCGCTAGACATCAACATCATGCCGACACACACGACGTACACCGTCAATGCACCATGCGCATAAAGCACACCACCCAGCGCAGGCCCGCCAATGGTGGCTGCCTGTAACGCACTGGAACTCAATGCGATGGCTCGCTGCAGCACGCTTTGGGGCACGAGCATGGGTGTGAGCGCTTGTTGCGCAGGCATTTGAAAAGCCCGTGTACTCCCCAACACCACAGACAAAAATAAGATCAAGTCACGGCTGACAAACTCACCCAGCGTAGCCCACACCAACAACGCAGACACCGTGGCCTGAATGGAGACACAGGCCGCAAACAAGCGACCACGATGCACGCGATCTGCCACATGGCCAGCGGGCAAAGCCAGCAACAACGCGGGCACAAATTGAAACAAACCCACCAGCCCCAAATCCCACGCGCTGCCCGTGAGGTCGTACATGTGCCAAGCCACCGCCACCATCAGCATTTGATTCGCAGTGACCACCAAAAACCGTGCGCCCATGAAACGCACAAAGCTGCGATGCGTCAGCAGATTTCTCAACGTCGTCATCGCTTACCCCCGAGCCAACACAGGTTTCAAAGCCACCCCCGTGTGCGTCCCCTGCTTGACCACCGCTTCAGGTGTGTCTGCAGCCACGATCAAGCCACCACCATCGCCGCCCTCAGGCCCTAGGTCAATGATCCAGTCGGCTTCAGCAATCACATCGAGGTCGTGCTCAATCACCACCACGCTGTGACCACCATCCACCAGTCGATGCAACACGCGAATGAGCTTGTCCACATCCGCCATGTGCAGACCCACGGTTGGTTCGTCCAATACATACAAGGTGTGCGGCGCTTTGTTGCCACGGCGCGTCACGTCATCACGCACTTTGCTGAGTTCAGTCACCAGCTTGATGCGCTGCGCCTCACCACCGCTGAGGGTGGGGGATGGCTGCCCCAAGGTCAGATAACCCAAGCCCACGTCTTTGAGTAACTGCAAGGGGTGCGCAATATTGGGCATGGTGGCAAAGAATTCCACCGCCTCGTCCACCTCCATTTGCAACACATCGCCAATGCTCTTGCCGCGCCAGCTCACCGCCAAAGTCTCGGGGTTGAAACGTGCGCCGTGACAGGTTTCGCACGGCACTTTCACATCGGGCAAAAAGCTCATTTCAATCGTACGCAGGCCTTGGCCCTCACACGTGTGACAGCGACCTTCACCGGTGTTGAAGCTGAATCGCCCAGCGCCATAGCCGCGCGCTTTGGCTTCGAGCGTTTCAGCAAACAACTTGCGAATGGTGTCCCAAAAACCAATGTAGGTCGCAGGACAGCTGCGCGGTGTTTTACCAATCGGCGTTTGGTCGACTTCCAACACACGGTCAATGGTTTGATAGCCATCTAAGCCCGTGCATCCCACCCACGCAGGGTGTTTGCCTTCTTCGTCCAATTTACGGCCGGCTTGCGTGGCGCGTTGCGCCACCGCAGCCGCGACGTTATGCAGCAACACATCGCGTGCGAGCGTGGACTTGCCAGAGCCCGACACACCCGTGACTGCCACCAAACGTTTGAGCGGAATATCGACGCTCACATCGCTCAGGTTGTGCAACGAAGCGCCTTCGAGTGACAGCCAGTTGAGCATCAACCCCTCTGCGGAGGATGACGTGTTGCTGGATGACGATTTTGGCTCGCCGCATGAGGAGCCCGGCAATACGCCATCCTGCGCAACGATTGAAAACACAGGCCGTCTAGCCTGCAACGGGTGACGCATCGCGTGCAACAGGTAGCGACCTGTTTGCGACTCGGCTTGATTTGTGATGTCTTTCACAGACCCTTCACCCATCAATCGCCCGCCACGCTTACCCGCGCTTGGACCAATGTCGATGATGTGGTCAGCGCGACGGATGGTGTCTTCGTCATGCTCCACCACCACCAAGGTATTGCCCTTGTCACTCAGCAGGTGCAGCGCGTTCAGCAAAATTTGGTTGTCACGGGCATGCAAGCCAATCGTCGGCTCGTCCAGCACGTAGCAAACCCCTTGCAAATTGCTGCCCAGTTGCGCAGCCAAGCGAATGCGCTGAGCCTCCCCACCGCTGAGCGTGGGCGCGCCACGATCCAGCGTGAGGTAGTTCAACCCCACTTGCTCTAAGAACTCCAAACGGCTCTTGATTTCGGGCAATAGATCGCGGGCAATGTCGGCATCACGGCCACTCATCTCCAACTTCTCGACCCATTGACGAATGTCGGTCACACTCAAACGCGCGATGTCGGTGATGCCCACGCCAGCAAACTTCACGGCGCGTGCGGTCGCGTTCAAACGTGTGCCTTCGCACGTGGGACAGGCCACGTCCACCAAATCGTCCACATCGGGTTCGGCAAAGGTTTGTTCGCGGCCTTTGTCTTTGTCGTCGCGCACCGAGTCGTCCAACACCTTGCGTTGGTCTTTGTTCAATTTCACGCCAGTGCCCACACAGTCAGGGCACCATCCATGTTTGCTGTTGTACGAAAACAAGCGTGGGTCTAACTCTGTGTACGAGGTGTCACACACCGGGCAAGCACGCTTGGTGGAATACACATCTAGGCGCCCAATGCTGTTGGTCTCGGCCCCTGATGCCATCGCTTCGCGCAAACCGTCGAGCTGACTCAACACGTGCACAACACCCTTGCCATGCTCTAGCGCCGTCGTCAATGCTTGGCGCAGTTGCGCTTCGTTCTGGGCCGACACCTCCAAACTCGCCACAGGCAGTTCAATGGTGTGTTCTTTGAAGCGATCCAAACGCGGAAACCCATTCGTGGGCAAGAAATGACCATCCACACGCAAGTGTGTGTAGCCACGGGGACGCGCCCAATCCGCCAGCTCGGTGTACACCCCTTTGCGGTTCATCACCAACGGGCTCATCAACCCAATCTGTTGGCCTTTGAAATCTCGCAACAACTGCGCCGCAATACGCTCCAATGTTTGCGGCTGCACCGCTGCGCCATCGTGAATGCAATGCTGCGTCCCGAGCTTGACGTACAGCAAACGCAGAAAGTGCCACACCTCGGTGGTTGTGCCCACTGTGGACTTGCGACCACCACGGCTCAAGCGCTGTTCAATCGCCACCGTTGGAGGAATGCCATACACCGCATCCACCTCAGGACGACCTGCGGGCTGAACAATGCTGCGCGCGTAGGCGTTCAGACTCTCTAAATAACGACGCTGACCTTCGTTGAACAAAATATCAAACGCCAAGGTGGACTTGCCGGAACCCGACACACCTGTGATGACGTTGAACTTGCCACGCGGGATGTCCACACTCAAATTCTTGAGGTTGTGCTCTTTGGCGTTGATGATTTGAATGGCGCCAGCACTTGCAGCGGCATAGGCGGCCGAATGCTCAGAGGCCACCAACGCTTTAGATGCTTTGATGGCATCCACCGCATAGACGGCCCCCATAGATTGGGCATAGTCACGCAAGGCCTTGCCCGTGTGCGAGGTTGGGTGCAAACGCACCTCTTCAGGCGTACCTTCCGCCACCAACAAACCGCCGGCATCGCCACCTTCGGGTCCGAGGTCAATCAGCCAATCGCTGGCTCGAATCACATCGAGGTTGTGCTCAATCACGATGAGTGAATTGCCATCCTCCAACAAGCGACGCATGGCGCGCATGAGTTTGGCAATGTCGTCAAAATGCAAGCCCGTGGTGGGCTCGTCAAACAAGAACAAGACACCCTTTTTGGCCAGCGATTGCTTGCTGGATGTTTTGGCTTTCGCAGCTTCAGCCAAGAAGCCAGCGAGCTTCAAGCGCTGTGCTTCGCCGCCGCTGAGTGTGGGCACGGGCTGGCCCAGTTTGACGTAATCCAAACCCACATCCACGATAGGCTGCAACGTTCGCACCACTTCGCGGTCGTTGGCAAAAATCTCCAGCGCTTCACCCACAGTCAGCTCAAGCACGTCCGCCACATTGAGCGTGATTCGCGTCGTGGCGGCGGGAACAACGTCTTGCTCCACTTCCTCTTTGTTACGCTCAGAATGTCGCTGCGCCGTCGCTCCCGCAACCTCGCCACGAACTTGGCGCTCAATGCGAACTTCCAAAATTTCGGGTCTGTAACGCTGCCCATTGCAATCTTGGCAACGCAAATACACGTCGCTCAAGAACTGCATTTCCACATGCTCAAAGCCCGATCCACCACAAGTAGGGCAACGGCCATCGCCGCTGTTGAAGCTAAATTTCGACGCGGTGTAACCGCGCTGCTTGGACATGGGTGCCACAGCAAAAATCTCACGCACGGCGTCCCACGCGCCCACGTAACTGGCAGGGTTGGAGCGTGCCGTTTTACCAATGGGTGACTGGTCTACAAACACCACATCGCTCAAATAGTCGGCCCCCAGCAAACGGTCGTGTGCGCCAGGTGTTTCAGTGGCTCGACCATAGTGACGCATCAACGCGGGCGTGAGTACGTCTTGAATCAACGTGGACTTGCCAGAGCCACTCACACCGGTGATGCACACCAAGCGTTGCAGTGGAAACTCGATGCTCAAGTTTTTCAGGTTGTGCTCACGCGCGCCTTCCAAAATCAAACGCGGCGTGTTGTCTGTCACCAACCGCTTCAGCCCTAAACCAATGGTTTTGCGAGCGCCCAAGTACGCCCCCGTTAAGGTATCCGCTGACTTCAACGCTTCGGTGGGGCCATCAAACACAATCTGCCCACCGCGCACACCGGGGCCTGGCCCCATGTCGATGATGCGGTCGGCACACAACATGACAGCAGGGTCGTGCTCCACCACCACCAAGGTGTTGCCTGCATTGCGCAAACGCAGCATGGCTTCGTTGATGCGGTTCATGTCACGCGGGTGCAAACCAATGCTGGGTTCGTCCAACACAAACAAGGTGTTGACCAATGAGGTGCCCAAAGCCGTGGTGAGGTTGATGCGCTGCACCTCGCCACCACTGAGCGTTCGGCTTTGTCGATCCAGCGTGAGGTAGCCAATGCCCACATCACTGAGGTATTTCAAACGTGTGCGAATTTCGTCCATCAGCAAATGCAGCGCTTGTGCATCCGCACCCGCCACATCCACCTGCGTGGCGTTGAAGAACTGATGCAACTTGTCGATGGGCAAAAGCATCAAATCATGCAAGCACAGGCCGGGCATGGCTTCAAGCTGATCACGTGTCCATTGCACGCCCTGTGGCATGAAACGCTGGGACGGAGGCAGCGCCGCATCGGCATGCGCCTTGGTGCCAATGCGCCACAACAAGCTGTCTGTTTTCAAACGCGCCCCAGCGCACACACCACACGGCGTGTAGCTGCGGTACTTGGACAACAACACACGAATGTGCATTTTGTAGGCTTTGCTTTCCAAGTATTCAAAGAACCGTTTAATGCCATACCACTGGTGGTTCCATTTGCCCTTCCACAGCGGCGAGCCATTGATCACCCAATCTTTGTGTTCTTGACTCAACTTGTACCAAGGTGTGTCGCGCGGAATACCTTCGGCCTCAGCGTGACGCATGAGGTCATCTTGCGTTTCCTTCCAAGCCGGTGTTTGGATGGTTTTGATCGCGCCAGCACGCAAGGTCAGCTTGTCATTTGGAATCACCAAGCCATAGTCAACCCCAATGACACGGCCAAAGCCACGGCAGGTTTCGCACGCACCAACGGCGGAGTTGAACGAGAACATGGAGGGGATGGGGTCGCTGTAACGCAAGTCGCTGTCAGGACAATGCAACCCCGTGGAAAAGCGCCAAAGTTCAGGCGTGGCTTCTGCGTCCAAAGACCAGTACACATTGAGTCGCCCACCGCCACGTTTGATGGCCAGCTCAATCGCCTCCACCACACGGGCTTGTTCGGTGTTGTCGAGCTTGAAACGATCCGCCACCACGTCCAGTAGCTTGCGTGGGCCTGTAGGTGTCGCCACGTCGCGCTCGGCATGGATGCGGGTGAAGCCACTGGCACTCAACCACTGCGCCACCTCTGCCGCCGAGGTATTGGCAGGCAACTCGACGGGAAACGTCATGATCAAGCGTGGGTCTTGCACTTGCGCGGCACAGCGGCGTTGCAACTCAGCGTAAATGCTTTGCGGCGTGTCGTGTTGCACGGGCTGCGCGGTTTGGCGGTCAAACAACTGTCCGGCACGCGCGATCAACAACTTCAAGTGGTCGTTCAACTCCGTCATCGTGCCGACGGTAGAACGCGAGCTGCGCACGGGGTTGGTTTGGTCAATCGCAATCGCGGGAGGCACGCCCTCCACCTTATCCACCGCCGGGCGGTCCATGCGGTCTAAGAACTGACGCGCATAAGCGCTGAAAGTCTCGACGTAACGGCGCTGACCTTCCGCGTACAAGGTGTCAAACACCAAACTCGATTTGCCAGACCCACTGGGGCCGGTGACCACGGTCAGTTCCCCCGTGCGAATGTCGAGGTCTAAATTTTTGAGGTTGTGTTGGCGTGCGCCACGGATGCGGATGGTGCCTGTCATGGCGGGACCTTTGGAAGTGTGGCAAATATTCTAGAGATTCAGACAGGCCCGCACTGGCGGCAGGGCATTCGCCAACCCGCGCTCAAAAAGCAAAACGCCACGGAACACCGTGGCGTTTTGGCAGCAAAGTCGCGCGATGCGTTTTACTTGGCTGCAGAAGCCTCTGTCGCAGCGGATGAGGCAACGTCGGAGGCGGCTTCGGCAGGCGCATGCACCGCTTCATCGCCGTGCTTCTCGCCGCTCATGTCCAAGCTGTTGCCACCTTTGAAAATGACGAACATGGCCAATGCCGCGAAGATGATGAAGCCCAAAAAAATTTTCAACATGTCTAATCTCCGAAATCAGTAAAAAGCCCTCCACCAGGGAGGGCTTGAATGTAGCACCCGAGATGGCTCGGATGGCCACCCAACGCTCACTCAGTCGTGCGCATAAATGTCGACATCTTTGGTTTCTTTCACAAAGATCATGCCGATGACAAAGGTCATACCCGCCACGATGATGGGGTACCACAAACCGTTGTACATATTGCCCGTCTGAGCCACGATCGCAAAGGCCGTGGTTGGCAGCAAGCCACCAAACCAACCATTACCAATGTGGTAGGGCAACGACATGGAGGTGTAACGGATACGCGTTGGAAACATTTCCACCAACATCGCCGCGATCGGGCCATAAACCATGGTCACCAAAATCACCAAGTAAGTCAGGATGATGGTGATCTTCACTTGGTCAACCTTTGCCGGATCAGCCTTGGTGGGATACCCAGCATCTTTCAATGCGTCTGCCACAGCCTTCTTGAACTCCGTGGCCTTGGCTTTGGCATCGTCAGCTGACAAACCTTTCGAGGTGTAGCTTGGAATTTCGACCTCACCAATCTTGATCGTCGCTGGTGTTCCTGCTGTGCCCACTGCGTTTTCATAGCTGACCGAACTCGATGCCAACACTTGCTTGGCAATGTCACAAGAGCTGGTGAACTTCACCGTCCCCGTGGGGTTGAACTGGAACGAGCACTCGGCAGCATCCGCGGTCACCACCACTTTGTTCTTTTGTTGCGCAGCATAGAGGTCGGGGTTTGCCGCCTTGGTCAGCGCTTGGAACACGGGGAAGTAAGTCAGCACTGCCAACAAACAACCCAACATGATGATGGGCTTGCGACCGATCTTGTCTGACAACGCACCAAAGACAATGAAGAACGGTGTGCCAATCAGCAATGACACCGCCACCAAGATGTTGGCCGTGGCGCCATCCACCTTCAACGCTTGTGTCAAAAAGAACAAAGCATAGAACTGGCCCGAGTACCAGACCACAGCCTGACCTGCGGTCAAACCGATCAAGGCCAAGATCACGATCTTCAGGTTTTTCCATTGACCAAAAGATTCGGTCAATGGTGCTTTGGATGTTTTACCTTCGGCTTTCATCTTGGCGAACGCGGGCGACTCATTCATTGACAAACGGATGTAGACCGACACGGCTAACAAAGCAATCGACACGATGAAAGGCACACGCCAACCCCACTCGGCAAAGGCCGCTTCACCGATGGCGGTACGCGTCCCCAAAATCACCATCAAGGACAAAAATAAACCCAGCGTTGCCGTGGTTTGAATCCATGAGGTGTAGGCCCCGCGTTTGTCATGTGGCGCATGCTCGGCCACATACGTGGCAGCACCGCCGTACTCACCGCCCAAGGCCAAGCCTTGCAGCAAACGCAAACAAATCAGAATCACAGGCGCGGCCACGCCAATGCTGGCGTAGTTCGGCAAGATGCCCACGATAAAAGTGGACAAACCCATGATGAGGATGGTCACCAAGAATGTGTATTTACGACCAATCATGTCCCCCAAACGGCCAAAGAAGATGGCACCGAAGGGACGCACGATGAAACCCGCAGCAAATGCCAGCAACGCAAAGATGAATGCGGAACCTTCATCCAATCCGCTGAAAAATTGCTTGGCAATGATGGCGGCCAACGAGCCGTAGAGATAAAAGTCGTACCACTCGAAAACGGTACCCAAAGAGGAGGCGAAGATGACCTTCTTCTCCTCGGCCGTCATGGGACGGTCCGCGTCTAGTGTTGCCATGTGTGTTGTCTCCTTAGACTTTTAATTGCAGCCCCTGACCCAGTGGCTGTGCGCGCAACTATCTGTGTGCAAGCTGACCAACTTCTGACAAAGCAAAACCTTAGGAATCGTTTTGAAAAATCGGGCAAGCGCAAACACAGTAGAAACCCTTTGATGTTTTTTCTAGATACGAAATGAAGCAAAAAGACATCTATTGAATTGCGAATCTTATGACTCAAAATCGTAGGGGTTTACACCGATCAAGATCGCTCAATTTTTAAGCATTCCCCTCTGAAAACAGAGGTTGTGCTTCAACGACGCGTAAGGACTTGGTCAGTCCCCGTTCACACAATGAAAAAGTCAACGAAGGAACTATCCTTCTTGCGATTTTTCATAACGGGAGATAAACAATGAGTGATCCAGTGGTCGACAAGATCCAGAACCACCCGAAGTACAAAGAGTTGCGCGCCAAGCGTGGCGGCTTCGGCTGGTTCCTCGCCGTGTTGATGTTGGTCGTGTACTACGGCTACATCGCACTGATTGCATTTAACAAGCCTTTCCTCGCTCAACCTATCGGTGCGGGCGTGACCACAGTGGGTATTCCACTGGGTATGGGTGTCATCGTGTTCACCATCTTGATCACAGGCATCTACGTGCGTCGTGCCAACAGCGAATACGACAAGTTGACGAAGGAAATTTTGGAGGACGCTACAAAATGAAAAAAATCTCCACGCTCTTAGGCGCGTTCTTGGCGCTTGCCGCTTGTGGCACGGCGTTCGCAGCCGGTGCTGACTTGGGTCAAACGACCAAACAAGCCACCAACTGGACCGCGATCATCATGTTTGGTGGATTCGTCATCGCCACTTTGGGCATCACCAAATGGGCAGCGGCCAAAACCAAATCAGCCGCTGACTTCTACACGGCAGGTGGTGGTATCACTGGCTTCCAAAACGGTTTGGCGATTGCCGGTGACTACATGTCTGCCGCTTCGTTCCTCGGCATTTCCGCTGCGGTGATGGCCTCGGGCTATGACGGTTTGATCTACTCCATCGGCTTCTTGGTCGGTTGGCCCGTGATCACCTTCTTGATGGCCGAGCGTCTGCGCAACTTGGGCAAATTCACATTTGCCGACGTGGCAGGCTATCGCTTCAAGCAAACCCCAATCCGCGCCTTTGCTGCTTCTGGCACTTTGGTGGTGGTGGCGTTCTATTTGATCGCTCAAATGGTTGGCGCGGGCTCATTGATCAAGCTGTTGTTCGGCTTGGACTACTGGGTGGCTGTGGTATTGGTGGGTGCATTGATGATGGTGTACGTGTTGTTCGGCGGTATGACTGCCACGACATGGGTGCAAATTATCAAAGCCATCATGCTGCTCGCTGGCGTGACCTTCATGGCCTTCATGGTTCTGTCGCAATTTGGTTTCAGCCCTGAAGCCTTGTTTGCTAAAGGCGTTGAAGTGAAAACAGCATTGGCTGGCACTGCGAAAGAAGCTGCGATTGCGGCTGCAACTGCATCTGCTGCTGCCGCTGCGACACCTGAAGCCGCTGCTGCTGCTTCTGCTGCATTGGACAAAGCCAATGCCACTGACCCAGCTCAAGTGGGCATGTCCATCATGGGCCCAGGCGGCTTCATCAAAGACCCCATCTCTGCCATCTCTTTTGGTATGGCTTTGATGTTCGGTACTGCTGGCTTGCCACACATCTTGATGCGCTTCTTCACTGTGCCTGACGCAAAAGAAGCTCGTAAGTCTGTGTTCTGGGCAACCACATGGATTGGCTACTTCTATGTGTTGATCTTCATCATCGGTTTCGGTGCGATCACTTTGGTGATCACCAACCCTGAATTGAATGCGCAACTCAAAGCAGGTGGTGCCAACATGGCAGCTGTTCTGGTGGCGAAGGCTGTTGGCGGCGACGTGTTCTTCGGCTTCATTTCTGCTGTGGCCTTCGCAACCATCTTGGCTGTGGTGGCTGGCTTGACCTTGTCTGGCGCATCTGCTGTGTCACACGACTTGTACGCCACGGTGTTCAAGAAGGGCAACGCAGACAGCGCTTCTGAACTGCGCGTGTCTCGCATCACAACGATCGCTCTGGGCGTCATCGCGGTGGTGTTGGGTATTGCGTTCGAGAAGCAAAACATCGCCTTCATGGTGGCCTTGGCTTTCGCGATCGCCGCATCGGCTAACTTCCCTGTGTTGTTCATGTCTGTGCTGTGGAAAGATTGCACGACCAAAGGTGCCGTTATCGGTGGCTTCTTGGGTCTGATCTCTTCTGTGGCTTTGACTGTGGTGTCGCCTTCTGTGTGGGAAGCCACACTGGGCAACCCCAAAGGCTCCGCTTGGTTCCCTTATGCTTCACCCGCCTTGTTCTCTATGACCATCGGCTTCGTGGGCATCTGGTTGTTCTCCATCTTGGACAACAGCGAGCAAGCCAAGAAAGAGCGTGCAGCGTTTGCCGCACAGCAAGTGCGTTCAGAAACTGGCTTCGGTGCTTCAGGCGCCTCAGGTCACTGATCTGCCTCTTGCTAGAGCGCCTTGTGCGCTCTGCAGAAAAACCGGGCTTTATGCCCGGTTTTTTTGTGCCTGTGCTTTTTTACTTGCGGGTGTTAATGACCATGCAACTGACGCAGCTTGATGAAGGCCATGGCAGCCATCACGGCGTCGTTCAAAGCGTCGTGCGCTTCACGAACGGGCAAATCCAAATCAGACATGAGCGTGGCAAAACGCAAATCAATGTTCGGATTGGTTTGTTGCTCGTAGGGCAACATCTGACGGAACTTATGGTCGTAATACATGGCCGAGACTTCGATCTTGGGTTGCGGCAATCGCACCCCCAGCATGGGCCAAATCGCGCGATTGAGCATCGCCACGTCAAATTCTAAAAAATACCCGACCAACGGACGACTACCAATGAAACGCATGAGCTGCTTCATGGCCTCGTCAATCGGCAAACCTTGCGCCACGTCTTGCTCACGCAAACGGTGGATGCGCACGCTGTCGGCAGACACACCGCGCTCGGGACGCACCAACACTTCAAAGCGCTCACTGGTCATGATTTTGTTGCCGACGATACGCACCGCACCAATCGAGATGATTTCATCGGTCGACACATTCAGGCCTGTCGTTTCGCAGTCCAACGACACCCACTCGTTGGGAGGAGGCTCGTCGAACATGAACCGAAACTCGGGGAATCCCAGGTGATAAATCAGCCACTCGCGCTTGAGCGAGCGCCACCAATGCAAAGGAGAAATGAGCGACTGCATCACAGAACATCAAGCTTGAAGCGGCTGCGCAACAAACTCTTAAAGTGCTTCACCACACCAAGCGCGTCTTTGAGCAAGTCCCGCTCTAAGGTGGACAGCTTGCCCACATTCACAAGGCCGGACACAACGTGTTGTGTTTCAAGCTCCGTCAACGCGGCCTTGAGCTTCAACTCCATCAAGAAGTGCAAGCTCTGCGTGAGGTCAGCACCCAGTGCTGGCGTGATGACGTTTTTCGCCACCAACGCATCAATGCGTGCCGTGGTGCTGGTCTCTTGCAAATGCTCAGCCAACGCCAAACTACGCACACCATGCACGAGAGGAAAAATGCCTTCTTTTTTCAGATGCAGGCCTTGTTGGTCGTCCAGTCCGAGCAAGCGGTTCCACCAGCCTTGGCTGTTGCCAAACGCATCAATGGAGGCGGCAAAGCGGGCCAACATAGCATCGCTGTCGGTCGCCAAACGCATCAACACTTGTTGTGCATGCTGCAACAAATGCACATCGCCGCACACCGCATGCGCGTCCAAGAAAATGGCCAAATTCATCAAGCTGTCGGCATCTGGCATGAGCAACCATTGCTGCACCATGTGGCCAAAGTCGTAGGCCGTCTTGCGCCACATGGGGTTGTTCACCATGATGTGCCCTGGGCATTCAGGGTACCCAAATGCTGACAAGGCTTGCGAGAACGATTGGCAAATCGCCTCCAAGTTTGCAGGTGGCGTATACCCGTCACGCAAGATCAAGCCATTGTCTTGGTCGGTCTTGAGCAGCTGCTCACCACGGCCTTCACTGCCCATCACAAACAAACAACTGTTGGCCACCAGATCAGGCGGCGCGATGAGTTGCCACGCACGCTCAAACAAACGCGCATTCAAGTCTTGCACCAAACGTGCAATCAGACTCACGCGCGTGCCGCTGCGGTGCAGCGTGGTCACCATGCGTGTGATTTGCGCCGCGGCTTGGGCCAATCCATCAATGTCTGTGGCGGACTCCACTTGCACTGTGATGAGGTGCGAGTGGTTGGACAAAAAGCTGAACAGGTCCAGCGCCTCCAACACCCCCACCACGCGATGGCCATCCATCACCACCAAACGGTGCACACGGTGACGTTGCAGCAACGCCAAGGCATCGCCCACCTGATCGGCGGGCCGAATGGTGATGAGGTCAAAGTTGGCGAGGTCCCCCGCTTTTTGCTGCTCTAAAGGCGTGCCATTCAAAATGGCGCGTTGCAAAGTGGATGCGGTAAAAACACCCAATCGCTCTGGCGTGGTCGATCGGTCTCGGACCAACACGCTTTTGGTGCGTTGTGTTTGCAGCACCTTCACGACCGACAACACATCGGCATCCATCTCCACAAAGTGAGGAGGACGCACAAAGGCTTCGTCCACGCGCGACAAGGTGAGTGATTGCAACTCATGCTGGCTTTGCCGCTGAGAAAGTGCGGTGAGTTTGTTGCTCAAATCAGAAAACAACAAAGCCCCAAATGTGGCGTTGTTGGCGATCAAGTCGGTCACCGTTTTACGAGCCAACTGATACGCCACGACTTCTTCTTGCGCGACAAATCGACTGCTGGTTTTACCAGCCACCAAACCACGTCCGTCAAATGTGTCGTCTGGGCCGTAAGTGGTGATGACCTCGTCACCGTCGTACTGCGTGACAAACCCTTTGATGATGACAAACAGGTGCGTGGGTGCCGTGCCTACATCAAGGATGGCCTCGCCCTCTGGGTAATACACCACGTCCACGCTGTCGCGCACCAAGCGCTGTTCATCGGGCGTTAGGCAATCAAACGGGGAAGCAGAAAAGTTAAAAGCGTTGGGCATGAGGCATTGTGAATGGCAATGCCTAGATTCAACGCTTCACGCCTTGCTGGATGCTTGCGGCTGAGTCCCATGCGATGTCAAACCATTGATCTCCATCAAGGTAAGCGCGCATCATGGGCAAAGCGTCTAGGCCCCAAAAGAGTTTGTCATCCACGCAGAAGGTCGGCACGCCAAACGCACCACGCGCGATGGCCTCTTCTGTGTTGGCTTTGAGTTGATCTTTCACCTCTTGCGCATCCACCGAACGCTGCGGCGCGAGTTGCTGCGTCAAGGCTTGAAGGCGTGTCACATCGGCAGCATCAGCCCCACCTTGCCACGCATGTTTGAAAATGGTTTCACACACATAGCGGTTGGGTTCACCGTCAGCGCTACACGCCACAGCCAAACGCAAAAGCGCCAAGGGATTGAAAGGATGCGACTGGGGCATGTCCAACGTCACCCCCAACTGTTTGGCCTGCCACAGCACTTGACGATACGTCCACTCACGCTTGCCCGCAATCTCAGCAGGGCCGAGTTGACCGTGGTGCTTGAGCATGGCGGCAAACAACACGGGTTTGTAAACCATGCGATGGCTCACCCCCATCAAAGTTTTAGGCAACACCTCAAACGCGAGGTAGGCATACGGCGAAATGAAATCGAGGTAGCAGGTGATGGTTTTCATAGTCTTAATTGACCGCATGCGCTGCCAAACGTTCGGTAATCAAACGCCACACAGCACGTTTATCCTCAGGCGCGCGCTGCCCCCACCCACCAATTTCATCCAGCGTGCGCCAACAGCCTTCGCAGTAGGTGGTGTCGTCCGACATGCGGCACACAGAAATACACGGTGATGGTGGCACGTCGGCACTGAGCAACACACGCTTGGCCTGCGCTAGCAATCGCATATCCGCAGGTGTTAGACCTTGAGGCTTGGGGGTAAGTTCGCTTCCACACATACGGGCATTGTCAGCGAAGCCACGCGCTCAAGCCGCGCGTTTGTTCAAAACCGCCAAGGCGGCGCGGGAATTGGGCTTACGGCCCAACGCTTCGCTGATGAACACACCCGCATCAATCAACGCATCAAGGTCAATGCCCGTTTCAATGCCCATGCCTTGCAACATGTAGACCACATCTTCGGTCGCCACATTGCCTGTCGCACCTTTGGCATAAGGGCATCCACCCAGCCCCGCCACGGACGACTGAAAGTTCCACACCCCCATCTGCAGGGCTGCCAGCGTGTTGGCCAGCGCTTGGCCGTACGTGTCATGAAAGTGGCCCGACACATCGTTGAGCGCGTAGTGCTTGAGCGTGGCCTCAATGGCCGCTTGCACCTTGCGTGGCGTGCCCACACCAATCGTGTCAGCCACATCGACGCGTTGCACACCAATGCCCTTCATCAAACCCGCAAGGTAACCCACGCGTTCAGGGGCAATCTCGCCTTCGTAGGGGCAGCCCACGGTACAACTCATCGCGCCGCGCACATAAATGCCAGCATCGCGTGCAGCTTGCACCACAGGCGCAAAGCGCTCAATGCTTTCGGCAATAGAGCAGTTGATGTTCTTTTGGCTGAAGGCCTCACTGGCGGCACCAAACACCACGATTTCGTCGGGCTTGGTTTTCAAGGCAGCTTCAAAACCTTGCAAATTAGGCGTGAGCACGGCATAGCGCACGCCCTGCTGGCGGTGAAGACCCGCCATCACCTCTGCGTTGTCTGCCATTTGCGGCACCCATTTGGGCGACACAAAACTGGTGACTTCAATTTCTTTCAAACCTGCCGCTTGCAAACGATGCACCAATTCCACCTTGACAGCCGCAGGCACAGGTTGCTTTTCATTTTGCAGGCCGTCGCGTGGCCCCACATCCACAAGCTTCACACGACGTGGCAAATTCATAGTCATGATGTCACCTTCAATTTCAAAAGTTCTTCGCCCTCGGCCACTTGGTCGCCTGGCGCATAGAGCAACTCCAACACCTCACCATCCGCAGGTGCGGCAATGGTGTGCTCCATTTTCATCGCTTCCATGACCGCCAAGGGTTGACCGGCCTTCACCTTGTCGCCTGCGGCCACCGCAAACGACACCACCTTGCCCGGCATGGGCGCGGTCAAACGCCCCCCCGCCTCTTGCACGTCACCCGCATGCGCCAAAGCATCCACAACGGTGATACGCGTTGCACCTTGCGGAGCAAACACGTGCGCCACTTCTTCATGGCCTTCGATGTTCATGAAGACTTGGACACGCGTCTGCTGGTTCGCAAAATGGATGCGCAATGCATCGCCATCTGGCGTGTAGGCCAACTCTCCCGACACGTCTCCGTCAGCATCTGCCACACACAACTGCAAGCGACCGTCGTGTGCATACGTCAGCTCGGCATCGTAAGGCGCGCCATGGAACACAAAACCAAAATGGCGGGTCGCCGCACCATACGCGCGCCACCCATCACGGCGGCTGAACGGATCAGCACCCGCCAACGCTTGCTCGTGATGCAAGGTGTTCGCCACAACCGTCGCTGCCGTGAGTGCCAAACCCAAAGGTTCTTGCGCAAACAAGGCCTTCTCTTCGCGTTGAATCAACGCCGTGTCGAGCTTGGCAGTAGCAAACGAATCGGTACGAATGATGTGACGCAAAAACTGCACATTGGTTGTCAACCCCACAATGCGGGTCTGCGAAAGCGCCTCATCCAACCGAGCCAGCGCTTGCTCGCGTGTATCGCCATGCACGATGAGCTTGGCCACCATCGAGTCATAAAACGGGCTGATGCTATCGCCCTCGCGCACACCGTCGTCCACACGCACGTCGCTGATTTCAAAACTGCTGCACATTGGCTTGCGGTACACCTGCAAAGTTCCCGTGGCAGGCAAAAAATTGTTGTCGGGGTTCTCGGCGCAAATGCGCGCTTCGATGGCGTGACCATGAATGCGTAAATCGCTTTGCTGCAAAGGCAGCGGCTCGCCGCTGGCGACGCGCAATTGCCACTCCACCAAGTCGAGACCCGTGATGGCTTCGGTCACCGGATGTTCCACCTGCAAGCGTGTGTTCATCTCCATGAAATAAAACTTCATCGACTCAGGCTGGTCGTAACTCGCCTGCTCCACGATGAATTCCACCGTGCCCGCACCCACGTAGTTGACGGCCTTGGCAGCCGCCACAGCAGCCTCACCCATTTGTTGGCGCAGCGCCTCGGTCATGCCGGGTGCTGGTGCCTCTTCCAAAACCTTCTGATGGCGACGTTGCACCGAGCAATCGCGCTCGAACAAATACACGCAGTTGCCTTGTGTGTCACCGAACACCTGAATTTCAATGTGGCGTGGACGCTGCACGTATTTTTCAATCAGCACCGCATCGTCACCAAAACTGTTGATGGCTTCGCGTTTGCAGCTGGCAAGCGCATCGGCAAACTCAGCACTGCTGTTGACCACGCGCATGCCCTTGCCTCCCCCACCCGCGCTGGCTTTGATGAGTGCAGGGTAGCCAATGCGATCGGCTTCGCGCTGCAGCAATGCGGGGTCTTGGTCTGCGGCGTGGTAACCGGGCACCAAGGGCACACCCGCTTTTTCCATCAATTGTTTCGACTCGGCTTTCAAGCCCATCGCCAAAATGGCCGAGGCTGGCGGGCCAATGAACACGAGGCCTGCGGCGGCACAGGCTTTGGCGAAGTCTTCGTTTTCACTGAGAAAACCGTAGCCAGGGTGCACGGCTTGTGCGCCCGTGTCTTGTGCCGCTTGCAAAATACGCTCCCAGCGCAAGTAGCTGTCCTTCGGAGCGCTGCCGCCAATGTGTACCGCTTCATCGCAGACCTGCACATGCTTGGCTTGCGCGTCTGCATCCGAATACACCGCCACAGTTTGAATGCCCATGCGCTTGGCAGTGGCTGCCACACGGCAGGCGATTTCGCCACGGTTGGCAATCAGAATTTTCTTAAACATCTTTGTATCCTTTTGTTCCGGTCTGACGGTCACAACAACCACGAGGGCTTACGCTTTTGCAAAAACGATTGCACGCCCTCTTTGCCTTCGTCGCTCGCTCGAATGTCAGCAATGCCAGACACGGTGTGCGCCACCAAGGTGTCGTTGATGTCGCGCTCGGCCACGTCTTGCAGCAAGCGCTTGCACGCACGCACGGCATTGGGACTGGCACTGAGCAAAGCGTGTGTGAGCTCTGCCACTTTGGCATCCAACGCATCCGCAGCCACTACCTCGTGAACCAAGCCAATGCGGTGCGCTTCGGCGGCACTGAAACGCTCGGCGGTTAAGAAGTAGCGGTGCGAAGCGCGTGCGCCCATGGCGCGAATCACGTACGGGCTGATGGTGGCGGGAATGAGACCGAGCTTCACTTCGCTCAAGCAGTAAGTGGCAGTGTCCACGCTCACGGCCATGTCGCATGCAGCGACCAAGCCGATGCCCCCTGCAAAGACATCGCCCTGCACGCGGGCGATGGTGGGTTTGGGACATTCGTAAATCGCACGCAGCATGGCCGCCAACTGCCCCGCATCCGCCAAGTTTTGCCCGCGCGTGTAGTCGGCCATGCGGCGCATCCAGTTCAGATCAGCGCCTGCGCAGAAAGCGGGGCCTTCGGCGGTCAACACCACGCAGCGCACATCATCGGAGTGACCGGCCTCGGTGAAAGCAGCTTTCAACTCAGCAATCACTTCGTCGTTGAAGGCGTTGCGTACGTTGGGTCGCGAGAGCGTGAGGGTGCGAACCGCACTTTGGTTTGAAATGGTGAGAGCACTCATTTGAACTCCTTCATCACATGCGGAACAAACCAAACTTGGTGTCAGGAATGGGCGCATTCAGCGATGCACTCAAACCCAAGGCCAATACGCGGCGCGTGTCAGCGGGGTCAATCACACCGTCGTCCCACAAACGCGCAGTCGCGAAATAGGGATGACCTTGGTGCTCGTACTGTTGGCGAATGGGGTCTTTGAAGGCTTGCTCTTCTTCGGCGCTCCACTGACCGCCTTTGGCTTCAATGCCATCGCGCTTGACCGTGGCCAACACGCTGGCCGCTTGCTCACCGCCCATAACCGAGATGCGTGCGTTCGGCCACATCCACAAAAAGCGCGGGCTGAATGCGCGGCCACACATGCCGTAGTTACCTGCGCCAAAGCTGCCACCAATGATGACGGTGAACTTGGGCACAGCCGCTGTTGCCACGGCGGTCACCATCTTGGCACCGTTACGCGCAATACCTTCGTTCTCGTATTTGCGCCCCACCATGAACCCGGTGATGTTTTGCAAAAACACGAGTGGAATTTTGCGTTGGCAGCACAGCTCGATGAAGTGTGTGCCTTTTAAGGCGGACTCGCTGAACAAGATGCCGTTGTTGGCGATGATGCCCACCGGCATGCCTTCGATACGCGCAAAGCCACACACCAAGGTTGTGCCAAAGCGGGCTTTGAATTCGTCAAACTCTGACGCATCAACGATGCGCGCAATGATTTCGCGCACATCAAACGGTTTGCGCGTGTCAGCAGGAATGACACCATACAACTCTTGCGCGTCGTACTTCGGTGGCACAGGCGCGTGCGTGGCAATGTTGGGTTGCTTTTGTGCGTTGAGGTTTTTGACACTTTGACGCGCCAGCGCCAACGCATGCACATCGTTTTGTGCCAAGTGATCGGCCACACCCGAAAGGCGTGTGTGCACATCGCCACCGCCCAAGTCTTCTGCCGTCACCACTTCGCCGGTGGCCGCCTTCACCAAAGGTGGGCCGCCCAAAAAGATGGTGCCTTGGTTTTTCACGATGATGGTCTCATCACTCATCGCCGGCACATACGCACCGCCCGCAGTGCAGCTGCCCATCACCACCGCGATTTGCGCAAGACCTTGTGCACTCATGTTCGCTTGGTTGAAGAAAATGCGACCAAAGTGGTCACGGTCCGGAAACACCTCATCTTGGTTGGGCAAGTTGGCACCGCCCGAGTCGACCAAGTAGATGCAAGGCAGGTTGTTTTGCTGCGCAATTTCTTGTGCACGCAAATGCTTCTTCACGGTGACGGGGTAATACGTACCGCCCTTGACCGTGGCATCGTTGCACACAATCATGCAATCCACGCCGCTGACACGGCCAATGCCTGCGATGAGGCCGGCACACGGCGCATCGTTGTTGTACATATTCAGTGCGGCGAGTGGTGACACTTCGAGGAATGGTGTACCGGGATCGAGCAGCATTTGCACGCGGTCGCGAGGCAACAACTTGCCTCGTGCAGTGTGCTTGGCGCGGGCCGCCTCGCCGCCGCCGACAGCGATTTTTTCGAGGTGGGCCTTCAAGTCATCCACCACCGCGCGCATGGCAGCAGCGTTGGCAGAAAAATCGGCAGAGCGGGGGTTGAGCTGGGAATGCAAAACGGTCATGGGGCGGTCCTTCTGTATGGCACGAGCTTAGGCCGTTCAGCGCCGTGGCGCATGCCACATTGGTTGCAAATCCTGCCACAATGATGACCCATCATGGTTAGCCCTAATCGCCCACACGCCGCCACGCCTGCACAAGGCCGAGCTGAGACACCCATTGCTTTTATTCAAGCCATCGCAAGCGCTTATGCCAAACGAGGATTGCGCATAGACGAGGCGCTGGAACAGGCACAAATCGAGCCAAAACTTCTAAAGAAAAACCATGCACGGGTGACGGCCATGCAAATGGAGCTGATCTCGGGCATTGCCATGCAAACGTTGGACGACGAAGGCCTGGGTTGGTTCAGCCGTCGTTTGCCTTGGGGCAGTTACGG
>Ga0228698_1000108_pt1 | contig 74537 bp, 80 predicted proteins | sample McNCre117_Aug_MG_FD_178015 | JGI IMG/M metagenome (GOLD analysis project Ga0228698, IMG submission 178015) | Freshwater microbial communities from McNutts Creek, Athens, Georgia, United States - 1-17_Aug_MG | ecosystem: Environmental > Aquatic > Freshwater > Creek | place: USA: Georgia...
TGCAGGCCATCGCGGGTCGGGACTTGAGCTGTTTTGAAGATGAAGTCTTCGTAGGCTTGGCCTTCGGGCAAGGTTGATTGGGGAACAAACTTGACATCATGGATCTCGCCAAGCGCGAGGCTAGCGCTGGTCGTGGTCGCCTTGCTCGCAATATCGCCCCAGCCCGCACCAACCTCGCACTTGGCGGTGCAGTTGAGCGCTTCAGCCACGTTTTGCAGTTGCAAGGCGTGGGCGGCCGCTGGCTCACCGAGTTCGCGCCACGGCGCGAACCACGGCTGAGACCAATCAATCTCGGCTAAGACAGCGCCTGCAAAGCCTTCTGTTTTGAGCGTTAAACCACGCGCCAAGGCAAGGCCTCGCCAGAGCGCAGAGGTTTCAAATCAGCTTCGCCAAACGCAAAGCTCTCAGGCGGCATCCAGCTCTCTTTACGCAACGTGAGCGTGTCGGTGTTGCGTGGCAGTCCGTAAAAATCGGCGCCATAGAAGCTGGCGAAACCTTCGAGTTTGTCGAGTGCGCCTGCGTTGTCAAACGCTTCGGCATACATAGGCATGGCTGCGTGTGCGGTGTAGCAACCAGCACAACCTGTGGCGTGCTCTTTGAGGTGTGCGGGATGTGGTGCGCTGTCTGTCCCCAAGAAGAATTTGGGCGAGCCGCTGGTGGCCGCTTTCATCAACGCTTGGCGATGCGTTTCACGCTTCAAGACTGGCAAGCAGTAGTAATGCGGACGAATGCCACCGGTGAAGATGGCGTTGCGGTTGTAGAGCAAGTGGTGCGCGGTGATGGTGGCACCCGTGTGCTTGTCGCTCGCGGCAACGTATTGCGCAGCTTCTGAGGTGGTGATGTGCTCGAACACAATTTTGAGTTCGGGAAAATCTTTGCGCAGCGGAATGAGCTGGGTGTCGATGAACACGGCCTCTCGGTCAAACAAGTCAATGTCGCTGCTGGTGACTTCGCCGTGCACCAACAACAACATGCCTGCTTTTTGCATGGCTTCGAGTGTTTTGTAGGTCTTGCGCATGTCCGTCACGCCAGCATCGCTGTTGGTGGTAGCGCCAGCGGGATAGAGCTTGGCAGCGACCACGCCTGCATCTTTGGCTCGCACGATTTCGTCGGCAGGCAGGTTGTCGGTGAGGTAGAGCGTCATCAGTGGCTCAAAGCGCATGCCCTGCGGCACGGCAGCCAAGATGCGTTGCTTGTACGCAAGCGCTTGTGCAGCCGTGGTGACGGGCGGCTTGAGGTTGGGCATGATGATGGCACGGCCAAACTCGGCGGCGGTGTGAGGAACCACGGTATTCAGTGCAGCGCCGTCACGGACGTGAAGGTGCCAATCGTCGGGTCTTGTGATGGTGATTTCTTGCGTCATGCTTTGATTGTCGACGAAGTTGGTGTTATTTCTGGGCTTGCTGCGGGCGAAGGCCGTGGGCAGGCTCCCCATGCGGGAGTACCAGAAATCGTCACTCCTCACATACCTTCGCCCAGACACAAAGAAAAAGCGCCTCGTAAGAGAGGCGCTTTACGCATGAAAGCCCCGCATGAACGGGGGTCGATGAACGATCAATGCTGCAAGATCTTGTTCAAGAACTCTTTGGTACGTGGCTGACGATTTTCTGGGTGGTTGAAAAACTCATCCTTCGAGCAGTCTTCCAACACTTTACCGCCCACATCCATGAAGATGACGCGGCTACCGACTTTGCGTGCAAAGCCCATTTCGTGCGTCACACACATCATGGTCATGCCTTCGTTGGCCAAGTCCACCATCACGTCCAACACCTCGCCCACCATCTCGGGGTCAAGCGCCGACGTAGGTTCGTCAAACAACATCACGATGGGGTCCATGCTCAAAGCACGGGCAATCGCCACGCGTTGTTGCTGACCGCCTGAGAGCTGACCCGGAAATTTGTCTTTGTGCGCCATCAGTCCCACGCGTTCAAGGTATTTCAAACCATGTGCACGCGCTTCTTCTTCGTTACGACCCAACACTTTTTGTTGAGCGATGGTCAGGTTCTCCGTGACCGACAAATGTGGGAACAACTCAAAGTGTTGAAACACCATGCCCACGCGACTGCGCAGTTTGGGCAAGTCCGTGTCTTTGCCGTGCACGGCGATGCCATCTACAAAAATCTCACCTTGTTGGAAAGGCTCCAAGGCGTTGATGGTTTTGATGAGGGTGGATTTACCTGAGCCCGAAGGACCACAGACCACCACCACTTCACCCTTTTGGATGTTGGTCGAGCAGTTGTTGAGCACCTGAACGGGGCCGTACCACTTGGAAACATTTTTTAATTCAATCACAGCAGACTCCAGCTCAATTATTTGACGCGCATGCTTCGCGACGCTTTAGCGAATGATGGCAATGCGGGCTTGCAAGCGACGCACGAGGGTCGAAAGACCAAAACAAATCACAAAATAAACCAAGGCGGCCAAGATGTACACCTCTTCCACACGGCCATAAATCTTGCCCGCAGTGACGAAGCCCTTGAGCAAGTCGTACGCGCCAATGGCGTAGACCAGCGAAGTGTCTTGGAACAAGATGATGGTTTGTGTGAGCAACACAGGAATCATGTTGCGAAAAGCTTGTGGCAAAACAATCAGGCGCATGTTCTGGCCGTAACTCATGCCCAAGGCTTGGCCCGCCATCACTTGCCCACGCGGGATGGACTGAATGCCCGCACGCATGATTTCGCTGAAGTACGCCGCTTCAAACGCAATGAAGGTGATGGTGGCCGATAACTCAGCACCAATCGAGCGACCAATCAAAAACGGAATCAGCAAGAAGAACCACAAAATCACCATCACCAATGGGATGGAACGCATGCCGTTCACATAAACCACGGCTGGGAGTTGCAAGGCTTTTTTGCCAGACAAGCGCATGAGCGCGAGCAGGGTACCAAACACGATGCCGCCCACCGTGGCAACCACCGTCAACTGCACGCTGAACAACAAGCCCTTCAGCACAAACTTGCTGAAGATGTCCCAATCGACAAAAGAAAAATCAAGTGCGCCCATGCTCAGTGCCCCCCGCCCACATTGCCAGCCACCACAAGGCCAGGAATTTGCATGCGACGTTCCACCAAGGCCATGACACGGTTCACGGCAAACGCCGACAGGGTGTAAAGCGCTGTGACGGCAAGGTAGACCTCAATGCCACGAGAGGTTTCTTCTTGCACTTGCATGGCATACATGGTGAGTTCAGCGATGGACACCGCAAAGGCCACCGAAGAGTTTTTGAGCAAGTTCATCGACTCACTGGTGAGTGGTGGCCAAATGGTGCGAAACGCAATGGGCAACAACACATAACGGTAGGTCTGCCATGTGGTGAATCCCATAGCCATGGCTGCATAGCGCTGACCGCGTGGCATGGCTTGAATGCCAGCACGCAGCATTTCAGCCACGCGCGAAGACGTGAAAAAGCCCAAACCCAAGACCACCAACACAAATCCCGGCACTTGTTGCATGGCCGGAAAAACCTTGGGCAACACAAAGTACCAAATGAAGATTTGAACCAACACGGGAATGTTACGAAACAGCTCCACCCACGCATTGGCGAGTCGCGTCAGCCAGACATTGACGCGGTTGTCGGGTGGCAAAGTGCGCAAGACACCCATCAGGCATCCTGACACCATCGCCACCACCCACGCACTGCCTGCGACCGACAGCGTCCAGCCCCAAGCGTCAAACATCCACTCGAGGTAGGTTCGTCCACCACCGTCGTCTTCGAGAAAAACCTGCCAATCGAGTGCCATGTTTGTCTACTTTTCTAAATTACTTCTTGGCGTAGGCTTCGACAGGCTTGTCGTTCAAGTTTGTCCATGCAGCCTTGTTCGCGTCACTGGCAGACAGACCAAGTTTGATGTTCTTGGGAGGAATGGGTTGTACAAACCACTTGTCATACAGCTTGGCGAGTTCGCCTGACTTGGCCAAAGCAGCAATGGTGTCGTCGGCCAATTTCTTGAAGGCAGGATCGTCCTTGCGGAACATGATGGCAATGGGTTCAACGTTCAACACTTCGCCCACAATTTTGAAATCAGCTGGGGCTTTGGAGTTGGCAATGTTGCCAGCCAAAATTTGACCGTCCATCACGAACGCATCAGCGCGGCCAGACTCGAGCAACAAGAAGCTGTCTGCATGGTCCTTGCCAAACACTTCTTTGAAGTCAACGCCCGTGGCACGCTCGTTCTTGCGCAGCAGCTGCACAGACGTGGTGCCGGTGGTGGTTGCCACGCTCTTGCCATTCAACTGAGCGATGGAGGTGATGCCTGAGTTGGCACGTGCCGCGATGCGCACTTCTTCCACATAGGTGGTGTAGGCGAAAGCCACTTGTTTTTGGCGCGCTTCGTTGTTGGTGGTAGAGCCGCACTCAATGTCCACGGTCCCGTTCTCAACCAAAGGAATACGGTTTTGTGAGGTCACAGGAATGTATTTGGTTTCCAGCTTTTTGCCCGCTGCCTTCTCGAGGTTGGCAATGATGCGCTGGCAAATCTCAACGTGGTAGCCCACATACTTGCCATCACCCAAGGTGTAAGACAAAGCACCCGACGAATCGCGCACGCCCATCGTGACGCTGCCTGCGGCTTTGACTTTGGCAATCGTGTCATTGGCTTGGGCAAATGCAGTGCCTGCCAACAAAGTTGTCACAGCCAAGGTGAGGAGATGCTTTTTCATGTGGAGCTCCGGTTGTAAGTTGAGTAATCAAAAGTTGCATTCTAGAGAGAAAGACACATGGGAAAACCCGAATCATTTTGCGTCGATAATTTTTTGGTGGATGCATTCAACACTTTTTCCCAGCTGGCCCATGACCGACATTCCGTGCGTGGTTTTTTAAACAAACCCGTCACGACACACGAGCTCAAAGAGCTGCTACAGCTCGCACGGTTAGCACCCAGCGGTGCCAACTTGCAACCCGGCGCTTTCGTACAGGTGCAAGGTCAAGTGCGCGAGTCTCTCAGCACTGCGTTGGTGCAGGCATGGCAAGCCGGACAGGCGGAGACCGAGGATTACGACTATTTCCCTAACCCCATGCCGATGACGCTGCGTCGTCGGCAAGTCGCAGCCGCTCAAGCGCTGTACGGGGCACTTGGTGTTGAACGAGAAGACCGCGTCGGTCGTGATGCGCAGTTCGAACAGAACTTTCGTTTCTTCAATGCCCCCGTCGCCTTGGTGATCACCATGGAACACGGCTTTGGCAGCGGTGGGTACATGGACTTGGGCATGGCCTTGTATGGTTTGATGCTGGCGGCCCAAGCCAAAGGATTGGCCAGTTGCGCGATTGGGGCCATGGCCTCCTACCCATCCCTCATTCGCCAGCATTTGGGCTTGGATGCACGTACCCACATCGTGTGTGGCATGGCTTTAGGTTATGCAGACCCTCATGCCGCCGTGAACCAAACACGCACCACGCGTTGCGATTTGGACGCGTACTTCAAAGTGGTGGGCTAATCACCCAGCCGTTTCACAACGGCGGCTGAACCCACCCCCCCCGCCCCTGCGACCGCCACCAAACCCTGTGAGCCCGCCTCGTGGGCGCATGCCAAGTCGGACAACAGACGCACCAAGGCGATCGTGGCAGAAGCCCCAATCGGATGGCCTCTAGCCAAACCGCCCCCTCGCAAGTTCAAGCGCTCAGGCGCAACGCCCAGCCCTTTGGCAAAACTCAGGCCTTGGACAGCAAAGGCATCGTGCAACTCGACATGCGAGAGGTCGGCCACCGTCAAGTTGCCGGCCTTGACCAGCGCCTGATGCGCCGCAAGTTCAGCGGCCACCAAAGGCACGGCAGGATCGCCCCCCAACGAAGCATGTGCCAGCCAAGCGGCTTGAGTTCGAACGCTCAAACGCTCACAAGCCTGCGCACTCATCAGCAGCACAAACGCAGCACCATCAGCTTGGGCCGAAATGGTGAGCGCGCTCAAACCGCAGTTTGCCGTAGTCAAACCATCAGCACATGCCACCACGGGCATGCGCGATGCACGATCGGCTGACATCGGGCGCGGGTAGACATCGTGCAACACGCCTGCAACGGGCACTATTTCTGCTGAAACAAACGTTTGGTTTGCCACAGCTCTTGCATGACTCTGCAAGGCATAGGCCTCTTGCTCCGCACGCGAGTAAGCGTGTTGCGCGGCATAGTGTGCGGCAGACACCAACATGTCTGGGTCTTGTGCGGGTGTGGGGGCAAAAGCGGGACGCTCGTAAGGCACAGGCACCTCACCCGCGTGCAAAGGTCGGTGCATGCGAACGGGTGAGCGACTCCAAGCCTCAACCCCACCCGCAATCACCACATGGGCTTGGCCTGAGGCAATGAGTGCAGCCCCCATCGCCACGGCATCTAAGCCGGCACAGCATTGGGTGTCCACCGTCCAGGCCATGCAACGCTGGGGCAGCCCCGCGTGCAAAGCCAACATGCGTGCCAGATTGCCCCCCGCCCCCAACGCATTGCCGACCACTACCGCATCCACGGCGTCGTGGCCAATGCCTGAACGTTGCAACAGCGCATGCAACACAGGCGCAGCAATGTCATGTGCATGCAAGGCCTTGAATGCACCACCACGTGGCACCACGGCACTGCGCGCCCAAGAGGCAATCAAAGCAAGGGGCGAAGACATGGCGAGTTCTCACGCAACGCATGGGCCACAGCCACATGGTCTGTTTTACCGCTGGCAGTTTGAGGCATGGCCTCACACACCAAAAATCGTTTCGGTACTTTGTATGCCTCTAACTTTGCACGGCACAGCGCTGCCAGGGTCTGTGCGGATAAGGCAGTTGTCGCATCTTGCAACTGCAACACAGCCACCACCAATTGACCACGAATCGGGTCTGGCACGCCGTGCACAGACGCATGGGCAATCTGTGCATCAGCGGCCAACACGGACTCCACCTCTTCTGGAAATAAATTTTTGCCTTGCGTCACCACCATACGGTTTTCACGCCCGACCAAACACAAATAGCCTTGTGCGTCGATGTAGCCCATGTCGCGCACAGACAGCCAGTCACCATCGCGCACAGCGGCTGTATGGTCCGGTGTCGCGCCAACATAGTCCATGAACAGCATGGGGCTGCGTACAAAAATTTGCCCCACGCCTTGATGCACATCACGGATGTCGATGTGGACGTTTGAAAAAGGTCGTCCCACGGCGTGCTCGGGCGCATGTGCATCCGCGTCCATCCAGGCCATGAAACTGGTTTCGGATGCGCCATAGAACTCCACAATGCGCGCGTTTGGGCACAAGGCTTGCAACGCAGCCGTGCGGTGGCGCATCCAGCGGGCCCCACTGATCAAAATCAAACGCACATGCACCAAGGGGGCCATGTGGCGACGCTTGGCCAACTCCAACATCAAAAGCAGTTGGCTAGGAACCGCTACCAAACAAGGTGTACGACCTTGTTGCAGGGTATCGATCATGCGAGAAGCCGAGAAGCGCTCTTGCAGGACCACGCCTGCACCACTCCACAAGCCAAGCATCATGCCGAACAAAAACAACGAATGCGAAAAGCGTCCCGGTGCCAACACGCAGGTGGCCGCGTCTGCGCCAAAGGTGTTCAGACACACGCGCAAACTTTCTGTCCACGATTGGTGGTGCCGACGAAAACCCTTGGGCATGCCCGTGCTGCCCGACGTGAAGCCAATGTAAAACGGGGTGTGCGGCGTGGGCGCAAGAGGCGACGCAGCCTCTTGGGCAAAAGCGGCTTGTACACGTTGGCGCACAGCAGCAGGCCAATCAGCGTCGGTCACTGCCGCGCAACGACCACTGGCAACAATGCCTAAAAAAGACACCATTTGCGCGAGGGTTGAACACGTGTCATCCACAAACACCGTCGCTGGGGCTTGACGCTGTTGCAACGCCAGCACCTCTTGCGCAACAGCAGCATGCAGAGCCGCAAACGTGAGTTGGGTGTGGCCGTCATCTAAGGCCACCACCTCCGCGCGGGTTTGAGCCCAATGCGCCAGTGGCGCATGGATCAAGGTGTCATCCACCAAAGCGCCAATCTGGCAAACCACGTGCCACGGTATGAACCACAGTGGCACACAAAGCACACTTGATCAAATCACCCGGCACAAACACCAAGGTGCCCATGATCGCTTGCTCCCATGACAAGTTGGCAATGTTCACCAACCCCACCACGCCAAACACGTGCACCACCAGCAAACCACCCATGGCCGATGCCAAGAAAGCGCTGATGGCAGAGCTGCGAGGCGAACGGTTCGGCAACAGCGTCATCATCCAACCCGTCACAAAAGCACCCACAGGCCAGCCGATCAAATATCCGCTCGCAGGTGAGAAGAACACCCCCAAACCACCACGGCCACCCGACAACAAAGGCAAGCCCAACGCCACCGCGGCCAAAAACAACAACAGCGCTTGCAAGGCACGTTTGGGGCCGAGCATGCACCCCGCCAGCATCACGCCCAACGTTTGCAAGGTGATCGGCACACCCAAGGGCAAATCAATCTTGGGGATCAAACCCAATACAGCGATCAATGCAGCAAACAAAGAAACCAAAGCCAAGGACAAAGTAGATGTGTTCATAAATTCACCCATTAACGGCGTAAACGAAGATGTAAGGCATCGGCCACGCGACGCGCGGTGACCAACATTTGGATGGTGAGGGGTGCAAGTATTTTAAAACCGCCGGCTTTGCCTGTGCGCAGCCGATGTGCATCATCCAAGCGACGCCACACCACAAAAAAATGCTCAGTAAATCGCAACATCAAAGCCAGCTGCAACGCCAAGCGATCAGATTGCACACCCAACCAGCGCAAAGGCGAAAGCACTTGCTCAAACACCTGCAGCAAATCGGTGTAACGCGTGGTTAACGTCAGCGCAATGCCCATCAACGTGGCACTGAGCAAACGCAACACAGTGACAGCCGCCAATTGCGGCTGATGCATGACCACATGAAACCCTGCCACAAGCACACCCGCCACCAACACGCCCATCACCAAAGGTTTAGCACGTGCAGTGGCTTTTCCCAGCGAAGCAAACAGGCCCACGCAGACCACGGCAAGGCACAGCAAAATCGGCCACTGCTGCGTTACAAATAAGCCCATCCCCAGCAATGCCAAACACACCAGCTTCAGCGCGGCGGGCACAGCATGCAGCCATGTGCGATGTTCGCTGTAAAGACTTCCCATGACCGTGCTTAGACCGTGCGCGAAGCCACATCAGCCTCGTAAGCAGCGCACACCTCGACACCGGAACCATCGGCACGCACGCGACCATGATCCAGCCAAATAACGCGTTCAAAATGGCGAACATGCGCAAGCACGTGGGTAGACACCATGACTTGAGGCTCGGCTTGCTCTATCTCTCGCCTTAACAAGGCTTGGTGGGGCAGATCTAAACTGGCGAACGGTTCGTCTAGCAACAACACGCGATGCGGTGCCAGCATCAACGCCAACCAGCACACATGCTGCCGCTGCCCTTGGCTTAGGCTACCAATGGCACGCGGGGCCCAATGAGCCAAACCTCGGGATGCCAACCACTCACGCACGCGTTGCTGCGCTTGTGCGCGGGGCAAGCGCAGGTGCTGCAAGCTCAACGCCAACTCCTCTTCCACCGTAGGAAAAATGATTTGGTCGTCTGGATTCTGAAACATCATGCCCACCGACTGCGCCCCCTCTGGCACACACACGCGCCCTGACTGGGGTTGGTCTAAGCCACACATCAAACGAAACAGACTGCTTTTACCTGCACCGTTGTCTCCAATCAAACCAATGCGTGGCTCATTCAGCTGCAAACTCAGCGACTGAAACACCGTTGTGCTGCCACGATGCAGCGTCACCCCCTCAAGCGCAACGCCGGTGGTGTGTGAAAGGGTGGATGTGTTCAAAGTCTGGGGCATGCGTACGCGATTCGATGGGTCTAGATTATCGACGCTGCCAAACAAACACTAAAAAACCCCAGCCCTCAAGCGAGGGATGGGGTTTAAAACTTGAAGTCCTTAACTGGCGAAGCCAGCCTTGAAATTAGAAGCGGTAGCCAACGCCAACGCCGACCAAAACGGGGTCGAGCTTCAAAGTGCCTGCGCTCACGCCGTTGTTATAGACCTGAGATTGAATGTTGACTTTCTTGATGTCAAAGTTCAAAGAAACTTGCTTGGTCAGCGGCACGTCTACACCCGCTTGCAAGGCATAACCAAAGCTGCTGTTTTCCAAAGTGAACTGGCCACCGCCAAGGTTTGCTTTAGAAATTCTGGTGTAGTTCAGGCCTGCACCCACATAAGGCTTGAAGCCATTGAAGTTGGTGAAGTGGTATTGCACGGTCAATGTGGGAGGCAGGTGCTTGAACGTGCCAATGTCTGTGCCATTCGAAGAAACTTTTTGTTGCTGTGGCACAGTCAAAATCAACTCGGCAGCCACGTTCTTGTTGAAGAAGTAGCTCACATCCAACTCAGGAATGGTTTTGTCATCGACGCTCAAGCCCAAACCTGTGGCGTCATGATTCGCCATACTCAACTTCACGGCACGTGCACGAACCAACCATGGGCTCTCTTGTGCGGCCACTTGACCGACAACCAACATACCAACAGCGGCGGCAATAAGAATTTTTTTCATGATGTTTTCCTTAACTTGACTCGGGTCTATTCCCGTGCTGTTGATTTCACTTCGCATCATGACGTGGTGCATTGATGCACCTCAAACTCACACGTGCAAATGCTTGACGTATGTCAAGCATTCAACGGATACAAAAAGGCCCCACCACTCTTACGAGTGATGAGGCTCTTGATTTTTGAAACGCTTAACCGGCGAAGTCAATATTGGAGTTAGAACTTGTAACCCAAACGAATCACGTAGTCGGTTGTGTTCAACTTAACGTCACCAGTTGTTGTAACGGGGGCAGCAGGATTAACACCAGGGCCAACAAATGTTGCCGTCGTTTTAATCGGCAAATAAGACACAGAACCATTGATGCTCCACTTGTCATCAATGTTGTAAATTACGCCCGCGTTATATACAGGTGCCCATGATGAGCTGAAGTCTGCAGAAGTACCAGCAAGCGCCTGCACGGTACCTCCATCCTTCAGAGTGCTAACGTCGTGAAAAGATACACGTGTTACGCCAAAACCAACATAAGGACGCAACTTGTCTTGAGGCGTTGCAAAGAAATACTTGGCGACTGCAGTTGGAGTCCAGATTTTCATCTTTGCGGCACCCGGATGATTAACACCATTAGCCGTCAAATCTTGCGTGAATTCTGCGGGAATTCCAAGCGTAAATTCACCACCAACGTTATCTGTAAACATGTGCAACAAACTAAACGACACAGTAGTTTGAGGCCCCACGCTTGCAGAAGCACCTGCTAATTGCTGAGTAAATGCCGAACCAATAGCTGGAACTGCACTGGTTGAAGTCAGATTACCCACATCTGCTTGCGGACTAATATAAGCGAGTCCAATGCTGCCAATGTTGTCACCCGCTTTTTGTGCGAACGCACCGGATGCTGCCACCAACGCAGCACAAGCCAAAGCGATTTTTGAAATAGATGTCATGTCCGTCTCCGTATTGTTTTGAAAATCAAAAAAGCCCCATCACTTTTTCAAGGGACGGGGCTTTAGGTCTTTTTAAATCCTAAGCTGACTTAAGCCAGCGTGGGAATTAGAAGGACTTGCTGACGCCGAGAGCGTAACGTGTTTGTGCATCACCAGCGAAGCCAGTAGCAACTGCGTTTGTGCTTGTTGCGTAGTTGATACGGTCAGCACGGAAGTAAGCACGAGCTGTCTTGCTGAAGTTGTAGTTCACGCCCATACCTTTCAAGCTACGGTCGTAAGCGTTGGTAGCGACTTGGTCAGTAACTTTAGCCACTTGACCCAAGACTTCCCATTGACCCAATGTGTAAGTAGCACCAATTTGCTTGCTCTTACCTTTGAAAGAGTCATCGCTAGACTTGAACTGACCCAAACCAGCGTGCAACTTCAAAGCTGGCAAGACAGCATAAGTTGCGCCCAACAGGTTTTGAGTGCTGGTTTTGCTAGATTGGTTAGTGTTCGTTGCAGTAACGTTGCCACCAACGTTAATGTTATTTTCGCCTACGCTGTATTTGATGCTTGTGAACATCGCGTCAACTGGACCATTGGTGTAACGCAAAGCGTATTCACTCACGCCAACTGTGTTCTTGCTTGTACCAGCAGTAAGATTCACGTTGGTTGTATCAGCATCGTTCTTAGGTGTGTATGCCACGTGAGCAGTCAAGCCACCCAAAACAGCTGGAGAAGAGTACTGCACAGAGTTAGCGATACGGATAGAACGCTGACCAGCGTGAGCTGCACCGTTAGCAACAGAAGAGGCATCAACGATACCACCTTTGTCGGATGTACCTGTACCGAAACCGTTGGCGATAGAGAAGCTAGAGCTGTATGAAGAACCGATGGCGGTTGAGAAAGCAGGTGCGGCAACGGCTGTAGCGTTGGTCAATGTGAAGCTGTTAGGTGTACCCAAACGCAAAGTACCGTACTTGCTGCTGGTCACGTCCAAGAAGCTTTGGCTGTTAGCGAAACCGCCGCGTTGTGTACCTGTACCAGTCACGTCGCTTTGTTTGTTGCCACCGAGGTCGTTCCAGTCGGTGTTGACAGAACCGCCAACAGACAAGCCGTTGCCGAGGTCTTCACGAACTTTGAAACCGATGGTGGTTGTACCGGCGCTAGAAGCAACAGCTTTAGAGTCGCTAGCGTTGTTTGTGTTGTTGGTCACGGTGTAACCACGGTCAAAGTAACCGTCGATCACGACTGAAGTTTGTGCGAAAGCAGAAGTCGCGGCCAATGCGGCCAATGCAACGAGGGTTTTTTTCATTTCAAGGTTCTCCAAGGTTTGAACAGGGGTTCTGGAATTTTTCCGAACCAACCTCCGTTTTCGGGAAGCTAGGCGTATTGAACCAGACCGACACGCAAAGCGCTATGACAAGGGCTAAAAATAGGGTTAAGACGTTGCATTCATGCAACAAAACATACCCCATACCCTCGCAAACCCGCGAAAAACAACACATCCCCCAAAACCACGGCGGCCCCAAGAATCGGGGCCAAAAAGCCCATCACCGACTTAAACTCAACACCATGGATGCTCTTATTACTGCCGCTGACAGCGCTTTGCGCACTGTGTTTGCCCGTCACCACGCCAACCGCCCCACGCCCATGTGGGCGGCTGAAGTGCCTGCACCCGCCCCCCTCACCGAAACCGACAAGCGCGAAGCTGCCGCGTTGATGCGGGTGAACCACGTGGGCGAGGTCTGCGCCCAAGCGCTGTACACCGCTCAAGCACTAGCCACCAAAGACCAAGCCCTGCGCCAGCACTTGGGCGAAGCCTGCGCTGAAGAGACCGACCATTTGGCGTGGACCGAGCAGCGCTTGCAAGAGCTGGGCGGGCGCACCAGTTTGCTCAACCCACTTTGGTACATCGGCGCATTTGGCATTGGCTACGCCGCCGCCAAACTGGGAGGCGACCGCATTAGCCTAGGGTTTGTGGTGGAAACAGAGCGTCAAGTGGAAGCACACTTAGATAGTCACCTTGGACTTCTACCCGCCAACGACGGCCCAAGCCGAGCCATCGTGGCACAAATGAAAGCCGATGAGGCGGCTCACGCCCAAGGTGCGCAAGCGGCAGGCGCAGCAGAACTCCCCGCCCCCATCAAAGCCATGATGAAGCTGGCAGCCAAGGTGATGACCACCGTGGCGCACCATATTTAGACCTCGACCAGCTCAAAACTGGTGGTGATCTCCGCCGTTTTACCCAGCATGATGCTGGCCGAGCAGTATTTGTCGTGGCTCATGGCAATCGCACGCTCCACAGCGGCGGCTGGCACACCTTGACCTGTCACGGTGAAGTGCATATTGATCTTGGTGAACACTTTGGGGTCTTCGATCGCACGTTCGCTGACGATTTTGACGCTACAGCCTTGCACGTTGTGGCGACCGCGCTTGAGAATTAACACCACGTCGTAGGCCGTGCAACCGCCCGTGCCTGCCAACAGCAGCTCCATCGGACGCGGTGCCAAATTTTGGCCACCGTTTTCGGGCTTGACCGCGTCTGGGGCCCCGTCCATCGCCACCACGTGGCCGCTGCCGGTTTCTGCAATAAAGCCCATGCCTGAACGGGTGCCTGAGTTGCCGGTCCAGCTGACGGTGCATTCCATGTTGTTCTCCAAAAAATTAGGTTCAGATTGTTATACAAATGTTGCACCGCAACAAAAATTGCATACACTATGGGCTTGTCTCCTCCACCCTCAAAAGTGGATTCAGCCCCGAGTTGCAAAACTCGGGGTTTTTTTTCGCCTGCGCTGATTTTTTCATAAGAGACAATCACCCCATGTCTACTCGCACCCCCAAGGCTCGTGCCCTGCAGCCAGCCGATTACCTGAAAAAAATCTTGACCGCCCGTGTGTACGACGTGGCGACCGAATCTGCACTGGAGGTGGCCAAGAACCTCAGCCGTCGCATTCACAACACCGTGCTTTTGAAGCGCGAAGACCAGCAGCCCGTGCACAGCTTCAAGCTGCGCGGCGCGTACAACAAGATGGCGCACCTCACGCCCGAGCAGCTCAAGAAGGGTGTCATTTGCGCCTCGGCCGGTAACCACGCCCAAGGCGTGGCGCTAGGCGCCAAACGGCTGGGGGCCAAAGCCATCATCGTCATGCCCACCACCACGCCCAGCGTGAAGATTGAGGCTGTCAAAGCCTTGGGCGGCGAGGTGGTGTTGGCCGGCGAGAGTTACTCTGACGCTTATCAACATGCCGCCATGCTGGAAAAGAAAAACGGCATGACGTTTGTGCATCCGTTTGATGACCCCGATGTGATTGCTGGCCAAGGCACGATTGCCATGGAAATGCTGCGCCAGTTGCAAAGCTTGAACATCCACAAATTGGACGCGGTGTTTGTCGCCATTGGCGGCGGCGGCTTGATCGCTGGCGTGGCCAACTACATCAAGGCGGTGCGCCCCGAAATCAAAGTGATCGGTGTGCAAATGGACGATTCGTCCGCCATGATGCAGTCGGTACAAAAAGGCAAGCGCGTCACGCTCAACGATGTGGGCCTGTTCTCGGACGGAACCGCCGTGAAATTGGTGGGCGAAGAAACCTTCCGCGTGGCGAAAAACTTGGTCGACAGCTACATCACCGTCGACACCGATGCCGTGTGCGCAGCCATCAAAGACGTATTTGTAGACACCCGCAGCATCGTAGAACCTGCAGGTGCTTTGGCTGTCGCAGCCATCAAGCAATACGTGGTCGAGCACAAAACCAAGGGCGAGACCTACGCCGCCATTTTGTGCGGTGCCAACATGAACTTTGACCGCCTCCGCTTCGTGGCCGAGCGCGCCGAAGTTGGCGAAGAGCGCGAAGCCCTGTTGGCCGTGACCATTCCCGAGCAGCCAGGCAGCCTGCGCCGGTTTTGCGAACTGATTGGCAAGCTACCTAGCTTTGGCGGCAGCAAAACACCGCGCAACGTGACCGAATTCAACTATCGGTTGAGCGACTCTGAAAAAGCCCACGTCTTTGTGGGTTTGACCACAGGCGTGAAAGGCGAAAGCAGCAAGATTGCAACGCACTTCACAAAGAACGGGTTTGAAGCCATCGACCTCACGCACGACGAGCTAGCGAAAGAGCACATCCGTCACATGGTGGGCGGCCACTCAGCGTTGGCATCTGAAGAGCGCATCTTGCGTTTTGAATTTCCAGAGCGTCCAGGCGCGTTGATGAAGTTCTTGCTCGCCATGCGTCCCGGTTGGAACATCAGCCTGTTCCATTACCGCAACCAAGGCGCGGACTACGGTCGCATCTTGATGGGCCTGCAAGTGCCTAAAGCCGACAGCAAAGCCTTTACCGCATTCTTGAATGCGCTGGGCTACCCATATGTGGAAGAAACCAAGAACCCAGCGTACCGCTTGTTCTTGCAGCGCTAAAGCATGTCGATGCCAAAACAAAAAGGGTAGCCGTGGCTACCCTTTTTTATTTCTTAACTGGCAACTCCAGCGACAACATCTGCGGCCCATCGAGCGTTGCACCTAAGCTGACGCGCCGGCCTTGCACCGCTTGCAGCACCCACCCCTCAGCCACCGTAGCCCCCACGCGGTAAGGCTTGGCCGGCTTGCCATCTACCGCGATGAGCGCTGCGCCTTGGGATGCGTTACCAGCCAACACCCCTTGCAACTGAAAACGACTGGCCAAGCTAGGCGTCGATGCCGCTTGCATGGGGGCTGCACCCAAGCTGCGTGCGGCAGCGGCGGTCTCTACCGTCGGTAACGCCTGTGCAGGCGAGGCGGTTGGGCTCTCCCCCGCCCCCATCGCAGACCAACGCAAGCCCCATGCAACCGCGCTGAACGCCACAGCCGCCCACACCAACAACGCAGCCGCAGGCAGCCAGACGCGCGATGACGCGCTCAACACAGCAGCAAATGATGGGCGATGGGCAAGCATGGGGCGGATTATGATTCATCTCTTGACAAGAGAACCTTTGAAATACCCGCTATGCAACACCCATCCCACACCACCCAACCCCAACGTCAACGCGGCTTCACACTGATTGAGTTGATGGTGGTGTTGGCCATCATTGGCGTGCTGGCGGCCTTGGTTGTCCCGAACGTGCTCAACCGTGCCGACGACGCACGCGTGACCGCCGCCAAAACCGACGTCGGTAACCTGATGCAAGCGCTCAAGCTCTACCGCTTGGACAACCAAAGCTACCCCACTGCAGAGCAAGGCCTGAACGCCTTGGTGGTCAAACCCAGCGTGGGCCCTGCCCCGTTGAACTGGAAGTCCTACATCGACAAGCTACCCAACGACCCGTGGGGCCGCCCTTACCAATACATGAACCCCGGCGTGAAGGGTGAAGTGGATGTGTTGTCACTCGGTGCAGACGGCCAGCCCGGCGGTGAAGGCAAAAACGCCGACATTGGCAGCTGGCAATAAGCCAGCATGCAGCGCCAGCGCGGCCTCACCCTGTTGGAGCTGTTGGTGGTGTTGGCCATCATCGGCTTCGCCATGGTTGGCGTGAGCCTTTCGCTGCGCGACAGCAGCCAAACTCAACTTGAGCGCGAAGCACAGCGCTTGGTCGCCATCCTAGAAGCGGCACGTGTGCAATCCCGCACCAGCGGTATTCCTTTGATATGGCAAGCCACCCCAGAAGGCTTTGTCATTGGCCCTGCGCAATCGGCAAACACCGCCAGCCCCCTGACCCAGCGTTCAGAAAATTGGCTGGCAACGGGCACACAGGCCTCTGTCAACGCGCCAAACACGCGCGTCATACTCGGCCCAGAACCCATCCTCCCCTCTGCGCGCATCACGTTGAGCGTCATGCCCCCACACCCCCAAGGTCAGGGCATGCGCACGCTCAGCGTAGGCACCGATGGCTTACGACCTTTTCAGGTGCTGCCATGAAGCGCAGACACGCACAACACGTCGGAGGATTCACACTCATTGAGGTGTTGGTGGCCCTTGCCATCGTGTCGATTGCGCTGATGAGTGGGCTCAAAGTCAGTGGTGCGCTCACCCGTAACGCACAACGACAAACGGATGTGATGCTGGCACAAATTTGCGCCGACAACGCATTGAACCAACTGCGCCTCTCTCAACAACTGCCAAGCGTGGGTGACTCTCGCATGCCTTGCCCCCAAGCCGAACGCAACTTTGACGTGGCGCTCACGGTTCGCACCACACCCAACCCGGCGTTCAGGCGTGTAGACGCACAGGTGTTTGATGCAACCACCCCCGTGCTGAACATCACCACCGTCGTGGGGCGCTACTGATGTCAAGCCCACGCATTCCGCACCACAAACGACAAGGTGGCTTCACCCTGATTGAGTTGCTCATCGCCATCACCCTCATGGCGGTCATGGCGGGCTTGAGCTGGCGGGGGCTCGACAACCTCATACGCAGTCGCGACATCACGCAAGCACAAGTTGAAAAAACGTCCGTACTCCAAACGGTACTCGCCCAATGGCAAGTTGACCTGAATGCCGTGCAACCCGTCCCCAGCGTGAGCGAGGCAGGCGTGCACTGGGATGGCCGCACCTTGCGCATCACACGCAGGGCCGCAGCTTGGCGTGCCGACGGGTCCGATACCGGCCTATGGGTCGTCGCATGGACACAACGCGACAACCAATGGCGACGCTGGCAATCTGCCCCTCTGCAAACACGCAGCGCCTTACAGCAAGCGTGGACGCAAGCGGAACGCTGGGGTCAAAACCCCAGCAGCGACGACGCTGCGTTTGAAACCTCCTTGCTGCCACTGGACGCATGGCAAATCACTTACTTCCGTGGCAACGCGTGGACCAACCCGCTCTCAAGCGCAGGAAATGGGGTGGACACCACCACCCCCAACGCCTTACCCGATGCCATTCGACTGCAAATCGACCTGCCCCCGAGCACGGGCTTGCGTGGCCGCATCACCCTCGATTGGGTGCGCCCCAACTTCAGCAACACCAAGACATGAAGTTCGCCGCCCCCACACTTACCAACAAACACCGCGGCGCAGCGCTGTTGGCCGCCATGCTCACGGTGGCCTTGGTCGCCACCTTTGCGGCAGGCGCACTCTGGCAACAATGGCGGGCGGTTGAGGTGGAAGGTGCGGAACGCCAACGTACCCAGGCTCGTTGGCTACTGACAGGTGCCCTCGATTGGGCGCGCGTCATCTTGCGCGAAGACGCGCGTGCTGGCAACGTGAACACCCCGACAGACCACTTGGCCGAGCCTTGGGCCGTGCCTTTGCAAGAGGCGCGTCTGTCCAGCTTCTTGGCTGCGCTGCCCGATGGCACAGGCAACACCGCAGAAGATGACAAACTCGGCCAACAAATCTTGTTGTCAGGCGAGATCAACGATGCGCAAAGCCGCATGAACGTGACCAACCTGCTGCAAGGCGAACAGCTGGACAGCAAAACCGTCATGGCTTTTGCGCGTTTGTTTGACACACTCAACGTGCCACCAGCGCAACTGAGCCTGCTCACCCAAGGCTTGCTCGCCGCGCAGCGTCAAGCCGGCAATGCACCACTCATGCCCCAACGCGTGGATCAACTCACGTGGCTGGGCCTGTCGCCACATGTGCTACAGGCGCTGGCCCCGCACATCACAGTACTGCCCACGCGCACCCCTATCAACCTGAACACCGCCAGTGTGCAAGTGCTGTATGCCAGTGTCACTGGCCTAAGCCTGTCCGACGCGCAGCGCCTGGTGCAGCTGCGGGAACGCCAACATTGGGACACCGTCGAGGCATTTCAAAAAGCCTTGGGCCGTCCTCTCAATTTGGACGGCAGCCACAGCGTGAATACACGCTACTTTGAAGTGATCGGCCGCTTGCGCATGCCGCAAACCACCTTGCAAGAACGCTCGTTGGTGCAGCGCGACCAGACCGAGTTGAAAGTCCTCTGGCGCGAGTCTGGCTCTCTACAATGACCTTTCCATGCTGATCATCGCGCTCCCCCACTCTGTCAAAGACGCTAACGCAGGCTATGCCCATGTCCACTCCGACGGACACAGTGTGCTGCGCAGTGCCGTGGGGGCAGCCCCCACCTTGTCGACGCATGCGGGCGAGGTTGTGGCCGTGGTGCCACACAGCCGCCTGTCGTGGTTGCGTGTGCAACTGCCACCCGCCAGCCACGGCCCACGCTTGCAAAGCGTGCTGCACGGTTTGTTAGAAGACCGTTTGCTGGACGATCCGCAACAGCTACACCTCGTGCTGCCACCTGAAGCCGAAGCCATCGCACGCACCGGCGGCGAAACAGTCGTGGCGGTGTGTGACAAGTCATGGCTGCGTGATGTGATGGCCCCGCTGCAAGCGGTCAACCTCACCGTGCAACGCATCGTCCCTGAACTGTCCCCTTGCAACCCACCCACGCTGCATGTGATGGGTGAGCCTGACCAATCGCACAGCGTGCTCTGCCACGCACACGGGGTCACGCTGTTGCCTCCCCATACCGCGCAATGGCATGCCTTGACCGATCTCAGTCAAGACGATCTAGACATTCGAGCAGAACCCGCCATGGTGGCACGCGTAGAAAGCACACTGCAACGTCAACCCACATTGCAAAGTGCAGCCCACCGTTGGGTTCAGTCCACCCGATCTACCTGGGATTTGGCGCAAGGCGAATGGGCGCAAGGACGCGTGCAACGCGTGCAGCGCCAACTGCAAACCAGCTGGCAAACCTTGCGTCATGCGCCGGCTTGGCGACCTGTGCGCTGGGGGCTGATCGCGCTGCTCGTGGTGCAAGTGCTGGGGCTCAACGTCTTGGCATGGCGCGAACGCAACGCCCTGAACGCACAGCAAGCCGCATTGCAAAACATTTTGAAAAACGCTTTCCCCACTGTGACCTTGGTCATTGATGCGCCACTGCAAATGCAGCGCGAAGTGAATGTGTTGCAACAAAAATCAGGCGCAGTGTCTGACACAGACCTTGAGCCATTGCTCGCTGCGTTGGCAGATGTGCTGCCCACAGGGCAAGCCCCCACGCAAATTCACTTCACCGACCACGTCTTGCGCGTGCAAGGCGTATCCCTAGATGCCAACACCGTCGCCGCAGCACGGCTCAAAGCCAAAGGCCTCAGCCTGCGCCAAGACGGCAACGACACGTGGGTATTGCAAGCGGAGACCACCCCATGAGTGCCCTCCAAACGTTGCGCAGCAACGCGCAGGCTCGCTGGCAAACCATGACACTACGCGAACAACGTGGCGTGACGGTACTCGCCGCATTACTGGGCGTGCTGCTGTTTTGGTTCATCGCCATCGCACCCGCCCTCAATACGTTGCGTGACACCGACCTTCGCCGTGCAAAGGTTGAGCAGCAACACGCGCACATGTTGGCGTTGGACGCACAAGCCAAAGCACTGCAAACACGCACACCCATCTCGCGTGATGAAGCACTGCGCCAGTTGCAAAGCCTCACGCCCAACACACAGATGCAACTCCATGTGCAAGGTGACCGTGTCACGGTCCAGCTCAAAGCCGTGCCCGCACCCGTTTTAGCCGATTGGCTTGCACAAACACGCCACCAAGCGCAAGCCTTGCCCTTAGAAGCCCATTTGACACGCAGCCATGCAGAAGCAGTGGTGTGGGACGGCAACATGGTGTTGAGCTTGCCCCATCGAGGAATAGCGCCTTAACGCCAAGACCGCATGCGACACCGCCAAACCAAAGTCCCCTCAAACACCAGCCGTCGCTGGGCGTGGACCGGTGCGGGCTTGGGGCTCGTACTGGCCCTTGTCACACAAGCCCCCGCGTATTGGCTCACCCACGCGATTGAACACGCGAGTGGCGAGCGTGTGTTGCTACCAGACCCGCAAGGCACTGTTTGGCAAGGCTCGGCCCAGTGGGTGCTGAACGAAGGCCCCCTCAACCTCACACAGGCGACGCGTACGGTGCGCCCCCCACACACCACCGCGCTGCCCACGCGTGTGACATGGCAGCTCGGTCCACGCCTAGACTTTGACACGCTGCGCCTCTCACTCAGCGCCACCGTGGCATCGGCGTGCTGCACCCCTCAGCCGGTACGCATCGACGTTTCCCCCATGTGGCGAGGCCTGCGTGTGCAACTGAGCAACCACACCTCCCACTGGCCCGCGGCTTGGCTGGTAGGGCTAGGCGCACCGTGGAACACGGTGCAGCCCGAAGGCGTGTTGCAATTACAAACAAACCACGTGCAATGGACATACCAAGCTGGAAAAGAGCAGCTGCAAGGTCATGCCGAGTTGCAACTGCAACAGCTGGCCACACGGTTGTCCACCCTGCGACCTTTGGGCAGTTACCGCTTGCACGTGCAGGGCGGTGACACAATCGCGCTCACGCTCGACACACTCGAAGGCAGTTTGCAATTGACAGGCAGCGGCCAATTACAAAACGGGCGCGTTCACTTCAACGGTGAGGCCTCTGCGGCACCCGATGCAGAAGGCGCGCTCTCTAATTTATTGAACGTCCTTGGCCAGCGCCAAGGCAGCAAGTCGATTTTGAAAATGGGTTAACGCGTATGGCCAAGCAACACACTTTCCTCAAACCCTCTGCTTTGGTGCTTGCGCTCAGTTTGGGCATGGCGCCTGCATGGCTGGGTTTATCGCTCACACAGGCTGCAACGACGGCCAAAAAATCAGCCACCGAACAGCCCATCACCTTGAATTTTGTGAACGCAGAAATCGAGTCTGTGGCACGCACGCTGGCCACCTTGTCGAATCGCAATTTGGTGGTCGACCCCCGCGTCAAAGGCACGATCAACCTGAGCACCGAATTGCCGGTGCCCCCCAGCGAAGCCTGGAGTCAGTTCTTAGCCGCGTTGCGCTTGCAAGGCTTTGCCATGGTGGAAACCAAGGGCCTTTACAAAATCGTGCCAGAAGCCGATGCCAAGCTGCAAGGCGGCAATGTGCAACAGATTGACAACGTAGGCAGGGGCTCAGGCAACGGCCAAATCGTCACGCACATTTTCAAACTCAACTTTGAGCAAGCCAACAACTTGGTGCCGGTGCTGCGCCCACTCATCAGCCCCAACAACACCATCAACGTCAATCCCGGCAACAACTCCATCATCATCACGGACTACGCCGACAACTTGCAGCGCATGGCGCGCATCATTGCGACCCTAGATGTGTCAAACGCAAGTGATGTGGAAGTGATTCAACTCAAACACGCGATTGCCGTCGACCTCGCCCCCTTGGTGCTGCGTTTGATTGAGTCTGGCAATGCCAACACCGCCGGCGTCGCAGCGGCAACACCGGGCCAAACAGGGGCGGAATACAAAACCACCTTGCTGGCCGAGCCGCGCAGCAACGCCTTGATCTTGCGTGCCGCCAACCCCGCACGCGTTGCGCTGGTGCGCTCGTTGGTGGCCAAGCTCGACCAACCCGGCGGCACCAATCCGAGCGGCAACATCCATGTCGTGTACTTGAAAAATGCCGATGCCACCAAACTGGCCACCACGTTGCGAGCCGCCACCAGCAGCCAAGCCAGCAGTGGCGCAGCGAGCGCCCCCGCTGCGTCATCGCCCCAAGTCAGCGCGACAACCAACATCACAGGTGCGACCACCCCGAACAGCACCTTGGGCGGAACCAATACCGCCACGGGTGCTACCACGGGCGGGCAAATTCAGGCCGACACTGCCACCAACTCGCTCATCATCACCGCCCCCGAACCGCAATACCGCCAACTGCGTGCCGTGATTGACATGCTGGACCAACGCCGCGCTCAAGTGATGGTGGAAAGTTTGATCGCCGAGGTCAACGCCGACAAAGCTGCGCAGATGGGCATTCAGTGGCAAACCGCTGCCGGCAAATCGGGTGGCACCGTGGGCATCATCGGCACCAACTTCAACAACCAACTCAGCACCACGATTGGTCAAGGCAACATCATCAACGCTGCGGGTGGCTCCACAGCGCTGAGTGCGCTCGGTGGTGGACTGAACATCGGCACAGCCAAACAAATCAACGGCACGTATGTGCTGACCAGCTTGGCCACCTTCTTGCAACAAAACGGGGACGGCAATGTGTTGTCCACACCGACCTTGCTGACCCTCGACAACGAAGAAGCCAAAATCGTTGTGGGCCAAAACGTGCCCTTTGTCACGGGGCAATACACCAACAACAACACCATCAACGGTTCGGTCAACCCCTTCCAAACCATTGAGCGCAAAGACGTGGGCCTGACCCTCAAGGTCAAACCACAAATCAGTGAAACCGGCACCGTCAAACTCACCATCTTCCAAGAGGTGTCCAGCATCGACTACACCAAGTCATCAACCGCGGGCTTGATCACCAACAAGCGCAGTATCGAATCCAATGTGCTGGTGGATGATGGCTCCATCATCGTGCTGGGCGGTTTGTTGTCTGACGAGTACGCAGGCTCGGCCAGCCAAGTGCCGGGCTTTGGTGACATTCCCGTGTTGGGCTGGTTGTTCAAAAGCGAAAGCCGCAGCCGCAGCAAAAAGAACTTGATGGTGTTCTTACGCCCCGTCGTCGTGCGCGATGCCGCAGCATCCGATGCGTTGAGCAACAACCGTTACCAACAAATGATGGGGCTGCAACAAAACGCGCAACCCGGCTTCAACCCCATCTTGGGCACAGGCAACTCGCCGGTGTTGCCACCGGCCCCAGCGCCGAAACTCAAGGAGGATGGCAAAGCGGATGCGCCTGCGTCTTCATTGCCAGCGACGACTCCCGCCCAATAAGCCATGCGCCGCCCGCTGCCCTACGCCTTTGCTCGCACCCACCAGCTGTTGCTGGAGGACGACGGCCACACGCTCACGTTGTGGCACAGCGATGCACCCGACCTGAGCGCGTGGAGCGAGGTGACACGCCGCCACAACGTGCAATCGTTTGAGCACACAGACAAAGCCACACTGGCCAAACGCATCAGCGAAGCCTACGCACAGGCCGACTCCAATGCCGCCGCCGTGGTGAGCGAAGTCGAGAGCGATGCCGACCTCACCCGCATGATGCAAGAGCTGCCCGCTGTGGAAGACTTGCTCGAAGCGGCCGACGACGCGCCCATCATCCGCATGCTCAACGCGCTGCTCACGCAAGCGGCGCGCGATGGCGCGAGCGACATCCACATCGAACCGTACGAGCGCCACTCCAGTGTGCGTTTCCGTGTGGACGGCACGCTGCGTGAAGTGGTGCAGCCCAACCGCGCTTTGCATGCCGCGCTGATTTCGCGCTTGAAAATCATGGCCGAGCTCGACATCGCCGAAAAACGCTTGCCGCAAGACGGGCGCATTTCGTTGCGCCTCGGCCAGCGTGCGATTGACGTGCGTGTGTCCACGTTGCCTAGCGCGCACGGTGAACGTGCGGTGTTGCGCTTGCTCGACAAGAGCGAGAGCAAACTCACGCTGCAAGCCGTGGGCATGGAAGGCGACACCCTGCGCCGATTTGAAGCACTGGTACAACAACCTCACGGCATCATCTTGGTCACAGGCCCCACAGGTTCGGGTAAAACCACCACGCTGTATGCCGCGCTGCAAGGGCTGGACGCCACACGCAACAACATCATGACGGTGGAAGACCCGATTGAATACGAGCTGGCCGGTGTGGGCCAAACGCAGGTGAACCCCAAGATTGATTTGGACTTTGCCAAAGCCCTGCGCGCCATACTGCGCCAAGACCCAGACATCATCATGATTGGTGAGATTCGCGACTTTGAGACCGCGCAAATCGCCATCCAAGCCTCACTCACCGGGCACTTGGTGTTGGCCACGCTGCACACCAACGATGCGGCCAGCGCCATCACCCGTTTGACGGACATGGGCGTGGAGCCTTTCTTACTCAGTTCGTCGTTATTGGGCGTGTTGGCCCAACGTCTGCTGCGCAAAACATGTACGCATTGCGGCAATAACCATGGAGAAGCCTACGGCTTGGGTTGCGTGGCGTGTGGGCACAGCGGTTACCAAGGTCGCACCGGCATTTTCGAGTTGCTCACCACCAACGACGACATCCGCGCACTCATCCACAACCAAGCCAGCGAAGCGCAACTGCGCGAAGCCGCTTTGCGCAATGGCATGACCTTGATGCGTGACGATGGCGAGCGCTTGGTGCGCTCAGGCATCTCCACCCGCGAAGAACTCGTGCGCGTCACCCGCGACTAACCCAAAGTCAACCGCATGCCAGCCTACGCGTTCGAAGCCCTAGACCCCCAAGGCCAAACACGCCGTGGGGTGCTTGAGGCCGACACCGCACGCACCGCACGCAGTCAACTGCGTGCGCAAGATTTGGTGCCGCTCAAAGTCGAACCCGTGCAACGCACCAACCAAGGTTTGGACACGGTCATCTGGGAAAGCAAGGTGTTCAGCAACACCGAGCTTGGGGTGTGGACGAGCCAGCTCTCGGGGTTGGTTTCTGCAGGGCTGCCGCTGGAACGCGCGTTGGCCTCACTCAGCGACGAAGCGGAAACACCACGCCAACGCGATTTGGTGTCTGCCTTGCGTTCAGAGGTGAACGCAGGCGCAACCTTTGCCAAAGCACTGAGCCAACACCCACGTGCGTTCTCTACAACCTACATCGCTGTCATTGGTGCTGGCGAACAAAGCGGTCATTTGGGATTGGTGCTTGAACGTTTGGCCGATGACTTACAAGCGCAACAAAACCTGCGCAGCAAACTCATGGCGGCCAGCTTGTATCCGGTCATTGTTTGCTTGGTGGCCTTGGTCATCGTGTTGTTTTTGCTCGCGTATGTCGTGCCGCAAGTGGCTGAGGTATTCAGTAGCAACCAACAAAAGCTCCCCGCTCTCACCAGCTTCATGCTGGCCTTGAGTGGATTCGTGCAAAACTTTTGGAGCTGGGGTGTGCTGTTGATTGCAGCACTTGCAGCAGGTGGTCATGTGGCGCTGAAACAAACACACCTGCGCTTGCAATTTGATGCAGCATGGCTGCAACTGCCCTTGGTGGGTCGCTTGGCCCGTGGCTACAACGCGGCACGCTTTGCCAGCACACTCGCCATGCTGGCTTCAGCGGGCGTGCCTATTTTGAAAGCCTTGCAAGCGGCGGCTGACACCTTGACCAACACGGCGCTCAAGCGCGACGCACAAGAGGCGTTGGTGCTGGTGCGCGAAGGCGCACCGTTGGCATCGGCCTTGGCACAGCACCCACGCTTTCCGCGCTTGCTGGTGATGTTTGCACGCTTGGGTGAACAAACGGGCACCTTGCCCACCATGCTGCAACGCGCAGCCACACAACTCAGCGAAGAAGTGCAACGCCGGGCTTTGCAGCTGGCCACAATCCTTGAGCCGCTGCTCATCGTCGTCATGGGTGCCATGGTGATGCTCATCGTGCTGGCGGTGATGCTGCCCATCATTCAACTCAATCAATGGGTGAGGTAACCAATGGGTGTTTCTTTAGACGGTAAATTGGTCGTGGCGATTTCGTCGCGCGCCCTCTTCGATTTTGAAGAAGAAAACCAAGTCTTCGAGCAAGGCGATGACCGCGCCTACATGAAACTCCAACTTGAGCGGCTGGAAACACCCGCTAAACCTGGTGTGGCATTTTCATTGGTGCAAAAACTCTTGGCGTTCAACACACCCGAAGCGCAACGCGTGGAAGTGGTGATCTTGTCACGCAACGACCCCGTCAGCGGCATGCGCGTGTTCCGCTCTGCACAGCACTATGGCTTGCCCATTCAGCGTGGCAGTTTCACACGCGGGCAATCGCCGTGGCGTTACTTGCGGCCACTCAACGCCAATTTGTTTTTGTCCACGCACTTGTCCGATGTGCGCTCGGCGCTCGACGCTGGCGTGCCTGCGGCGCAGGTGTACCCGCACTCTGCCCATGCGTCAGAGGCCAACCCCAACGAAGTTCGCATTGCCTTTGACGGTGATGCCGTGCTATTCAGCGACGAAGCCGAACGCGTGTTTCAAGCCGAGGGCTTGGACGCGTTTCAACAACATGAAAAAACCAAAGCCAGTCAACCGTTGTCTGCTGGCCCCTTCAAACCTCTCTTGGCGGCCTTGCATGCCCTGCAAAAAGCAAGTACCCCGCACATGCGCATTCGCACCGCACTGGTGACAGCGCGCAGCGCCCCCGCTCACGAACGTGCCATTCGCACGTTGATGAACTGGAACATTGAAGTCGACGAAGCCATGTTTTTGGGTGGCTTAGAAAAGGGCGAGTTCTTGCGCGAGTTTGAACCCGACTTTTTCTTTGACGATCAAACCGGTCACATCGAATCAGCCGCACGTCACGTCCCCGCAGGCCATGTGGCCAGCGGCGTGCGCAACACTTGAGCTTCAAACACATGAACGCATTTCGTACCGTCGCCAACAACGTGGCGACCAATTGGCAAAAAAGCCGATTGCAACTCAGCCGCGTCTGGGCCTTATCACTGCCCTATTTCCAATCCGAAGAAAAATGGCGCGCCCGCTTGCTGCTCGGCGCTTGCGTGGGCCTCAACCTAGGCATGGTCTACATGATGGTGTTGCTCAACGACTGGAACCGCGTGTTCTATGACGCGCTGCAAAACCGCAACGCCGAGGTGTTTTGGAAACAACTCGGCGTGTTCGCCCTGCTGGCCACATGCTTCATCATCGTGGCGGTGTATCGCTTCTACCTCACCCAGTTGCTGGAAGTGCGTTGGCGCGCGTGGATGACCCGCGACTACTTGCAACGCTGGCTTGCGGGCCATGTGTTCTACCAACTCGAGCTGCAATCCAAAAACGGCACCGACAACCCCGATCAACGGATCCAAGAAGACGTGCAACAGTTCACGGCAGACACCGTGGGCTTGTCACTGGGCTTGCTCGATGCCACCGTCACGTTGCTGAGTTTCGTGGGCATCTTGTGGTCGCTCTCTGGTGGGTTCAGCTTTCACGTGAAGGGTGTGGACTACAACATTCCCGGCTTCATGGTGTGGATGGCATTGGCCTACGCGCTGGCCGGCAGTTTGATCGGTCATTTGATTGGTCGATCCATGGCATCGCTCAACTTTGCACAGCAACGCCTAGAAGCCGATTTTCGTCACCACCTGATGCGCGTGCGCGAATACAGCGAAGCGATTGCGCTGGATCGGGGTGGCAAGGTAGAACGCCTGTCACTGCAAGAACGCTTCGCCCAAGTGCTGGACAACTTCATGCGTTTGTTGCGTGTGCAAAAGCGCTACACCTGGTTCAACTCGGGCTACGGTCAAGCGGCGGTGGTGTTCCCCATGTTGGTGGCCTCGCCGCGTTACTTCAGCGGTGCCATTCAACTGGGTGAGTTGATGCAAATTTCTTCCGCTTTTGGGCAAGTGCAAGAGTCGTTGAGCTGGTTCATCAGCAACTACAGCCGCTTAGCCTCATGGCAAGCCACCACCCTGCGTTTGACGAGTTTTCAAGATCAGATGTTGGCGATCAGTGTCTCCACGCCTCATGCCACTGCATCAGCCTCACCCGTGACCAGCACCGTTTTGAACGCGCTGCACACCACCCCATTGACCGTGTCCTTGCCCAACGGCGATGTGCTGCTGGCCGACACCTCACTCAACGTGGCGGCAGGCGACACCGTGTTGATTCGTGGCCCATCGGGCTGTGGCAAATCCACCTTGTTGCGCGTGCTCGCAGGCATTTGGCCGTATGTCACGTCCCCCACACACGACCGCCACGGTGAGCCGATCACCTACGGGCCGGTCATGCTGCCTGAGAACTGCGTGTTCATGCCGCAGCGCCCTTATTTCCCAGAGGGCACCTTGCGCCAAGCACTGGCCTACCCAGACAGCGCCGAGCACTACACCGACGAAGCACTGAAGCACGCCTTACACGATGCACTGCTGCCACAGCTGTGCACCGAGCTCGACGTGGCCGGTCACTGGACACAACAGCTCTCAGGCGGGGAACAACAACGCTTGGCATTGGCGCGTGTGCTGCTCAAGCGCCCGCACTGGGTGTTTGCCGACGAAGCCACCAGCGCCTTGGATGAGATGGGCGAAAAAGTGTTGTACGAAAAGCTGCTGACCATGGTGCGCGAGCAAGGCGGTGGCTTGGTGTCTATCGCCCATCGTCCTGGTGTGGCGTCGTATCACGAGACCGTGTGGCAGTTCAGTCCTGCGCCTGAAGGCAGCGTGGCCAAGTTTGTTTTAGCAACCCACTAAGCCTTCCAACGCGCCCACCCCTTGGCACGCAAATCACACGCGGGGCATGTGCCACAGCCATAGCCCCAATCATGGCGATGCGTGCGGTCACCCATGTAGCACGTATGGGTGTGTTCGACGATGAGGTTCACCAGTTGGTCGCCGCCGTTGGCATGTGCTTTTTGCCCCAAGTCGTAAGCGAGTTGCCACGTTTGTGCTTTGTCGATCCACATCAGCGGCGTTTCGATCAACAAGCGACGGTCCATACCCAGCGACAACGCAATTTGCATGGCTTTCATGGTGTCGTCGCGGCAGTCGGGATAGCCTGAGAAGTCAGTTTCACACACCCCCGTGACGATGACATCCAAATCACGGCGATAGGCCAAGGCCGCTGCCAGTGTGAGGAACAACAAGTTACGGCCCGGCACAAACGTATTAGGCAAACCCGAGGCTTCCATCTTGAACGCCATGTCACGCGTGAGCGAGGTTTCACTCACCTGCCCCAACACGCCAAGGTCAAGCAAATGGTCTTCGCCCAATTTGTGACCCCACTGTGGAAATTGCTCGCGCATTTGCGCCAGCACTTGCACACGCGCTTCTAACTCCACCAAGTGGCGCTGGCGGTAATCAAAGGCCAAGGTCTCCACGCGTTCGTATTGCGACAGCGCATGCGCCAAACACGTGGTGGAATCTTGTCCACCCGAAAACAAAACCAGTGCGTTGCGGTGGATGGGGTGACGTGCTTGCATGGGCATCTCAGTGTGAAGGCTCTTGGGGGTGAGAAATTTTGTCGGTCAACGCAATCGCCAATGCGCTGAGCAAGAAGGTGATGTGAATGAGGGTTTGCCACATCAACACTTTTTCATCGTAGTTGGCGGCGTTGATGAAGGTCTTGAGCAAATGGATGGACGAAATGCCAATGATGGCCATACCTAACTTCACCTTCAGCACCGAGGCATTCACATGACTGAGCCACTCGGGTTGGTCTGGGTGGTCTTCCAAATACATGCGCGACACAAAGGTTTCATAGCCGCCCACAATGACCATGATCAGCAGGTTAGAGATCATCACCACATCAATCAGCCCCAACACCACCAACATGGTGATGGACTCGCTCAAGTGGGTCACCGTCATGCCGTTTTTGTAGCCAATGCTGGTCACCAACGCGTCCAAGGCGGCTTGGCTACCGAACGCGGCCTCAATCAAATGCACCAATTCCACCCAAAAATGGAACACATACACCGCCTGTGCAGCAATGAGGCCCAAATACAAAGGCAATTGCAGCCAACGGCTGGCAAAAATCAAACGTGGCAGAGGTGGTGTGGGTTTCATAAAGGTCATTCTGACGTGCGGGGTTAAATTTTGCCTGAGCGCACATAAACTCCACCCATGCTGATAGAAATTTTCTCTTTGATTTTGCAATTCGCCACTGGCTTGGTCGCGGGCACGTGTTTGTTGCGGATGTACATGCATTTGCAACGCATCAACCTGTCCACACGTTCGGGCAACCCCCTCGCCCCCTTTGTGTTTGCCGTGACCAATTGGATTGTTTTACCGGTGCGCCGCTTTGTGCCAGGCATTGGCAATCTGGACACGGGCAGCCTCGTCGCTGCGTATGCCGTGCTGTTGGCCAAACATGCACTGCTGTGGTTGCTGGCAGGTGCCGCAGCGCATTGGCTGGCGTTGGTCACGCAAGCAGGGTTTGATCTGCTGAATGTGGCGCTCTCCAGCGTCATGTGGCTGGTCATTCTGTATGCCGTCATGTCGTGGTTCAACACCGGTGCGGATGCCCGTTACTTCTTGGCCCAATTGGTTGAGCCATTGCTGCGCCCTATTCGCCGTGTGCTGCCCCAAATGGGCGGTGTGGACTTGTCACCCATCGCACTGTTGCTGTTGGTGCAAATTGCAGAGATCGTGCTTCGCAGCCTGCAGATGCACCTGGTTTTTTAAAGGCATGGCCATGGCACATCTGCGTTGGCTTCTGACCTTGTGCCTCACCGCCTGCTGCGCATGTGCCTTGGCACAAGCGCCAGCCAGCTTGCCCCCCGTGAACACCATTGCAGCACTGGACGTGTCACGCTACATGGGCACGTGGTACGAGATTGCCAAATTTCCCAACCGCTTTCAACGTAAATGCGCGGCCAACACCCGCGCACGCTATTTGGCACAAAGCGACGACAGCGTGCAAGTCCTCAACAGTTGCCTCACCACAGATGGCGAGACCATCGACGCACTGGGACTGGCCAAACAAGTCGGCCCCTCTGACTCGCCCAAACTGAAAGTGCGCTTTGCCCCAGCATGGCTGAGTTGGTTGCCCCAAGTGTGGGGCGACTATTGGGTGATCGACCTAGACCCCCAATACCAACTCGCTGCCGTGAGCGATGCCAAGCGCGAGTACCTGTGGGTGCTGTCGCGCACACCACGCGTCGCGCAACACAACTACGATGCGCTGCTAGGGCGCTTGCAAGCACAGGGTTTTGATGTGCAACAACTTGAACTCACCCCCCAACGCTGAAAGAGCAGAGATGAAAGTCAAACAAATCCTCACCGATGTGCAACTGGTCATCGCCGATCTTGAAGTCCATTTGAACGGCGAGCTGCGCAGCAGCCCCACGCTGTGTGCGTTGATTCCAGCCACGGATGCACATGAAGAAAAAATCATCCCGCTCAACACGCCCGATGGTCGCCCCATCTTTATGAACGTAGACAACGCGATCAGCCCCACACGCGCGTGACGAGGCCAGCGCCTCAGCGCGTCAAAACCTCCACCATGCCACCGCTTTGAGCAGCTTGTGCAATGGCTTCTGTGACACGCAAGTTGTTCAGCCCATCACGGGCCGTCACCAAGGGTTGAACAAGACCCTGTATCAAATCGCAAAAGTGTGCGATTTGTAGGCGCAACGGATCTTCGCGCACCATGCCCACCGTCCCCACTTCAAACGGTTTCCACCATGAGCGGTCTTCTGTTCGGGCATACGTTTTAAGGCGCATGGTCGGCACAGACAAGCTGCCGTGAGTGCCTGAAATCACATAGCAATCTTCATCGCCATAGGTGGTGTAGGCTGGGTTCTCTTGGCTGGTTTGCTCCCAACTTCTGGCACAAGCGGCCGTGTCTGACAGCATGAAACTACCCAACGCACCGCTGGCAAACCGCAGGTTGATCGCCACCGTGTCTTCCACAGCAAAACCGCGCGTGGCATTAGACTTGAACGCCTGCACCGCCACAACATCGCCACACAACATGCGCAGGTTGTGCACCTCGTGAATCATGTTGATGAGGATGGGCCCCGCCCCCACGTCACGACGCCAAGGGGCATCCGAAAAGTAGCTGTCGGGTTTGAAAAATGTGGCGCTGCCCATGACCGCCACCAACGCCCCTAACTGTCCCGAGTCCACCACCTGCTTGGCTTTGGCCATGATTGGGCTGTGCGCGCGGTGATGGCCAATCAACACTTTGGCATCGAGGGCGTCCACTTGGTCGACCAATGTTTGCGCCTCTTGCACCGTGGTGGCGATGGGTTTTTCCAAAAGAATCGGCACACCTGCGGCCATGCATTGCAGCGCTTGCGGCACATGCAGCGCGTTGGGGGTTGCCAGAATGATGCCGTCTGGTTTGTCTTGCACCAACAACGCATCCAGCGTCGTGTAAAGCGGCACACCGTGTTGGGCGGCGACAGCAGTAGCGGATGCAGAGGGGTCCACGATGGCACTCAACACACAGCGCTGGCTCTGCTGTATCACGGCGATGTGCGCCCTGCCAATGGTGCCTGCGCCTGCCACAGCCATGCGCAGAGGTGAGGTTGCATGCGTCATACAGCTCCCTTCGTGGAGTTAGTTTGTTTTTTTGCGCAATTCGTAAACGGTAAGCAGACCACCGGCTGTGCCACAGACGGCAATCAAGCCAATGCCCATCATTGAAAAATGATCGGGCACATGGTCAAACACCAACCATCCACCGACCATGGCAAAACCAATTTGTGCGTACATGTACGGCATCAACGTGCCAGCGGGTGAACGCTCAAAAGCCATGATCAGCAAGAAGTGGCCCACGCATCCCGCCACCCCCATCAGCACCAGTTCTAACAACTCACGCGTTTCGGTGACAGGCACCCAAAACCAATACAGCGGCAACGATGCCAATGCCGTGCCTACCCACGTGGTGTAGAACTGCGTGGTCATGGCATCTTCGGTGCGTGCCATCTTGCTGGTGAGCAGCTGAAACGCGGCGTTCACGACCACCAAGGCCATTGGAATCAGCAGCGGCCACCCAAACACATCGGTTCCGGGCCGCACGATGATGAGCGTGCCCATAAAACCACCACACACCAACCACACACGTTGTGCAGACACGTGCTCTCCCAGCATGCGTGCGGCCAGCAGTGTGACCAACAACGGCACAACCATCACAATCGCCGTGAATTCACCCACAGGCAAAAATTTCAGACTTGAAAAGGCCAGCGCTGTGACCACGGTCAACAGCACTCCGCGGGTGATTTGCTGGCGTGGGTGGTTGGTTTTCAAAACCCCCAAGCCTTTGAGTGGCAACACCACGGCGGTGGTAAGCAAGGCCTGAAAAAAGTAACGCGCCCAAATGGCCATCGCCACTGGGACCACCGTGGTCACACGTTTGGTGGTGGTGTCCAACACGGCAAAACACGCCATCGCGATGAGCAACAAGCAGATGCCCAGCAAAGCCGAGGGAGTTTTTTTGCGTGCCGTCATCGCATCAAGCCCTTGTCTTGGCATGCCGCTGATGGTTACAACGGTCATGGCTGATCGCCAAATTGTCTTGATGGCTGCTGCCGCCTTCGCTCAGCGGCTGAATGTGCTCCAGCGTGGCATCGGCATGCGCCACATGCTCCCCGCAAACCCAACACGGCACCGCACCATGCAACTGGCGCGCTACCGTTTTGTAGATCTTGTCGCGGGTGAGCTTGAGACGACTCAAGGTGTTACTTCAAGCGCGCAGTCAGGGACTGGGCATAAGCGTCAAAGTCTTTGATCGGGCGTTTGGCCACACCCGACGCTTCAGCAGCACGCGCCACCGCAGGTGCGATGCGTTGGATCAGACGTGAATCAAAGGGCTTAGGAATGATGTTGTCCACACCAAAGCTCAAGTCCAAGCCGGGGTATGCGGCTTGCACTTCAGCAGTCACTTCCAGCTTGGCCAAGTCAGCGATTTCGCGCACGCAGGCGATCTTCATGGCATCGGTGATCTTGGTCGCACCACAGTCCAAGGCACCACGGAAGATGTACGGGAAGCACAACACATTGTTCACTTGGTTGGGGTAGTCGGATCGACCTGTGGCAATGATGCAATCAGGACGCACGGCTTTGGCCAACTCAGGACGAATTTCTGGCTCGGGGTTGGCCAGCGCCAAGATGATGGGTTTGTCTGCCATGGTTTTGACCATGTCTTGCGTCAACACACCGGGGGCAGAGCACCCCAAAAACACATCGGCACCGTTGACGGCATCAGCCAATGTGCGGGCCTCGGTCTTTTGTGCAAAGCGTGCTTTGGACTCGTCGTAACCGCCGGGGCGGCCCTCGTAAATCACGCCCTTCGAGTCACACACGTAAATGTTTTCGGCTTTCACGCCCAACCCCACGAACACACCCAAGCATGCCAACGCCGCTGCGCCAGCGCCAGACACGGCTACTTTGACATTCGTGATGTCTTTGCCCACCAACTCCAAACCGTTCAACATGGCTGCGGCCGAGATGATGGCAGTGCCGTGTTGGTCGTCGTGAAAGACGGGGATGTTCATGCGGTCGCTGAGTTTTTTCTCAATGTAGAAGCACTCAGGCGCTTTGATGTCTTCTAAGTTGATGCCGCCAAAGGTCGGCTCCATGGCCGCAATGATGTCCACCAATTTGTCCGCATCGTGTTCGTCGAGTTCGATGTCGAACACGTCAATGCCAGAAAACTTTTTGAACAAGCAGCCCTTGCCCTCCATCACCGGCTTGCCAGCCAATGCGCCAATATCGCCCAAACCCAACACGGCTGTGCCGTTGGTGATGACACCCACCAAGTTGCCGCGGCTGGTGTACTCGTAAGAGGTTTGTGGGTCTTTTTCAATTTCCAAACAGGGATACGCCACGCCAGGTGAATAAGCCAAGCTCAGGTCGTGCTGGTTATCCAGAGGATGCGTTGGCTCCACACGAATCTTGCCCTTGGTGGGCAGGCGGTGGTAGTCAAGCGCGGCCGTGCGTAATTCTTGTTCTGCGGGGGTCATCAAGGGGCTCCGAATTATTTTGAAAATGGGGGATATCCTACTCACTCTGTCTATAGGCACTTGGTTGTAGGGCTACAAGCACCCACATCGCCAAGAACGACACGCCAGCCGAGCAGGCAAACGCCCATTCAGGTGCGAGCGTCCACAAGGCCCCCGCGATCAAAGAAGCAGGCAAATACAAAGCGCCGGTGACAAAGCCATAAATGCCCATGGCTGAGGCGCGTCGACGTGGCTCAAGGTCAGCAATGAAGGCTCGACTCTGCGATTCGTCGATGGCGTAAAACAAACCATACAACGCGAACACGCCCCACACCTCAACCTTTGTGCTGGCCACGATCAGCCACAGATTGATGGCGGCATACAGCGCATAGCCCAACAACACAATGTGGTGACGCCCCACACGATCACCCAATTTACCCACCCAAGGCGCAAACAACACGCACGTGATGTTGAAGCTGGCATAGAGCAGCACGATCTCCGTCACACCAAACCCCAAGGCATGCGCTTTGAGCAACAGAAAGCCAAGGCTGAAATACCCCAAGGCAAACACGCCCGCTGACCATAAAAACCGTTTGAACCCCACACTCATCTGCTGCCAGTTCTCGCGCATGGGTTCACGCACATGAACGGAAGTTGGCGGCTCAGGAATGCGCGTGAGCACCCAAATGCTGATCACCGCGGGGACGCAGGCCACCATGAACAAGGTGGCGTACGTGTTGGCCGACTCGCCCAACCACGACAGCAGGGCGTACGCGACCAACGGTCCCAACACCGCGCCCGATTTATCCAGCGCTTTATGTACGCCAAACGCATAACCCCGCGTTGTGTGCCCCGCAATCGACGACAACCACGCATCACGCGGTGCTCCCCTGAAGCCTTTGCCCAGTCGCTCAAGCACGCGAAACACCGACAAGCCAGCGATAGATGCAGACATCAACAGCATCAACTTCGCCAAGGTTGAAAACCCATAACCCGCGACAGCAAACCACTTGCGTCGACCACTTCGGTCCGACAGCCAACCCGCCACATAGTTAAGCGATGAGGCCGATAAATCAGCCATGCCTTCAATCAGCCCTAACAACGCCGCCGACGCACCCGCAACCGTGGTGAAGAAGATCGCGAATACGGAAAAAATCATCTCCGAACTCAGATCGGTCAAAAAGCTCACCACCCCGAGCTTGATGATGTCTGGGTGAAGCGGCGAACTTTCTGAAGGCGTGGGCTGGTTCATAGGGTCCTTTCATTGTCCACCCATTGAGATACATACACTTATGCCCTTCACACATTAACCTGCGTTCACTGACACCATGCAAGCCCTGCTCCACGCCATCGCCACGATGGCATTGCCCACTGACGCACAGCGCGTCTTTCATGGTCGAGGCGGGATGCACCCAGGCTGCGAACAGTGGGCGTTAGACGCCTTTCCGCCGGTGTTGGTGCTGACCAGCTTTCAACCCGTCAGCGAAGAAGCGCTGGCCTCCGTAGGCACCGCCCTGTCGCAGCGCTGGGCGCAAATTGCCCCCCATCAGCCCCTCAACTGGGTCTTTCAATGCCGCGCCGAAGGCCACATCGAAACCCGCTTGATGAGCGGCAGCGTGCCCGAACCCCATGTGGTGACAGAAAACGGCACACGCTTTCGTGTACATGTACTCAAGGGCCAAAACCACGGTTTGTTCCTCGACATGGCTGAGGGTCGCCAGTGGGTGCGCCACTACGCAGCCACGCAAGCGCGTTTGAAAGTGCTCAACCTGTTTGCCTACACCTGCGCGTTCTCAGTCGTGGCATTGCAAGCAGGCGCAAAACAAGTCGTCAATGTGGACATGAGTCATGGCGCACTGGCGATTGGCCAGCAAAACCACCCACTCAACGACATCAGCACAGGGGCCAGTTTTTTAGCGCATGACATTTTCAAAACCTGGGGCAAGATCACACGCAGCGGGCCTTATGGCTTGGTCATCGTCGATCCGCCCAGCTACCAAAAAGGCAGCTTTATCGCCACCAAAGACTACGCACGCCTCATGCGCCGCTTGCCGGACTTGCTTGCGCCCGGAGGTCATGCGCTGCTGTGTTTGAACGCGCCCGAGCTAGGCATGGCCTTTTTGCAAGACCAAATGCAAGCGCTAGCGCCTGAGCTTAACTTTGTAGAACGCGTGGCCAACCCTGCGGTGTTTACCGATGTGTCCCCAGAGCGCTCACTCAAAGTGCTGGCATATCAACTCCCGCCCTTACCTCTCTCGTCGGTGCAAGCATGAGATCTCACATCTCCATCGTCAACATCGACAACTGCGACACCTGGACCCGCTATCGCAGCGGGCTGTGCAACAACTGCGCGGCCAATTGCTGCACCATGCCCGTCGAAGTCAAGCTGGCCGACTTGGTACGTCTTGAGTTGGTCGACCCCTTTGAAGCCGAACACGAAGAGCCCAAGCAAATTGCCAAGCGCCTGACCAAAGCGGGGCTGATTGATCACTTCAATTTCAAGAACAGCATCTTCACCCTGTCGCGTCGCGCCAGCGGCGACTGCCAATACTTGGATGCCAAAACACGCCGCTGCACGGTGTATGACAAACGCCCCAACACGTGCAGGCTGCATCCACAAGTGGGGCCTCGACCGGGGTATTGCCCGTATGGGGCGGCACGCTGATTGCAGCCACCGCACCATTTGAGCGGCGAGGTGTTGCCGGTGGTGGCAATGCTTGGCCTAAACAACACCGCAGCCTTGCCGTCACGCCATGAAAATGCACCGTAAATGCAACCCAAATAATTCATCCGCGCGTCTACAAAACTTTACATAGCAGGGGTGCGTTTTTTGCTTTTTCACAGAGGGTAATTTCGCCCAACGTCAAGAAGGGAGCTCACCATGAGCAGCATTTCAAGCGTCAGCAGTAACTCTGCATGGCTGCAAATGCAAATGAAAACGCGCGCGTCAGCCACGCAACAAAAGCCAACGGCAGAAGACACGTTTTCAAAAATCGACACAGCGAAGCAGGGTTACTTTGATATTGCCGGCCTGACCACCGCCGTCAACAGTGCCGTGTCATCGAGTCAAAACACCAAGAACCTGAGTTTCAGCACCACGGACATCACAACCGCATTCAAGCAAATTGATGCAGATGGCGATGGCAAAGTCACCCAGCAAGAGTTCACTAGCACGCTGAGTCAACTCAAAGGCAAAGGCCATCACCACCATCACGAAGCGAGCGCATCATCTGAGGGAAATCCCACCGATACGCAAGCGACGCAGGCCATGGGCGCAATGGGAAGCATGCAAGGCATGCCCCCACCGCCACCACCTTCAGACAGTGCTCAGGGTTCAAACGGAGCGGACGAAGGTTTCACATCAGATGAATTGAAGGCTCAACTGGATGAAATTGGTGAATCGGATGCAAAGCGCTCAACTTTAATCAACAACGTTTTAAACAATTTCAGCAAAGCGGATGTGGATGGCAACGGCAAGGTGAGCTTCGCTGAGGCCATGCAACTTGAAAAAGGTTTATCAACGGCCAACAGCTCATCTGCTGCATCAACCGCGACAACCAACAGCACGCAGCAAGCCAGCACGTTGAGTGCCGATCAAATTCAGCAAAAGCTGATGCGCCAACTCATGAAAATGATGGAAGCGTATGGCGTCAACACCAGCGCGACCTCCACTGACACCACCAGTCAGTTGTCCGTCACCGCTTAACGCCCTCGCTCGCGGATGCTCGTGTATGTCCGCGAGCGCTGTTTGAGGCACGCCGCAGCGGTTCGAGCAATTCGCTCAAACCGTTGTGGTCAATTTCGTGCATCAAATTCAGCAATCGACCGATCTCGCCTTTAGGAAAACCTTCACGCGCAAACCAGTTGAGATAGTTACCAGACAAATCGGCCAAGATCGTTCCTTGGTGTTTGCCAAATGGCATTCGCATCGTGACCAACTTCTGTAAATCTTCAGGATTCATGACGCACGCCTCAGTTGAGTTGGTCTAGCAGCGTTTGCGTTTCGGTGATGATGGGCTGTGCAAGTTGTTGCAACACATAGCCATCTGTCGCTTGCTGCGCCCAGCGGTTAGATGCCTCAAGCACCGGATGCGCGTGCAGATACTCAGGCACCTCATAGTCGGGCGACTGTTGCTTAAAGGCAGACAACATGTTGAGGTAGCTCGAAAAATACAAGCTGTACATCAAAGCGTTGACCGCCTCTTGGGTCAGCGAGCGACGCCCCACCAGCTGTAAAAACAAAGCGTTAGCGGCCTCCATGGTGGGCAGGTCGTTGGCTTGAATCTGAAACTCTTCATTCAGCGTTTGACACGCCAAGTTCCATTGCGCTTGTGTTGTTTCGTTTGTCATATGAAATCAAGCCTTCGCCAGCATCGTGCCTTTGCACTTTTTAGCACCGCACCGACATGCGTACTTGGCTCGCAAGGCATCGGTCAAGGGCTCATCGCTGATCAACCCATAGTTGAACGTCAACTCTTCACCGGCCCACACTTGGCGACGCGTCTTGATGAAAATACGCCCATCCACCTCGTCAGGCACACAGTTTGGGCGGCAGGAATGGTTGATCCAACGTGACGCATTGCCACCGTACAAACCGTCAATCACACGCGAGTCATTGATGTGAAAGTAAAACGTGTGCTCTGGATTGCTGGGGTCATGCGGGTGACGACGCAAAGCCTCCTGCAAGGAAATGACTTCGCCCACATATTCAATGATCGTTTCGCCGGCAGCCATACCGCACAAGGCAAAGACACCTTTGCCATGCACACGAGACGAGAGAACTTCGATGCGAGGTTGATCACTCAACGGTGACAGACTTTGCAAGGTTGCGTGGCTTGTCCACATCTGTGCCGCGCGCGCAAGCCGTGTGATAGCTCAACAGCTGCAGCGGCACCACATGCAAGATGGGCGAGAGCACGCCATAGTGCTCGGGCATGCGAATGACGTTCACGCCTTCGCTGCTTTCAATTTTCGTGTCGCCATCGGCCAGCACATACAACACGCCGCCACGGGCGCGCACTTCTTGCATGTTGCTCTTGAGCTTTTCCAGCAACGCGTCGTTAGGCGCAACGGTCACCACGGGCATGGCGCTGGTGACCAGTGCCAAGGGGCCGTGCTTGAGCTCACCCGCGGCATACGCCTCGGCGTGGATGTAGGTGATTTCTTTGAGCTTCAACGCACCTTCTAGCGCGATGGGGTAATGCGTGCCACGGCCTAAGAACAATGCGTTTTCTTTGCTGGCAAATTCTTGCGACCATGCGATGAGCTGAGGCTCTAATGCCAAAACAGCTTGCAAGGCAGCGGGCAAGTGGCGCATGGCTTTGATGTGCGCGGCCTCTTCTGCATCGCTCAAACGACCCTTGGTTTGCGCCAAGGCCAAGGTGAGCAAGAACAAACCCGCCAGCTGCGTGGTGAAGGCTTTGGTAGAAGCCACACCAATTTCTGCACCGGCACGGGTGACGTAAGCCAGCTTGCACTCGCGCACCATGGCACTGGTGGACACGTTGCAAATGGTGAGCGTTTTGTCCATGCCCAAACCTTGCGCGTGACGCAGCGCTGCCAAGGTGTCTGCCGTCTCTCCCGACTGGCTGATGGTGACCACCAACGTGTTGGCATTGGGCACCGATTCGCGGTAGCGGTACTCGCTGGCGATCTCCACTTGACATGGAATTTTGGCAATCGCCTCAATCCAATACTTGGCCACGCAACCGCTGTAGTAGCTGGTGCCGCAAGCGAGGATGAGCACGTTGTCGATGGCTTTGAACACACTGTATGCGCCGTCACCAAACAGTTCGGGCGTGATGCCTTCAATGCCTTCGAGCGTGTCGGCAATGGCGCGCGGCTGCTCGAAGATTTCTTTTTGCATGTAGTGGCGATACGGCCCCAACTCGGCAGCGCCGCTGTGTGCTTGCACGGTTTTGACTTCGCGTATGACGGCTTTGTGGTGGCGGTCTTGCACCCAATATTTGCCGATTTGAATGTCCACCACATCGCCCTCTTCGAGGTACACGATTTGGTCGGTCACACCAGCCAAGGCCATGGCGTCGCTGGCAAGGAAGGTTTCACTGTGCTCTTTGCCCACGCCCAAGATGAGCGGTGAGCCTGCGCGTGCGCCGATGACGCGGTGTGGCTCGTCTTTGTGGAACACCGCAATCGCATACGCGCCGTGCAGTTGAACGATGGCGGCTTTGACGGCTTCAAACAAATCGCCGTTGTAGAGGCTGTCCACCAAGTGGGCAATGACCTCGGTATCGGTTTGGCTCAAAAACTCGTAGCCCTTGGCTTGTAATGCAGCGCGCAGCTCGTCGTGATTTTCAATGATGCCGTTGTGCACCAACGCCACGCGTCCGGCTTTCGATTCACCAGCCCCAGCCCCTGTGCCGTGGCTGAAGTGGGGATGCGCGTTGTGCACGGCCGGCACACCATGCGTGGCCCAGCGAGTGTGCGCAATGCCAATGCCGCCTTCAATGTGGTCGGCCTTGACTTGGTCCATCAACTCAGACACACGCGCTGTGCTGCGCGCACGTTGCAAGCCGCCTTGCTTCGCGCCAAGGCTGGCCGAGTGCACTGCCACGCCGCAGGAGTCGTAGCCACGGTATTCCAGTCGCTGCAAGCCTTGCACGAGGATGGGAACGATGTTGCGGGTAGAAACGGCGCCGACGATGCCACACATAAAGAGCACTCCTAAATTGGTTGTCCAGATATTAGGTGTCGCAGAAAGAAATTTCTTGTTTATTTATTTAAAAAATTGAACGAAAATTCCACCAATTAGTAAATTTGGAATTTAATTTCAATTAATCGAGTTTTATGAAACAAGAGCTCCTTGACAAAACTGATCTGAAGCTGCTCGATGCCCTGCAGCACGATGCCACCCTCAGCAACGTAGCCTTGGCCGAGCGCCTGAAAATTTCACCGCCCACCTGCCTGCGTCGCGTCAAGCGATTGACCGACGAAGGCTGGATAGAGCGGCAAATTGCCGTGCTCAACGCCGACCAATTAGGCGAGGCGCTGGGCCACGGCTTGACCGCCTTGGTCGAGGTCACGCTTGACGCGCAAGGCGCAGAACACTTGGCTGCGTTTGAACAACGCGCAGTGGCCGACGCTGCCGTACAACAATGTTGGCGCGTCTCACCGGGGCCTGATTTTGTATTGGTGGTGCAGGCTGCGGATATGCCCGATTACCTAGCCATCACGCAGCGTCTGCTCACGCAAGACGCCAATGTGCGCAACGTGAAAGCATTTTTTGCCACCAAGCGAGCGAAGTTCACCAGCACTTGGCCGGTGCTGCGCAACACTTAAGCCTTGGGCTTTTTCTCGGGCCGCTTGTAGTTGGCAATGCTGACCTGCTTGCCACGCGCCACACTCAAAGCGCCAGGCTCTGTGCTCTTGGTGATGGTGGACCCCCCGCCCACCGTGCCTCCGGCCCCGATGGTCACCGGTGCTACCAGCACGCAGTTGCTGCCGATGTGCACATCGGCTTCGATCACCGTGCGGTGCTTGTTAGCGCCGTCGTAGTTGGCGGTGATGCTGCCCGCGCCGTAGTTGACGCGCTCGCCCACCGTGGCATCCCCCAAATAGGCCAGGTGGTTGGCTTTTGAGCCCTTGGCCATCGTGGAGTTTTTGACCTCGACAAAGTTGCCAATGTGCACCTCGGCACTCAGCTGCGCACCGGGACGCAAACGCGCAAACGGGCCGATCAGTGCACCTTCGCCCACCGTCACGCCCAGCTTTTCGCCGTCGATGTGGGTGAAGGGGTGGATCACCGCACCCGCTTCAATCGTGCAGTTGGCAATCACACAGTTCGCACCAATCTTCACACCTTGGCCGAGCGACACATTGCCCTGGAAGATGCAGTTCACATCAATCTCAACATCTTGTGCACAAGTCAACGTGCCGCGCACATCAAAGCGTGCGGGATCAATGATGCGCACGCCATCGGCCATAAACGCATTGGCTTGACGCAGCTGGTAGGCACGCTCCAACTCGGCCAATTGCGTGGGGCTGTTCACGCCCGCCACTTGCGCAGCGTCGCTGATTTTGTGAGCCACCACGGGCACGCCATCGGCTTCGGCAAACTTCACCACATCGGTCAAATAAAACTCTTGCTGCGCATTGTTGTTGTCCAACCGAGCGAGCCACGGTTTGAGCAACTTAGCAGGCACGGCCATGATGCCGCTGTAGACCTCTTTGATCTCACGTTGCGCCTCATTGGCATCTTTGTGTTCAACAATGGCATGCACTTGTCCGCTGGGGTTGCGCACAATGCGGCCATAGCCTGTGGGGTCGGCAAAATCAATGGTGAGCAACGCGAGCTGTTTGCCGTCACACACATTGAGCAAGGCTTGCAGTGTGTCAACTTGTGTCAAAGGCACATCACCCGAGAGCACCACCACGACGCCATCGTCAGCCAACAAGGGTACGGCCTGTTGCACTGCGTGACCTGTGCCGAGCTGCGGCATTTGACGGGCAAATTGCAAGTGATCTGCCGCGTTGGCCGTGGTCAGCGCTGGCTCCACTTGGTCGGCCCCGTGACCCGTGATGACGATGGTGTGACGCGCCTTTAGGCTGCGAGCCGTGTCAATCACGTGTTGTACCAAAGCCTTGCCTGCCAAACGGTGCAAGACCTTAGGCATACTGCTCTTCATTCGGGTGCCTTTGCCGGCAGCCATGATCACCACATCTAACGCTGTCATGTCATTCATCCTTATCTTGCGAAGAATTATCCGCCAAGCCTCGGTCTGGTTCGCGCTGGCAACCTTGTTGGCGGTGAGTGGTTGCAGCACCATCAAACTGGTTTACAACAACAGTGACGATTTGATTTATTGGTGGCTGGACAGCTACGCGGATTTGCAAGACACCCAAAAGCAATTCACCCACACCGCGTTGACCGATTTGCAACGCTGGCACCGTCAACAGCAACTGCCCGAATACGTGGCTTTACTCAAACGCATGCAAGCCTTAGCGCTCAACGACATCACGCCCGCCCAAGTGTGCGCCATCACCGAAGACATGAAAGCCAGCTTCATCCGCACACTGCGCTATGTCGAGCCAAGCACGGCACAACTGGCATCGCAACTTCAACCCGACCAACTGCGCAGCGTACGCAAACGCTTTGACAAAACCAACAAAGACTGGCGCGCCGATTGGCTAGACCCCAATACCGAAGACCGCTTGAGCTATCGCACCAAGCAAGCCACCCATCGCCTTGAAGACTTTTATGGCCGCCTAGAAAAAACGCAACGCGACACGCTGCGTCTATGGCTGAACGAGTCAATTTTTGACCCCGCCATGAACTACGCCGAACGCGAACGCCGCCAAGCAGACACCCTCCAAACCCTGCAACGCATGACGCAAGAAGGCACCGCCCTCGCACAAGGGCAGATGCTGCTGCGTGGCTTGATTGATCGCAGTTTCAACTCACCCAACGAACGCTACCGCGCCTACAACCGCGAGCTCTGGAATGAAAACTGTGAAGGCTTTGCCAAGCTGCACAACAGCACCACGCCGGCACAGCGCCAGCGCATGCTCGAAGCGCTGCGCGGCTACGAACAAGACTTTAAAACACTGATGGCACAGCAGCGATAACTATGCTGACCTAGATGGGACTAGGCGGGCAGCCAGCGTAGAAACACCTCGTCATGCGTGCCACGCGCCCACGGCTCCAGCACCACACGCTGGCCGACGCACACCGTCAAATCATCGCCCGCCAACAGCATATGGTCAGTCGCGGGGCCACACGGCGAATCACAACTGGCCCACACGCGACCACTCACCACGAACAAACGGCCAGCCCCAGGGGCGACCCACGTTTGTGCCGTCCCCGCCTGAATGTGCCAGTGGTTCGCCACAGTTTTTAAGGCAAAGCGAAACAAAGGCCAGGTCAAGCGAATCCTGTGCATCTCCACTCCAGTTGTCATGGGTTACTTGGGGCATTGATGCTGCCGTGTGCCTTCACAGCCGTCCAATGAAAAACAGAGGCTGTTTTAATTCCAATCCATCATCAATCTGCATTCTTTTTGCCGCTACTCTTAAGCCCCCTTGTTTTAAAACTTGCCATGCCACCCGCACGCCCACTGCTTCGCACCCGACCTCTGTCTGTGGGCCATTTGCGCACGTTTGAAACGGTCGCGCGACACCGCAACTACCGACTCGCGGCGGACGAGTTGGCACTCACGCAATCGGCGGTCAGCCGCCAAATTCAGTCATTTGAGGAAGAGTTAGGCGTGCGTCTGTTTGCACGTCACACGCGCGCGGTAGAGCTGACTTCACACGGGGTAGAACTGCTTGCCTCGGTTGGCAACTTACTTAGCCAATTGGATTTGACAGTGCGCCAAATTCGCCACAAGGCAAGTCGACAAACCGTGTCGATCACCACGTTTGCGTCGCTGGCATCGATGTGGCTCATTCCTCGGTTGGAAATGTTTCAACGTGCACACCCTGAAATCGACATTCGCGTTGAAGCCTCAGACACTGCACTTGACTTAGAAGCCGCCGGCGTAGACATTGCTTTGCGCTACGGCCCCGCATCACGCATGCCCGCCCATGCCGTACGCCTGTTTGGCGAACAACTCACGCCCATGGCGAGTCCGTGGCTGCTGAAAAATTCGCCGCCCGTACGCGACACGCAAGACTTGAAAAACTTCACCCTCATTGAGTCGATTGACGCCAGCCACACCCACCTCGACTGGCTCACTTGGCAGCGCTGGTTAGAAAGCCGCCAAGTTACCGGCCTACAACCCAAACAATGGTTGCATTTCAATTACGCCTACCAAATGGTGCAAGCTGCGATGAGTGGTCAAGGCGTGGTGCTGGCACGCTTGCCGATGGTGGCAGAAAGTTTAGCCAACGGTGACTTGGTTGAGGTGCTGCCACAAGGCCGCATTGAGTCGCCGATGGGCTACTGGCTGATCATGAACACGCGAAGCACCGAACGCCCCGAGATTGACAACTTCAGCCGTTGGCTCAAAGAACAGGCCTGTGCCACACGGCAGGCCATTGGCGAAAGTTAGGCCATTGGCCAAACCACGCCGTTGTCATTGAGCAGGGCGTCCAACGGCATGTCATGCGGCTCAGGCATCAGGTCGGGCAAAAAGCCATGGGTAAAACCCAAACCTGCTGTGAACGGTTTCGGCTGCAAGGTGGCCAGCGTGCGGTCATAAAAGCCACCGCCATAGCCCAAACGAAAGCCTCCGGGCCCATAACCGACACAAGGCACAAACAACAACGTTGGGACAACCACTTCGGTATCTTTAGGTTTGGGGATGCCGTACGCGTCCTCTTCCATCGGGCAACCCGGATACCACGCGTGAAAGGTCAACGTTTTGTGCGCCTTGTCGACCACGGGCAAGCCAATGCGGCGGCGTTGCGGTTGGTCAAGCAACTCACCATCTTCTTTCCAGCGATGCAACACGGGCAAAGGATCAAACTCCCCCTTGATCGGCCAATAAGCACCAATCACCGTGTCGGGGCGGTCAAACAGCCAAATGCGCATCACGCGTTGCAACAGATCAGCCCGGGCCAGCCGGTCGGGCAGGTTTAAACGCTCTTCAATGAGCTGCTGGCGCAAAGTTTTTTTGTCCACAGATAATCGGGGCATGAAGTTTCGAGTCATTGTGTCATTGTTTGCCAGCGTTTTTCTGACGTTTGGCGCCCTCACGCCCGGCGTTGCCGCCACGGTGCTTACCAACCCTCAGGCGGATGCCGTCATCACCGACATGGCGCAAGCCTTCAAACGGGGTGACCGAAAACGCCTGACCGCGTTGTTGCCACAAGCCAAGGGCCACCCCCTTGAAGCATGGGCTGGCTACTGGGAACTCAAAGCACGCTTGGACGAAGCCTCCACGCAAGAGGTCCGCGCTTTTTTTAACCGCTACCCCGCCACCTACCAAGAAGACCGTTTGCGCAACGACTGGCTGCTGCAACTGGGTCAGCGTCGCGACTGGAGCACATTGGCCGACGAACACCCGCACTACCGCATGCGCGATGACCGTGAATTGCGCTGCTACTTTTTGACCGTTGAACTGCTGGAAAAAGGCCAGAACGCCAGCGCCAGCATTGCCGACGAAGTGCGCAAAAACTGGATGGCCATGCGCGATGCCGACGACGGATGTACCTTGGCCGCTGATCGCTTGTACTTCAACAAGCAATTCACAGCGCTCGACATTTGGCGCAAAGCTCGTTTGATGATGGAGTACAACCGCCCACGCACAGCACGCAACGCGGTGCAAATCGTGGCCCCTGAAGTCGCCAGCATGGTGCCCGATGTGTTCAACAACGCCGAAAAATTCTTGGCCAAAAACATTGCAGCGCCACAAAAAGTGCGTCAAGAGTTGGTGGTCATGGCATTGGTCAAAGTCGCAGCAACCGACCCCGACCAAGCCGACAAACTGATGCGCACCAAGTGGCAGCCGTACCTCACCACCGAAGAACGTCACTGGGTGTGGGGCGCGATTGGCCGTCAATCCGCGATGCGCTTAGACGATGATGCCCTGCAACACTTTGCACGCGTGGCACACGACAAAGACTTGACAGACGACATGCTGGGTTGGAAAACCCGCGCCGCCTTGCGTGCGGGCAACACGCCCAAATGGAACGTGGTGGAGTCCAGCATTCAAGCCATGAGCGCCGAAGCACGCAAAGACCCGACTTGGATTTACTGGCACGCCCGCGCTTTACTGGCACGCAAAAGAGTAACGCCACAAATTCAACAAGAAGCCAACGCGGAGCTGGAAAGCATTGCCGGTGTGCGCGGTTTTTACGAACAACTGGCGCTCGAAGAACTGGGCCGCAAAGTCACTGCACCTGCGCGTCCCGCCCCACCCACCGCAGAAGAACTAGAAGCCGCGCGCCGCAACCCTTCCCTGCAACGGGCGCTCTATGCCATTGCCATCGGACTGCGCAGTGAAGGTGTGCGCGAATGGAACTACGCCACCAACCTCGTCAACGCCGACGGCAAAGCTGGCACGATGAGTGATCGCGAACTGCTAGCGGCGGCCCAACTCGCCTGCGATAACCAAGTGTGGGACCGCTGCATCAACACCAGCGAACGCACGCGCCAAGTGATGGACTTTGAGCAACGCTACCCCATGCCGCACAAAGATGCCGTCATTGCACGCGCCAAGACCATCAACCTTGACCCCGCTTATGTGTACGGACTCATCCGCCAAGAAAGCCGCTTTGTCACCGACGCACGCTCTGGCGTGGGTGCCTCTGGCCTCATGCAAGTCATGCCCGCCACCGCCAAATGGACGGCGCGCAAAATCGGCATGACGGGCTTCACACCCGATCAAATCACGGACCGCGACACCAACATCGCGATTGGCACAGGCTACCTAAAACTGGTACTCGACAGCTTTGAAGGCTCCATGCCCTTGGCTGCGGGTGCGTACAACGCAGGCCCCAGCCGCTCACGCCGCTGGCGCGCACCCAACGACGGCTCAGGCCCTACGCTGGAAGGCGCGATTTGGGCTGAAAACGTGCCCTTCAACGAAACCCGCGACTATGTGAAAAAAGTGCTGTCCAACACCACCAACTACGCCACCCTCATCACCGGCCAACCCCAATCGCTCAAGGCCAAGCTAGGTATGGTGGGGCCACGCGATGCCACGGCGTCTACAGAAAATTTAGAGCTGCCATAAGCACAATACCCGCTGACAACGAACGGACGAAGGCATCAATAACCCTTTGTCACCATAAATATAGGGTTAACCCTATAATGATGCCTTACTCAAGTCTGACAAAGACATTTAAGGATTCACATGACCACGTTCGTCAATCTCAGCTACACCACCAGCCATCCCGGCGTTGCCCGTTTTGAGCGCGCCTACACATCGGCCAAAAACGTTGTTCAACGTCTCCAGCAAGAAAGCACATACGCAGCCCTGCTGTTGATGTTTGGCGCGTTGAGCCTCATTGCTTCAATCTACGACATCGTGGATGCATCGCCACAAGGCCAAGAGCTGGGCGCTTGGGTGGTGTTGTGGGCTGCCATCTTGGTGTCTTTGGTCATGTTCGGTAAGTTCTGCAAACGCCAATGCGTGGCATGGCTCAAAGCTGACCGCGAAGCCCGCATGTGGGACAACGCCTTGACCGATTACCGCGTCATGGCCGACATTCGTTGCGCACAAACCCGCAGCGAATAAGAAAAACGCCCTTCAAGGGCGTTTTTTTGATGGCGTTTAACAAGTGTCAATCTGAATACACCGTTGTGACTTTTACGCTTGGGTCATATTTTTTTAAGTAGTCAGCAAGGCGCTCAAATGTTGCGGTTGCAGGCCATCCCGGATGGTCTGAGATAAAAACCTCGCTGCTGAACATCGCGCCCAAGAGCAACTTGAATGCGCTCACATTGACGGGTTGCGCTACAAAATCCGCCTTTTCGTGCGCTTTGATCGCATGAATGTCGCTGGTTTGGTAAATCGCCGCGTTCAGCACATCCAATACAAACTCAGTGCAGTTTTGCCGCCCCAGCGTGTAGGGGTTGGCAATGACCGAATAGTCGCGCTGATGCAGTTGCCTGTAGGTCGGAGACGAGATGACCTTGAGTAATTTGGCCTGCAACTCTGGCGATGGAATGATCAAGCCAGACTCCAGCGTGACCACCGCCTTAAAGAAGTCCACAGGAAAGTCTTGGACCAGATCACTCACATCCAGATGGTCGTCTTCTTGGTACAGGTTCTGCATGGCATAACCCATCGATTTTTCGCCATTTGCATTTGGAATTTCCGTCTGCACAGCAAACGCCACATGGGTGAAATGCATGCCCTCGGGCAGTTCAGAGGCGGGGCGCCCCATTCTGGCAACGATGGCAACACGTGCGCCTGTTTCGCCAAGGACCTGCTCCACCTTCTTGGAAAACGCTTGGATTTGTTCCGGCTTGAAGTGCGCCACCTGCGATGCCGCAGAGCTGCTTGCGCTAAATCCTTGGGCAAACGCGGAGATGCAGAGGAACAGTCCACAGCCAATCGAAACAGCCATCCATTTTGATAACTTCATATCTATCTTTCTGCGCCATTCGCCGACTTGGCGTTGGCACAGCATATCCGTCTGGCCGCAAAAAGTCATAAATGTTTCACACACCTCCCGCACTTGAAATCCTCCAAGATGCCCTAAAATTAGCACTCAATGGCAGGGAGTGCTAACAGCACACCGCCAGTGGCTTAACCGGCGTCCAGCTTGTCTGGGCGCTTTGCTTTCAAACCCTTAGTTCCTATTTGGAGATGCAATGAAACTTCGTCCTCTCGGCGACCGCGTGATCGTTAAACGTATCGAAAGCGAAACCAAAACCGCCTCTGGCATCGTGATTCCTGATTCAGCCGCTGAAAAGCCTGATCAAGGTGAAGTTCTGGCCGTCGGCCCAGGCAAGACCAATGACAAAGGCGAGACCAAAGCGTTGACCGTCAAAGTCGGCGACCGCGTGTTGTTCGGCAAGTACAGCGGCCAAACCGTCAAGGTGGCTGGCGACGAACTGTTGGTCATGAAAGAAGAAGACCTGTTCGCCGTTGTCGAATAAGTTCACGAATTCAGAAATTTAAGGAAATATCAAAATGGCAGCAAAAGACGTAATTTTCGGCGGCGAAGCCCGCGCACGCATGGTTGAAGGCGTGAACATTTTGGCCAACGCGGTCAAAGTGACTTTGGGCCCTAAGGGTCGCAACGTGGTGCTGGAGCGTTCTTTCGGCGCCCCTACCGTGACCAAAGACGGCGTGTCTGTGGCCAAGGAAATCGAACTCAAAGACAAGTTGCAAAACATGGGCGCGCAGATGGTCAAGGAAGTCGCTTCCAAGACGTCTGACAACGCTGGTGACGGCACAACAACCGCGACCGTGTTGGCTCAAGCCATCGTGCGCGAAGGCATGAAGTACGTAGCCGCCGGCATGAACCCTATGGACTTGAAGCGCGGCATCGACAAAGCTGTTGCAGCGTTGATCGAAGAGTTGAAGAAAGCCACCAAAGCCACCACCACCAGCAAAGAAATCGCTCAAGTTGGTTCGATCTCTGCCAACAGCGACCACAGCATTGGTGAAATCATCGCCAACGCCATGGACAAAGTGGGCAAAGAAGGCGTGATCACTGTGGAAGACGGCAAGTCTTTGAACAACGAACTCGACGTTGTGGAAGGCATGCAATTCGACCGCGGCTACCTGTCGCCTTACTTCATCAACAACCCAGAGAAGCAAGCTGCTTTGTTGGACAACCCTTTCGTGTTGTTGTTCGACAAGAAGATCAGCAACATCCGCGACTTGTTGCCCACCTTGGAAGCCGTTGCAAAAGCTGGCCGTCCTTTGTTGATCATTGCTGAAGAAGTTGAAGGCGAAGCCTTGGCCACTTTGGTGGTCAACACCATCCGTGGCATCTTGAAGGTGGTGGCTGTCAAGGCTCCAGGCTTTGGCGATCGTCGCAAAGCCATGTTGGAAGACATCGCCATCTTGACCGGCGGCAAAGTGATCGCTGAAGAAGTGGGCTTGACCCTCGAAAAAGTGACTTTGGCTGACCTCGGCCAAGCCAAGCGCATCGAAGTGGGCAAAGAAAACACCATCATCATCGACGGTGCTGGTGCAGCTGCTGACATCGAAGCCCGCGTCAAACAAGTGCGCGTGCAAATCGAAGAAGCCACTTCTGACTACGACCGTGAAAAGCTGCAAGAGCGCGTGGCCAAGTTGGCTGGCGGTGTGGCCGTGATCAAGGTGGGCGCTGCCACCGAAGTCGAAATGAAGGAAAAGAAAGCCCGCGTGGAAGACGCCCTGCACGCCACGCGCGCTGCTGTGGAAGAAGGCATTGTGGCTGGTGGTGGCGTGGCCTTGCTGCGTGCACGTCAAACTGCAGGCACCATCAAAGGTGACAACGCTGACCAAGACGCTGGTATCAAGCTGGTGTTGAAAGCCATCGAAGCACCCTTGCGCGAAATCGTTTACAACGCGGGTGGCGAGCCATCAGTCGTGGTGAACGCTGTGTTGGGTGGCAAAGGCAACTACGGCTTCAACGCTGCCAACGACACTTACGGCGACATGATCGAAATGGGCATCTTGGACCCAACCAAAGTGACACGCACTGCTTTGCAAAATGCAGCGTCTGTGGCTTCGCTGATGTTGACCACCGAGTGCATGGTGTCAGAAGCTCCGAAAGACGAAGCTGCTGGCGGTATGCCTGACATGGGTGGTATGGGCGGCATGGGTGGTATGGGCGGCATGGGCATGTAATTGCCTTGCTGCTTTGCCTGAGCACTTCGGTGCTCTTGCCAAACCAACTAAAAAGCCCCGAAGGCTCTGGCCTTCGGGGCTTTTTCATTGCATGCAGCACACGTCAGTGCATCAAAGCCTCGAGCTTGACCGCATCCACACAAAACGCACGAATGCCTTCAGCCAGCTTTTCAGTCGCCATCGCATCTTCATTCAACGCATAGCGGAACGAGGCCTCGGTGTGATGCACCTCAGGCAAGTCCAACTGCATCGCGGCAGAGGCACTCAACGCTTGCCCCAAAGGCTCGTTGGACACACCCAGCTGCGCCAGCAACTCAGGCGCGATGGTCAGCAGGTCGCAACCTGCCAACGCCGTGATTTGGCCCACGTTTCTAAAGCTCGCACCCATCACCTCGGTGCGGATGCCGTGGCGCTTGTAGTGGTTGTAAATTGCACGCACCGATTTCACACCAGGGTCATTCGCATGGGCGTTATCTGCTTCAACCCACGCAGCGCCAGCTGACTTTTTGTACCAGTCATAAATGCGGCCCACAAATGGGGAAATGAGTTGCACCTTGGCATCGCCACAGGCCACCGCTTGGGCAAACGAGAACAGCAAGGTCAGGTTGGTACGAATGCCTTCGCGCTCCAGTTCTGCCGCGGCTTGAATACCTTCCCACGTCGATGCAATTTTGATGAGCACGCGCTCGCGTTTCACGCCCTGCGCTTCGTACAAGGTCATGATGCGCTTGGCACGCGCCACGGTCGCCTGCGTGTCAAAGCTCAAACGCGCATCGACTTCGGTGGACACACGACCGGGAATGGTGGCCAAAATTTCGCAGCCAAAGCGCACCAACAGGCGGTCAATCTGTGCATCCATGGGCTCTGTGCCGTGGGCAGCCACGGTGGCTTTGAGCAAGGGCAGGTACTCGGGCTTTTGCACCGCTTTCAAAATCAGCGAGGGGTTGGTGGTCGCGTCTTGCGGCTGAAATTGGGCAAGTTGCTTGAAGTCGCCAGTGTCAGCCACGACGGTGGTGAATTGTTTGAGGGCATCGAGTTGGTTCATAAGCCGCATTATCAGATGGCTCGGGCGCTGGCAGAGGGGATGGGATAATTTCAGCACTATGAAAATCTCGACACAACGCGCAATCGATCGCTGGGTAGGCCAAGCGTTGTGCGCCCTGCTTTCGGTATGGTCCAAGCTGCTGACCGTGATCGCCCCGCGTACGCATCACCACCGCAACGCTCAACCGCGTATTTTGGTGATCCTGTTGTCTGAGATGGGCTCGGTCGTTTTGGCCAAAGCCATGTTTGACACACTCAAAGCCAAACATCCAGGCGCAGACCTGCATGTGTTGCAACTCAAGAAAAACCAAGGCGTGATGCGTTTGTTGGGCTTTGTGCCAGAAGCCAACTTGCATTCTTTAGACGACGCATCACTGAGCTCACTGCTGCACGATTTGTGGCACACCACACGCAACTTGCGCGCTTTGCAACTCGATGGCGTGATCGACTGTGAGCTGTTCTCGCGCATCAGCGCCTTGCTCAGCTACGCCTGCGGTGCGCGTGTGCGTGTGGGCTTTACCTCGCACACGCAAGAGGGTTTGTATCGCGGCAGCTTCATCAATGCCCCCGTGCCCTACAACACCTACCAACACATCAGCCTGCAATTTGTGGGCTTGGCCAAGGTGATGGACGATGCGCTCGCGTGGACCTCGGCACAACTCAACGACACCACCCAGCGTCCGCTGAATCGCATCTTGCTGCCCGCCATTCAGCGCAGCTTGCCACTGTTGCCCGTGGATGCCGCAGAGCTGCAAACTTTTCACGAACGTCTACGCGCCGACTTCGCCCGCTTCATGGACAACCCCAAACGTGTGCTGCTGTACGTGAGTGGCGGCGCTTTGCCTATCCGTGCATGGCCCGAAGCCAGCTACATCGCGCTGGCTCAAACCTTGATCGCCAAAGGTTGCGCGGTGGGTGTGATTGGTTTGCCCGAAGACACGCCCCAAGCACAGCGCGTACTGCAAGCCGTGAACCATCCGCTGTGCATTGGACTGACCGGCTACACGCGCAACCTGCGCGAGTTGCTGATGCTGTTTCACAACGCCGAACTGCTGGTCACCAACGATGGCGGGCCTGGGCACTTTGCCAGCCTGACACCGATAGATGTGATTGCCTTCTTCGGCCCTGAAACGGGCCGCTTGTACGGCCCCATCAGTGAGCGCGCCACCGTGCTCGAATCTGGCATGGCTTGCTCGCCATGTTTGACCGCCTACAACCACCGGGACAGCTTTTGCGACGGCGACAACCAGTGCCTCAAAGTCATCACCGTCGATGAAGTTGTCAAGCTGGTGCTGCACAAATTGCAGCTCGCCTAAACGCCTTTTCGCCTTCTTCGCCACATGCACACACACACCTCGGCCTTATTGACACGTTGGCGCTACATCAAGTTCGGTTTGGTCGGTGCCAGTGGCACGGTGGTGAACTTGGCGGTGCTGTATGTGTGCCAAGAATTTTTGCTGGCATCCATCGCCTCGGGTGAGCAGCGTTTGTATGCGTCCTTGGCGATTGCGATCCTCCTAGCCACCGTCAACAACTTTGCGTGGAACCGCCTGTGGACATGGCGTGACCGACAAGCCGAGTTTCGTGGCGGCATTGCCGCGCAATTTGTGCGCTACGGTTTGGCCTCATGGCTGGGTACCAGCGTGCAATACATCTTGACCTTGTGGCTCGCGCAACATGTGCATTACCTGCTAGGCAATGTGCTGGCCATTGTGTTGGCCAGCGTCATCAACTACTTTGCCAACGACTGGTGGACCTTCAAAGGCAATCCCCGTGAGGTCTCGGACAGCGAGCGCACGCAACGCTACCAAAGCATCACGCTGGGCTTGTTGCTGTTGGTAGTGTTGGTCTATCTGTTTGACCTAGGCGGCGAAAACATTCCGCGCAACGGCGACGAGTTGGTCTACACCCACATCGCCTTCAAAACCTGGCTGCAAGCCCAAAGCACAGGGGCGTGGTTGCCCCTCGCGTCTGACTTGGACCACATGCGCAACACCAAGCCACCACTGCTGTTTTGGCAAGCCATGGTGGTGCCGTGGCTGGGCTTGGAATGGAAACTGCTGTGGCTGCGCGTGCCCAGTGTGTTGTACACGCTGGCCAACACGGCCTTGGTCGTTTGGGCTGCACGCGCATTAGCCACGGATGGGCTACGCCACAAGACCGAGCCCACACCCTTCCCCAAAGTGCTCAATGCCAACACCCTAGGGTTCATGGCTGGCTTGATTTTCTTGGGCTGCTTTAGCACCTACCGCTATGGCCGCCCTTACCTGACCAGCGCGATTGAAACCTTCTGGATGAACCTGCCGTTTTGGTGGCTGCTGTGCCAAGTGCTACGCGCACGCAGCCAAGGTACGCAAGGTGACACGTTCCAACCTGCTCACAGTTTGTTTGCTGTGGCTGGCATCAGCTGGGGCATGGTGGCGCTGTACAAATCATTTGTGCTGATTGCACCCTTGGCCGCCACGCTGTTCATCAGCCTGTGCTGGCTTAACCACACAGCTTGGCGCACATGGTTTGTGCGCGTGGCGTTGAGCACCACATTTGCACTGGGCTTATTTGCCCTCTGGTTTGTGGTCGATCCTGACCCCATGGGTGTGTGGCGCGAATTTGTGGTGGGCGAGAACTGGGGCAAAGTCAGCGCCGGTGGCCCGAGCTATTTGCACACTGCCTTCGTCGGCGGCTTCAGCATTTGGGTGCAGGCTTTAGGTCTGTTGCAAAACGGGGCCATGCTGGGGCCCCTCATCATGGGCATGGCGATTTGGGGCTTGTTCCACATGCGTGCCGCATGGCACGCCCGCTTACGCGGCGTGGTGCAACCGCAAGCGGTGCTGTGGATTTATGTGCTGCTGCTCAGCGTGTTCTTCATGGTGCCTAGCCAACGTTCGGCGCGTTACCTGATTCCGCTGATGCCTGTGATGAGTGTGTTGTGCGCCATCTGGTTGTGGCGTTTGCCCCAATGGGCACAGCGCACAGCAATGGGATTAGGCACGCTGTTCAGCTTGTTGGGCCTTGGGTTCTTGGGGTTGTTCTTGTGGGCGGGTTGGCGCATTGATCTGTACCCGCTTTGGGGCCGCTTGGGCTTGCTGTTGATCTTGGCGTTGCAAGTGTTGGCTTTGTTGCGTTTGTTTGGCACCTTGTTTTCACGTACCAGCACACACACCTTGCAAGCCAGCTGGATTTGGCTGTTTGGCTTGGTACTCAGCCTGTTTGCTTGGTTTGGCATGTTGAGCGCACCATTGCACACCGCCACCAACACCTATGCCCCAGAGGTGGTGGCACAGGTGCAAGGCGCAACCTTGACCACCCCAAGCAACTTCAACGGTGACTTTGAGCGTTGGCGCTTTTTGATTCCGGGTGTGGGCAAGATCACGCCTTATATGGACCACGAGCCCAACGAAGATGCGGATGTGGCACAACGTTTGACAACATTTGATGCCGTGGTGGTGCACCGCTACTGGACCGAAGCCGCGCCTGATTGCGAAAAAATACACTGCCAAATCTTGGCGCAACGCATCGGCTTGCGTGGCCGCCATCCAGCCGGCGAAATCAACTTCAAAAGCTTGCAAACACCAGAACGTGTGATGTTCTGGCGTGAATACTTGTTGGTGAAAAGGCCTTAAGCCTGAAGTCTGTCAGACACGTGGTGCGCGCCAACTGCGCCACAGCTGCACATGCAAAGCCAGCCACACGAAGGGGTCAAGCAAAGCGTCCCACACGTTGCCTGTGGGTAAACGCAGCAGCACATACGCCGCCAGCACCCCCACCACACTCAACACCCAACGCGTGGGTGTTTGCGCGAGCAACACAGCAAGGACAGTCACAGCCAAGACGCACCACAAACCTGCCGAAGTAAACCCCAACGCATATAGCTGCGGATTCCTAAAGGCAGAAAAGGCAGGCCAGTAGTTCAAGGTGTCCACCACCAACGCCCAGCCCAGCAACACGCCTACGAACGCCACGGCAGCAGGCGTGGTCACGACGGGTTCGCGTTGTTGCACCACATCGACCCAGCACCACAAGCCCCACGCCACCAGCACCAAGCTCGGCGTTTGAAATGCAAGCGCCAAATAGCCCGAAAGCACATCGGTACGTGGCAACAACATGAGTACGGCCACCACCGCGGCAGGCCACACCGTCGGCTTGATGCCATACGTCAATCGCAGCACCACGGCAGACACCACCACCGCCCACGAAAACTTGACCCACAAGGGCAAGAACATGGCATGAGGCAACACGACATGGGTCAAATCAATCCAACTCATGGCTGACTCCTCACAGAACAGGCCGAGCGCAATTGCTTGAAAGCAATCGACTTGCGCATGTGCGTGTAACTCAGCCACACATCGGGTGGGCTGGGGTCAGCGGCTGTACTTTGCGGCACTTCGATCAGCGTGGGGTACGAATACTCGTCAGCCTTCACGCCATCGATCAAGGTGCGCGTGGTCCACGACAAAGGCTGGTTGGCCGACGTGCTGAGCAACAACACTTCACGGCCACGCCCCGCGGGGTTGTGCGCGAGCATCAAGGCACCCGATGACAGACGCAACGCGGCAATCGAAGCGCCGGGGTTAGACAAACTCAAATTGCCCACATCTTGCCAATGTGCGCCAGCATCTAGGGTTTCAGAATGCGCCACCATTTCGGTGGGGCTGTAGTCGCGCATGAAGGCCGACCAATGGGTGGGTGAATGTGCCACCAAGGTGGGCTGCAACACATCATGGCGCTGCGTGATGCGTGTGATGCTTTGCATCTCCCCTTCGGCACTCAAACGCACGGCCACGCCGTACTTGATGCCAATTTCAAAATACAAAGGCAACACCGCCCCGCCATCACTCAGAGGTAACGGCACCGTGCGCACCAAAGTACTGGTGTTGAAGGCCGGCACCAAGGGCGTGAGCGGCAAGGTGCGCACCACTTTGAATTGCATCGGCGATTGCTCGGTCAAATGCACCACGCGCGATGCCGCCCAGCCCCCTAAACCCGTGGCCACCACAAACACATGCAAGCGCCCTTTGGCATCGGCCCATGCCACGGGGTTGCCGATGCGGCGAATTTGAATGCCTAAGTCTTGGCCCACCACGTGGCGATTCACCACCCATTGCGGCGCGTCCCACGCGTTGCGTTCGCGGTCAAAGGTCGATGCGGCGATTTGCACATCCGCACCGCTCTCGCGTGTGCCCGCAAACCAAAACGCCGCCAAAGCCTTGTGCGTGTGCAACGGATGCGTACGGGGAAAAGCCACCAAACTGCTGGCATGCGCAGCAGGCACACCTGCAGGCATAGGAATGAGCCCTTCACGCACCACGCGGTAGTCCGTGCACGCAGCGTCATCGGTGGCCACTTGGGGCACCACAGCCACAGGAGCCTCGCGGCTGGATGTCTGCCAGCGCAAACCCACATCGCACACGGCCACCGCAAGCAATAGAGCAAGGCCAAGACGTGTGGATGTTTTCATACAAAAATTTTAACCACTCATGGTTTTTTCATTGGCACTACAGTTCAAGCATGCAACAAACCACAGTCAAGAAAATTTTGATCCTCGGCGGCAGCGGCTTTGTCGGGCGTCATGTGTGTTCACGCTTGAGCCTGCAACACCACCACGTCACTGTGCCCACGCGTCGTTTGCCGGCTCGTCACATTCAAATGATGCCCGGTGTGTCCGTGGTGCAAGCGAATGTGCATGACCCCAAACAATTGCAAGCCTTGGTTCACGGGCACGATGTGGTCATCAACCTTGTCGCCATCTTGCATGGCACGGAGGAGGAGTTCACACATGCGCACGTCACCTTGCCCACGAATCTGGCACGCGCTTGTCACGCTGAAAACGTGACGCGCTTGATTCACGTCAGCGCCTTGGGTGCAGATGTGCACGGCCCATCCATGTACCAACGCAGCAAAGCACGTGGCGAATTGGCGCTGCTGTCTGCGGCACAAAAGGCACCGTTAGGTCTGACGCTCATTCGACCCAGCGTGATTTTTGGCAAGGACGACCAGTTCATCAACCTGTTTGCCAAGCTACAAAAAGTCTTCCCCGTCATGCCCTTGGCAGGCGCAAGCACCCGCTTTCAACCTGTGTGGGTGCACGATGTGGCACAAGCCATCGTGCATTGCGTCAACACGCCCAACACCGAAGGGCAAGTGTTTGAATTGTGTGGGCCCGACGTGCTCACACTCGCAGAATTGGTTCAACTGGCGGGCCGTTGGGTCGGCAAGCCGCGCCCCATTCTTCCTCTGCCCTATGCCATCGGTTGGCTCCAAGCGCTGTTGATGGAGTGGGCACCAGGCAAACCGCTGATGAGTCGAGACAACTTGGACTCCATGAAAGTCCACAACATCGCCAGCGGTCATGTGCCGGGCTTGCGCGCCTTAGGGGTTGCCGAGCCCAAGTCGATCAAACGCTTGTTCGCAGCTGCGACTTGAGTGGGCTCGCACACAGGGCCGTTTTACACTGCGTCGTATGAAAACTTACTTGGTTGGCGGAGCCGTACGTGATGCCCTGATGGGGCACGCAGGGTCTGACCGCGACTGGGTGGTGGTGGGCAGCACGCCAGAGGCTTTGGTGGCACAGGGCTACCAAGCGGTAGGCCGTGACTTTCCTGTGTTCTTGCATCCCGACACACATGAGGAATACGCGCTCGCCCGCACCGAGCGAAAAACTGCACGCGGCTACCACGGCTTTGCGGTACATGCCGCCCCCGACGTAACGCTAGAGCAAGACCTCGCCCGCCGTGACCTGACCATCAACGCCATCGCACAAGACGCGCATGGCCATCGCATCGACCCCTACGGCGGCGAACGCGACATCCACGCCAAAGTGTTGCGCCATGTGACCGATGCCTTCCGCGAAGACCCTGTGCGCATCTTGCGCTTGGCGCGCTTTGCGGCTCGCTTTCCCGACTTCACCGTGGCCGAAGAAACCCAAGCCTTGATGTGTGAGATGGTGAACAGCGGCGAGGTCGACGCCTTGGTCAGTGAACGCGTGTGGCAAGAACTCTCTCGCGGTTTGATGGCGGCCAAGCCTTCGCGCATGTTGCAAGTGCTGCGCAGCTGCGGCGCTTTGCAACGCTTACTCCCAGAAGTGAACAAGCTCTACGGTGTGCCACAACGCGCCGAGCACCACCCAGAAATTGACACAGGCCTTCACCTTGAAATGGTGCTGGACCAAAGCGCACGCATGAACGCGCCACTGGACGTGCGCTTTGCCTGTTTGTGCCACGACCTTGGCAAAGGCAACACCCCAGCCGAGGTACTGCCGCGCCACATCGGCCATGAGCAGCGCAGCGAAAAGCTCACACGTCAACTCTGCGAACGTTGGCGCGTCCCCGTCACCTGCAAAGAACTGGCAGAGTTGGTGGCCTGCGAGCACGGCAACATTCACCAGAGTGGCAACTTTGGCGCTGAGGCCGTGTTGCGGTTGTTGGTGCGCTGCGATGCATTGCGCAGACCTGAGCGATTTTTGTTGGCGTTGCAAGCCTGCGCATGTGACGCACGTGGCCGCTTAGGCAAAGAAGATGACGACTACGCGCAAGGCCCACGCTTGGCAAAGTTGCTTGCAGCAGCCCAGTCTGTCGACAGCGCCGTGGTGAGTGCGCAGGCGTTGAACGAAGGGCTCAAAGGCCCAGCCATCGGCAAACGTTTGGATCACGCGCGGGAAGCGGCGATCAGCCTCGCACTAACCTAACTAAACTAAATCAGCGCGGAACAACCCCAAACTAGAAGCGTCAAGCGGTGTGGGGCGTGCCTGCGGCAGCGACATTAGCCGCGCAGCGGCGGCGGAGCAGAGCAGGCACGCCCCACATCGCTTGATGCCGAAGGGGAGTCCAATTCAAAGCACTTTGGAAATAACAGCGCAGACCAAGCTCAGGATGACGGTCGATGCCAGCGGAATAAAAATCTCGCGCCCAAAAATTTTGAAGCGGATGTCACCGGGCAAGCGACCAAAACCCAGTTTCTGCAACCACGGCGTGACGGCGTTGATGAGCAGCAACGCCAAGAAAACCACAATGAGCCAGCGTGTCATGTGATGGCGTTTTAAAGCACGTTAAAGCGCATAAGTGCGGTCACCTTGCGCGAAGCCCATCGGCTCCCACTCGGCGGTGCCCAATGCCACCACTTTGAACAACTCACCCATTTCATGCTCCGTGATGAGCTTTTGGGCCATGCTCTTTTCGTCCAACGGCGCATCCACCAACGGCGGCAAGAAACCACAGTTGATCAAAAAGTGCGCTTGGCTGGTGTAGCCCAGCACGTTCAAGCCTGCGTCTTGGGCGGCCAGCGCCACACCTGTGAAGTTGACGTGCGCCGTGATGTCTTTGCGGCCCACGTCTTGGAGCGGGTCGGTGTCGGCTTTGTGCAGCTGGTGGCACATCAGCGTGCCCATGCTGCGCTGGGGGTGAAAGTATTCGGTCTCAGGAAAACCGTAGTCGATCAAAAACGCAGCGCCTCCTTTGCCCGTGGCAGCCTCGCCCGCTTTGAAACGGTCAGCCAAGGTGGACACAAAAGCCTCGGCTTGGTTATGCGTTTCGGTCAGGTAATCGTGCTCACCTGGGATGTCTACAGGCGGACGCAAGTGGGTCACACGGTCTTCCCATTGCAGAGGGGATGTCGCGACAACACCCGAAGCGGTGTCTGCAGTCTCTGCACGCCACACCACGCCGCGTTCATGCCAGACACCCGCTTTGCGTACCAACAGTTGCACGGGCATGGCGTCCAACACCTCGTTGCCCACCACCACGCCGCTGAGTTGCTCGGGCAAGGCATCGACCCACTTCACCTTGTGCGCGTGGGCTTTCAAAGTGTCTTGCTGACGTGCGCGCAAACTGCCAGACAAATCGACGATGGTGTAACGCTGGACGGCATCACCCAAGCTGTCGAGCAATTGCAAGGCCAAAGCCCCAGAACCTGCGCCAAACTCCCACATCTCGTCCGTGCCCGTCACCTGCAGGGCCTCGGCCACCTGATGGGCCAGGGTGCGGCCAAAGTGCTTGGACATTTCGGGGGCCGTGGCAAAGTCACTGCCCGTTTCTGGGGTCAAACCAAATTTACGCAGGCTGTTGGCGTAATAGCCCAGACCTGGGGCATAAAGCGCCAGCGCCATGAAATGGTCAAAGCCCAACCAGCCGCCTGCATTGGCGATGCTGCGCTGAATCAGGGTGTACAAAGCCTGTTGGCCCGGGTCGTTGGATAATTGGGAGGAATTCATTGGGTGCAGATCGTAACTCGCCCCACCTCCCCTTTCATTTCAGGCAACTTCACACCATGCGCTCTTGGGCACTCATCACTGGCGGCAGCGTTCGCTTAGGCCGCGAAATCGGCTTCGCGTTCGCGCGCGCGGGTTGGAATGTGGCGTGTCACTACAACCGTTCAGAACACGACGCTCATGCTTTGTGCGCTGAGTTGCAAACCTTGGGGGTTGAAGCCCTTGCCGTGCATGGGGATTTGGAAGACGAGGCCAGTTGCCAAAGCATCTTTGACACCACTGTGGGCATCACCGGCTCGGCGCTGCAATGCGTGGTGAACAATGCCTCGCTGTTTGTGCCGGATGAAGGCGCAGACTTTGACGAGGCCCAAGCCTTGGCCCAACTCAAGGTCAACCTCATGGCTCCCATGCGGTTTGGCAAGTGGATGGCTGCGCTGCACGCCAACACCACTGGTCAAGTGGCATCCCGTGACACGCACACAACACCAAGCGTCATCCATGTGTTGGACCAAAAGGTGTTCAACCTCAACCCTGATTACTTTTCGTACACGCTTTCTAAACTCGCACTGGAACGAGCCGTGAGCCTGCAAGCCCAGTCGCTTGCACCCACCTTGCGTGTGAACGCGGTGGCTCCTGGTTTGATGTACCCCAGCGGGCCACAAAATCAAGACAACTTCAACCACGCCGCGCAGATCAACTTGCTGCGCCAACCCATCAAACCACGCGACGTGGCGGCCAGCGTGGTGTTTTTGGCGAACAACGCCAGCATCACCGGCACCACCGTGCGTGTGGACAACGGTCAACATTTGGTACCACTCGCACGCGATGTGATGTTTGTGGTCGAGGAGCTTTTCAAACCATGAACGACACCCTTTTGCGCAATTGCCGCCGCCTGTTTCTGCGCGGTCTGACCGTGCAAGCGCACATAGGCATTCACGACCACGAGTTGCAAGCCGCGCAACGCATCGTGATCGACGTGGACCTGTATGTCTCGTTTGAAGGCACCCGCCCACAGGATGACCGCATTGACGAAGTGGTGGACTACGACTTTGTGCGCGCCGTGGTGCATGCACGTGTGGCACGCGGTCACATCAACTTGCAAGAAACCTTGTGCGACGACATCCTCGCGCATTTGCTGGAGCACACTGGGGTGATGGCGGCACGCGTGTCGACCCGCAAGCCCGACGTCTACCCCGACTGCGAAGCCGTGGGCGTTGAAGTGTTCCGAGCCAAACCTGGAGTGCTCTGACATGGCAAGCAAAGGCACACAAATTCTCAACCTCACCGGACTGCGCTTTGATGCCAACTTGGGCATCTTGGAGCACGAAAAGGTAGACCCGCAACCCATCCAAGTGGATGCCGAGTTGAACCTCGGCACGCAGCCTCTGCTGCCTCACGACGATGACATTTGCCATGTCTTGGACTACCGCAAGGTGCGCCAAATCATCATCAGCGAGTGCACGGCAGAACATGTGAACTTGCTCGAAACCCTCATCGGCAAACTCGCCCACCGCTTGATGCAACTGCCAGGCGTGTTGGGTGTGCGCGTGAAAATCGCCAAACTCGAAATTTTTGAAGACTGCGAAGTGGCCATTCGCATGGAAACAGGACAGTGGTAACCATGACAACGACAACCGAAAAAGACCTGAACAAAGACCCTAAGCAACTCAAAATCGAGCACGAGAACCACAAGCTCGAAAAACGTCTGTGCCGCCAAGTCGGCCAAGCGATCGTGGACTACAACATGATCGAAGAAGGCGACAAGATCATGGTCTGCATGTCGGGCGGCAAAGACAGCTACGCCATGCTCGACATCTTGCTCATGATGCAGCAGCGCGCGCCCATCAGCTTCGAGCTGATCGCTGTGAACCTTGACCAAAAACAACCCGGCTTTCCCGCTGATGTGCTGCCCAAGTATTTGGCGCAAGTCGGCGTGAAGTTCCGCATTGAAACGCAAGACACCTACTCCATCGTCAAAGACAAGATTGCCGAGGGTAAAACCATGTGCAGCTTGTGTTCGCGCTTGCGTCGCGGCATCTTGTACCGCGTGGCGGGCGAGTTGGGCTGCAACAAAATCGCACTAGGCCACCACCGCGATGACATTTTGCAAACCTTCTTTTTGAACATGTTCTTCGGCGGCAAACTCAAAGCCATGCCACCGAAGCTGGTGAGCGACGGTGGCGACCACATGGTGATCCGCCCACTCGCCTACGTGGCCGAGAAAGACTTGGAGCGTTGGGCCAAGGTGCGCGAGTTCCCCATCATCCCCTGCACCTTGTGTGGCAGCCAAGATGGCTTGCAACGTCAAGTGGTGGGCGAAATGCTGCGCGAGTGGGAAAAGAAGTTTCCGGGCCGCATCGAAAACATGTTTGCCGCGCTGCAAAACGTGGTGCCTTCGCACCTGATGGATCACACCAAATTTGATTTCAAAACCTTGGTGACCACGGGTGTTGCGTCAGAAGAAGGCGACAAAGCGTTTGACCATGAAGAATTTCCAACGCCGACGTTGCCTGGGATGCAGGTGGTGCAGCTTTAAGCCTTTGCTTTGAGCTCTGTTTTTCTGAGCTCGCTTCGCGGAGAAGCTGAGGGCAGGTTCCTCATGCTGGGATACCAGAAATCGTCACCTGCCCACAGCCCCTCCCCGAAGTCTGCGGATGACGTTGCTTCGCTCGTCTTTTTTCGCTCGAACGCTTTTGGCAATTTTTTAATGGCATTAGGCATGATGCCCGCTCTAGCGCTAATGCTGTAACGACCGCCCAAAGCGTTGCGTGCATGGGGTGTGGCGGCTGACGATTGCTGGTACTCCAGCATGAGGAAGCCGCCGCACCTCATGTGCGCAACGCACGCCTCCGAAACAAAAGCCCAAAACTAAATGTTCAGCTTGTTAAACACAAACCGCGGTAGGTGCATCACGACCAGCATGATGATTTGCCAAATGCCCGGCGTGTAAACCACAGGCTTGCCAGTCGCAATGCCTTTGACAATGTCTTGCGCCACCTGCTCGACCGAAGCCATTTTTTGACCTTTGGCTTTGAGGTCGCTGGTCATCGGGGTGTCCGTCGGGCCTGGCTTGATGAGTACCACTTTCACCCCCGTGTGGGCCAAGCGATGCTGCATGCCCTGCGCATAGCGCGACACCAAACCCTTGGCAGCGCCGTACACATAGTTGGTTTTGCGACCTCGGTCGCCAGCAACGGAACCAATGATGGCAATCGTGCCGTGGTTCGCCGCCACCATGGGCTTGGCAAACGCTTGCGCAAACAACACGGGCGAGACCCCGTTCACCTGCAACGCAGCATCGCACGCCAGCACATCGTTTTCGCAAGTGGTTTGGTCTGACAGCACCCCATGTGCAATCAACACCACATCCACCGGTGCAAGTGCTGCGATGGTGTGCACGGTCTGTTGAATGGCCGAGGCATTCACAAAATCGGTGGTCATCACCTGCACGTGGGACTGCGGACTGCGCACACGCAAATCGTCGGCCACGCGATGCGTACGCGCTTCATCACGGCCAACGAGGGTGAGGCGCACGGGGGCATCTTGCACCCACAAACGTGCACAGTGTTCAGCCATGGCTGAGGTTGCGCCAATGATGACGATGTGTTGCATGGTTAAAACTCCATCAAGCGACGCGACATGGCCGAGCTGATGCCAGGGTCACGGTACGTCGCAAATTCAGACAAGCGCGGATAACCGGCTTCAAACAAATCGCGCGGCATGCGCGCGTCTTTGGCCATGTACAAACGGCCATGTGCCGAGCGCACGATGGCATCGAGTCGCTCAAACAGCTGGCGTGTGCGTTCGCCGCGGTTAGGAAAATCCAGAGCCAAGGTCACGCCAGGCTGAGGAAAACTCAGCATGCCCTTGGCCTCGCGGTTGCCAAAGGTTTTGAGCACCGCCAAAAACGACCCCTCGCCCGAGTGTGCAATCGCATCCAACATGGCTTGCACCGCGTCGTGTCCAACCTCACGCGGCACCACGCTTTGGTATTGGTAAAACCCACGCGGACCATACATGCGGTTCCAGTGTTGCAAGTTGTCGAGCGGGTAGAAAAAGGGCTCGTAGTGCGCCACATCAAACCCGCTTTTGAGCTTTTGCAGTTGGTAATACGCCAAATTAAAAGGTCTGAGTGACAAACCATTCACCAGCGACACCGGCGGCACAAACGGCATGGTCAAGGGCTTGCGTTGCATTTTGCGGTTTTGCGCGGTCAGGGCTGCACGCAACGAGGGCATGGTGGCAACTTGTTGTGCACTCAAAGGGTTGGCGCGCATAAAAATGCCGCGTGCGGTTTTACCCGCCAAGCAATCAATCCACGACACCGTGTGTTCCCAGTCATGCTCGGATGCGTCGGCCAAATCAAAGAACTCGGACAAGCCTTGGTAGGGCAATGTTTCCGTGCGCAACCAAGGGCTGCTGACGCGGCGCAGTTGTAATTCGGCAGTGACAATCACACCAGTGAGGCCAAGCCCCCCCGCGGTGGCGTTCATCCATGCGGGCGTGTTCACCCAATCGAGTGACAGCGCCTCGCCATTGGTTCGCACCAGTGACAGACCCAACACATGGTCACCAAACGAGCCAACGGCGTGGTGGTTTTTGCCATGCACGTCATTGGCAATGGCACCACCCACGGTGATGAGTTGCGTGCCGGGTGTGACTGGCAACATCCAACCACGCGACACACACAAGCGTTGAATGTCCCGCAGCAACACCCCCGCTTCGCACACCAAACGCCCCGAGGTTTCGTCAAAGGCAATGAATTTGTTCAAGCCCGTGGTGTGCCACAAATGGCCGTTGGGGTTCAGACACACATCACCATAGCTGCGGCCGTTGCCAAAAGCCAAACCGGGTTGATGCGCCGCGAGAATCGGTGCCACAGACGTGCGATCCGTCAGCATCTGCACCTCGTGCAAGTCCTGCGACAAGCGGCCCCAAGCACTGACAGGTTTCACAGCAACTCCTGCTTGAACACAAACCGTTTGTCGAGGTGGTATTTGATGAATGAGCCCAAGGTCAAACCAATCGCGCCGCCCAAATAGCGCATGGCATCGGTGCCAAACACGACCTGAAAGGCAAATTCAATGCCCCAAAAAATTGCGGTGGTGAACACGCCCATGAAACCGTAGAGGATGAACAAACGGGTATCGTGTCCAAGGTTGTCCGCTTTGAAACCGAAGACGTGTTTTTTCTCCAGCACGTACTTGATAGGGAAGCCAATCGCCGTCCCCAGCAACACGGACAAAGCCACCGCATACGCACCGCTGTACAACCACATGGACACCGCTTGCGTTCCGATATTGGCCACCGTCGCCAAAGCCGACACCAAGGCGTAAATCAACGCAATGCGTGCCGCAGACTTCATGACAGCACGCGCGCCAAAACCAGCACGCCGACCATGAACACACCGATGCCCCAACTGACTTTGTCTTTCAGCGCAAACACGATGGGGTCGTCATGCATGCGGCCACGGTGCGCGATGAGCCAGGCACGGGAAATCCAAAACAACATGACAGGACATGCCAACCAAATGAGTTGTGGCGTGGCGTACAAATGTGCCGCCTGTCCGTCTTGGATGTACAGCGCCAACACCAACACGGCGATGAAGCCTGCGCTGCCACCCAAACTCGACACCAGCTCTAAATCTTCTGGCTCATAACCTCGGCCGCGCAACGCGCCGGTTTTGCCCGCGTCGCGCGCCACTTTGAGTTCGCTGTACCGCTTGATGAGCGCAAGGCTCAAAAAGATGAACATCGAGAACAACAACAACCAAAACGACACAGCCACACCAATGGCCGCCGCCCCTGCAATGATGCGCAGGGTGTACAGCGCAGCCAAGGTCAGCACATCCACCACCGCCAATTGTTTGAGGCGCAGCGAATAAGCCACCGTCAACACAAAGTAAACGCCCAGACTGAGCGAGAACAACACCGGCATGAGCAGCCCTGACAACACCACCGCCAACAGCAACCAAACCGGCCAAGCCACCCAACCCGTGATAAGGCTCAACGCGCCCGACGCAAAAGGTCGATGGCGTTTGCGCGCATGGTGGCGATCGTCTTGCACATCGACCAAGTCATTGAGCAAATACACGCTCGATGCGGTGAGGCTAAAAATCACAAAGGCCATGCCAGCCAGCCCATCGCGCTGGACATCGAAGTATTGATGCGCCGCCATGAGAGGCACAAACACCAAAAGGTTTTTCATCCACTGGTGCAAGCGCATGGCCTTGAGCATGGCCATCCATGGCGAAGGCCTGTTGCTGTCAAACACTTGGCCCACATTGCCTTGCGCGTGTGCGCGGGTCAACAAGGCCGCTGACGCATCCACCACATGCGCGGTGTTCGCGTGTTGCCAAACCTTCAGATCGGGCCAATCGTTGCCCACGTAGTCGTAACCGCCTTCGCCGAATCGGCTCACCAAGGCTTGGGTTTTCGCGGTGGCTTTGAGGTTGGTGTGACCCTCGGTGGCGAGCACCTCGTCAAACAGTTGCAGATGCTGCGCCACTTGCTCGGCCAATGAACGGTGACTGGCCGTGGCCAATACCAAGCGACGGCCTTGATGCTTTTCGGCGCGCAACCAATCCAACACATCTGTGTTGTAGGGCAAAGCCGACGCGTCTAACTGCACACGTTGCGCCAACTCGCTTTTCAATGCCGCTTTACCGCGCAACAGCCACAGCAAAGGTTTGAAAAACTGAAACGGATGCTGAATCAAAAACTGGCTGGCACTCTCCACCAACAAGTCCGTGCGAATCAGCGTGCCGTCTAGGTCAACGACCAGTGGACGCGTCAGGTCTTGCACCAAGCCGGTCATGCTTTGAATGCCACAACCTTTTGGTGCTGCTCACCCAAGCCTTCAATGCCTAATGTCATCACATCACCGCGCTTCAAATACACAGGCGCAGGTTGGCCATCTTTCTTCACACCCATGCCAACGCCCGGGGGCGTGCCCGTACAAATCACGTCACCCGGCTTGAGCGTCATGAATTGGCTGAGGTAGCTGACAATTTTCGCCACGCCAAAAATCATGGTTTTGGTATTGCCCGTTTGCATGCGCACCCCGTTGAGGTCCAACCACATGTTGAGTTTTTGCGGATTCGCCACTTCGTCGCGGGTGACCAACCAAGGTCCGATAGGACCGAAGGTGTCGCAGCCCTTGCCCTTGTCCCATGTGCCACCACGCTCCAACTGGTATTCGCGTTCGCTGACATCGTTGATCAAGCAGTAGCCCGCCACGTGGTCGAGCGCTGCTTTTTGGGAAACGTAACGTGCTTCGGTGCCAATGACGATGCCCAGCTCGACTTCCCAATCGGTTTTCACCGACCCTTTGGGCAACATCACGTCGTCGTTGGGCCCTTGAATGCAGCTGGTCGCTTTCATGAACACGATGGGTTCTTTGGGCAAAGGCATGCCCGCCTCAGCGGCGTGATCGGCATAGTTCAAACCAATCGCCACAAACTTGCCCACATTGGCCACTGGACAACCCATGCGAGGTTTGCCTTTGACCAAAGGGAGTTTGTCCGTCTTGAGCTTGGCCAATTTCGCCAATGCTTTGTCGTTCAGTTGCTCAGCCGTCAGGTCAGGGATGACGTGGCTCAAATCACGCAGCTTGCCTGCAGCATCTATGAGGCCTGGTTTTTCTTTGCCGGGGTTGCCGTAACGCACGAGTTTCATGACAAGTCTTTCAAAAAAATTAAATCAGTCCATGACACATCAATGCCAAAGACGCATCCAAGTGGTCCAGCGGTGAACGCTTAAAACCAGAGCGCGCAAAGCGCTGCAACTGCCCCAAAGCAAACGCCACCAGTGCAGCCGCGCGCACTTGGGCATCGACGGTCGGCATCGCCGATTTTTGTGCCTCAGCCTCGGCACGCAGCACCTGGCGCAACGCGGACTCAATGCGCTCAAAAAACTGGTTCATGCGCTGGTGCAAACGTGCGTGTTCAAACACCAAGGCATCGCCCACCATCACGCGGGTCATGCCTGGATTCTTTTCGCCAAACTGCAGCAGCACAGTCACCATACGCGCCGCTTTTTGTGCACCATTGCCTTCACGTTCGGCAATTTGATTGATCAGACTGAACACGCTGTGTTCAATGAAATCAATCAAGCCTTCAAACATCTGCGCTTTGCTGGCGAAGTGGCGGTACAAGGCCGCCTCACTCACCTCTAGCTTGGCAGCCAACAGCGCCGTGGTGATGCGCTCGCTGCCAGGTTGCTCCAACATGCCTGCCAGCGTTTGCAAAATTTGCTCACGCCGTTGGCCCGGCTTCATGCGCTGACGCAACTTGGGTTGCTCATGCTCAGAAGCGGCGTGATCGGACAAGGCAGAAGCGTGGTCAGACATGGAAAGTTGGCAGAGTTAGTGCGAACGGATCATGGTGCCGAAGGCTTGCTCGGTCAAGACTTCCAGCAACATGGCGTGTGGCACGCGACCGTCGATGATGTGCACCGCGTTCACGCCGCTCTTGGCGGCATCCAAGGCACCCGCGATCTTTGGGATCATGCCGCCACTGATGGTGCCATCGGCACACAACTCGTCGATGCGACGAGGGGTGAGCTCTGTCAGCAACTCACCTTGCTTATCGAGTACGCCACGGATGTTGGTGAGCATCAACAACTTTTCAGCACTGAGCACGGTCGCCAATTTGGCAGCGACCACATCAGCGTTGATGTTGTAGCTCTCGTTGTTTTCGCCAAAGCCAATCGGGCTGACCACGGGAATGAACGCATCGTCTTGCAAGGCTTTCACCACGCTGGGGTCGATGCTGACGATGTCGCCCACTTGGCCCACGTCGTACTCTTTGCTTGGGTCTTTGCTGTCGTGCACGGTGAGTTTTTTGGCACGGATCATGGCGCCATCGCGCCCCGTCAAGCCCACGGCTTTGCCGCCGGCTTGGTTGATCAGGCCCACGATGTCTTGCTGCACTTCGCCGCCCAACACCCACTCCACCACTTCCATGGTTTCGGCATCGGTCACACGCATGCCTTCGATGAACTCACCTTTCTTGCCCAAGCGTTGCAACAGGCCTTCAATTTGCGGACCACCACCGTGGACCACCACGGGGTTCATGCCCACGAGCTTGAGCAACACCACATCTTCGGCAAATGCTTTTTGCAGAGCGGGGTCGGTCATGGCGTTACCGCCGTATTTGATTACCAAAGTTTTGCCGTGGAACTTGCGGATGTAAGGCAGGGCCTGAGCCAGGATATCTGCAGGGGACAAATCGCTCATCGGGTTAACTCCTTGTGAAATCAATCGGCGTGGTCAACAGCGGCGTTTGCGCCAGCTTGGGGACCGAGCACCAAGTCGCGCACCATTTCGCGTAACAGTTTTTTCTCTTGAAAGCTCAAGGCGCGCTCCAACACGCGACGCACGCCCAACAGCAATTGACGGTCCACCTCTTGCGGAATACCGCGTGTGTTTTGCAACTCTTCGCGCAGCTCTTCACGCAAGTCTTCGGGTTCGTCAGCCCACCATGTGTTGATGACGGTGTTGAGCTGCTCACGCAATTGTTCTGGGTCAATTTGTGGCACGGCATGCAGGGAGCTGGCGTGACGTGAACCACCTTCGCGCAAGGCTTGCGCCCCCAACACCACACGTTGGTCCGCTTGCGACAACAAACGCGCCCAACCTGGGTCTTCGCGGTTGAGCTGTGTCATGTTGCGCGAGGCTTCGTCGGCCAACAAATGCACGGTCACGCCATGCAACTGGGCTTCGTCAATCAGGCTGATCAGTCGCTCGTCATCGCTACCCACCAACAAATGGTCGCATGCACCGCGCTCGGCCAAACGTTTCAGGTCTGCGCCCAAAGTGCGCAGCATGGACAAGCCACCGTCTTGGCTGTGTGGCAACACCGAACGGCTGATTTGCGCGCCAATCGCTTGGTCGTCAGAGGCGTCGCTGTACCAGTAAATGCGGCGCAGGTTCAGCTCTAAACCATTGTGAGCCAAGGCATTGCTCAGCAAATGGTGCAACTGGGGGCGCACGTGGTCTTGTGCGGTGTCGGTTTGGCCTTGAAGCCACGCCAAGAAACGGGCGTCAATGAGGGCAATACAAGATTCAGCGCCTGCGTGCGCTGTCGCGTGAGAGGGGTGTGAACGTTTCATGGAAGTACTAAAAAGGTAAAAAGATAGAAATCACCCACAAGAACACTAACTGTGCGCACCCATGGGCTGGATTTATTTTAGGACGGAGACCGCTTGTCTGCGAGGGATAATCGTAAAACTTCCAAGATTTCAGCAAATGCAACATCCTATTTTGATCACGGGCGGAACGGGCTTTATTGGCTCCCACACCGCCGTCGCCTTGGCTCAGGCCAAGCAGCCCGTGGTGATTTTGGACAATTTGTGCAACTCCAGCCCCAAAGTGCTGGAGCGCTTGACCAAACTCAACGCCAGCCCGATTGAGTTTGTGCAAGCGGATATCCGTGACGCAGCCGCCTTAGATGCCCTGTTTACCCGCCATGCCTTTGCGGGGGTCATCCACTTTGCGGGGCTCAAAGCCGTGGGCGAGTCGGTCGCCCAGCCCTTGCGCTACTTAGACAACAACGTCAGCGGCACCCTCAACCTGCTGCAAGCCATGGACCGCGCGAATGTGCGCCGCATCGTGTTCAGCTCCTCGGCCACCGTGTATGGTGACCCTGTGAGCGTACCGATTCCCGAAACCGCACCTCTCACCGCCACCAACCCCTACGGCCGCAGCAAACTCATGTGCGAAGACGCGCTGCGCGAGCTGCATGCTGCTGACCCGCGCTGGCACATCGCCATCCTGCGCTACTTCAACCCCGTGGGCGCACATGAAAGTGGCTTGCTGGGCGAAGCCCCCAACGGCATTCCGAACAATCTGATGCCTTACATCACACAAGTAGCTTTGGGCCAGCGTGAGTTTTTACAGATTTTTGGCAACGACTACGACACACCCGATGGCACTGGCGTGCGCGACTACCTGCATGTCACCGATTTGGCCAATGGCCACTTGGCAGCGCTGCATGCACTGAAGGAGCCCAAGCTCTTGACCGTCAACCTCGGCACAGGCCGGGGCGTCAGTGTGCAAGACATGGTGGACACTTTTAGCCGCGTCAACGGCGTGACCATCCCTCACCAAGTGGTGCCACGTCGCCCAGGTGATGTGGCCCAATGCTTGGCTGATCCACGCCAAGCCAAAGCGCTGCTAGGCTGGGAAACCCAATTTGATTTAGACCGCATGTGTGCAGACGCATGGCGTTGGCAGTCCATGAATCCACAAGGCTTTGACACCCCGTTATGAAGAACCAAGACGACGGTACGCTGTCCCTGTTTGACGACTTTCCGCCCGCCTACACGCCGCCCGCGGCTGCGCCCAAGAAATCACGCGCCAAGCGTAAAACCACCGAGCTGAAAGACGACACCAGCAACGCGACCACCG
>Ga0228698_1000110_pt1 | contig 73027 bp, 56 predicted proteins | sample McNCre117_Aug_MG_FD_178015 | JGI IMG/M metagenome (GOLD analysis project Ga0228698, IMG submission 178015) | Freshwater microbial communities from McNutts Creek, Athens, Georgia, United States - 1-17_Aug_MG | ecosystem: Environmental > Aquatic > Freshwater > Creek | place: USA: Georgia...
TCCAAGGGAGGCCCCGGAACCTGCGAAAGGTCTGGAATACCCGATTGGTTGACTCTATCAACTAAATTGCTCATAATAGATGACATTATCAACCATACCCGGTATTCCCTCAATGATTCCATCTACTCCCCGGCGTGTCGAACGTGTGCGCCACGAACTCATGCGCCGCGAATTGCAGGTGGTCCGCGTGAATACGCTGACCCCCGGCTTTGCCTCTATTACGCTCGGCGGCGCATCGCTGGACAGCTTTGTCTCGCTGTCCTTCGACGACCACGTGAAATTGCTGCTCGATGACACACCGTATGGCCCGCAGCGGCGCGACTTTACGCCCCGCCACTTTGACACGGCGCAGCGCGAACTGACGATTGAATTCGCTCTCCACGCTGTGGGCCCCGCGGCGGAATGGGCACGACAAGCCACCGTGGGCGACCGCCTGAGTGTCGGTGGCCCTAAAGGCTCCATGATTCTTCCGACCGACTGCGACTGGCATTTACTGGTTGGCGATGCATCGGCCCTGCCCGCCATTCACCGCCGACTCGAGGAATTGCCGGCAGGCAGTCGCGCAATCGCCATCGTGCAGCTTGCCCAGGCAAGTGACCGCCGAACTATCCACAGCCAGGCCGACCTGCAACTGCAATGGGTGGCCAGCGATGCCGAACTGCTAAACGCCTTGCGCACACTGCAACTGCCGCCCGACCGCCCTGGTCATGAAGGCTTCGTCTGGGCGGCAGGGGAGGCATCGGTGATGCAAACAGTGCGCGATATCGTGCTGCACGAAAAACAAATTGCCGTCGCCAACACACGCATCTCCGCCTACTGGAAACGCGGTGCGTCCGACTATCACGATACTTTGTAAAAGCCCGGTCCGCGATCGGCGGCATTCACTTGGTAGGCGGCCCGGTGCAAATGCGTGAGCAAGTGGCGAACCACAGGCGACGCCGCCGACTCGGTGCGCAAAATGGCACCAACGCGCAAAGCCAGCCCTTCTTCCACCAACGGGATAATCTCCACGAACTGCGACGCCAGCGACTGGGTGGCAATTTGCCGCGGCAGCAAAGCCACGTAATCGCCCGTTGACACCAAGGACAACAGGGCCAGTGTGGAATTCACCGTGGCGCCATTGCGGGGGGCGGGCAGCCCATTTTGTTCGAACAGCAACTTGGCATAGCCGGTTTCGCGTTGCGTACCGGTATAGACCCAAGGCGCATCCTGCAACGCTGCCAAGGTGCGCGCTTGCAACCATCGACTGCCTTTGGATGCGGTCGCTACCATGGTGGTTTGCAACAAAGGTTCCATTTGGAATTCGGCCGACTTCAGCACCTGCGGCAGCCCGCCAATCGTGATGTCCACCGTGCCCGCGCGCAACTTCTCCAACTGCACACTGAACAGTTCTTCACTGACCCGCAAGCGCACCGAGGGAAACTCACGCACAAATGAGCGCAGCGTGGCCGGCAATAGCAGCATCACGGCCAGTGGCACCGCCCCAATGTGCAAATGGCCGACCATATGGCCACTGATCTGCTGAATTGCATCGACCGCCAGTTCCAGCTCGCGGCGCGCCTTGATTGCGTGGTCATGCAATACGCGACCCTGGGCAGTTGGGCTGACGCCGCGGGCCGAGCGCAGCAACAGCGGCGCGCCCAGCTCGTGTTCCAGTTCACGGATCATTTTGGTCAGGGCCGGCTGCGACATCTGTACACGCCGTGCGGCGCTGCGCAGACTGCCCTCTTCAATGGCGGCCGACAAGGCCTGTAATGCGGTGAGTTTCATGGCATTGGGTGAAAACCCAGAGTTATCACTGGTTTAATTTTGACATCTTTTCGGAATAGACCAGCTTAGACAGAATGCGCGCTTCATATCGGAGACATACCATGGCACGCATCATTGGCGGAATCGCCGCCTCACATACCCCGACGATCGGATTCGCGGTAGACAAAGACAAACAAAATGACCCGGTCTGGGCACCGATTTTTGAAGCGTTCACCCCGGTGCGGAACTGGATAGCCGAACGCCAACCCGATGTCTTGTTTTTTATATACAACGACCACATTACGTCGTTCTTCTTTGACCATTACTCCGCTTTCGCGCTGGGCGTAGGCCCTGAATACCGGGTTGCCGATGAAGGGGGTGGCCCACGGGACCTGCCCGCGATTGGTGGTCACCCGGCACTCGCGCGCCACATTGCACAGTCCCTGGTGGCAGACGAATTCGATATGTCGTTCTTCCAGGACAAAGCCCTCGACCACGGCTGCTTCTCGCCACTGTCCTTGCTGTGTCCACACGAACCACAATGGCCGGTGCAAATTGTGCCGTTGCAGGTCGGTGTATTGCAATTTCCAGTACCTTCAGCACGCCGCTGCTACAAGTTGGGCCAGGCGGTTCGGCGCGCCATCGAAAGCTATCCGGAAGATTTAAAAGTGGCCATTGTTGCCACCGGTGGCCTGTCCCATCAGGTGCACGGAGAACGCGCCGGCTTTAATAATCCCGAGTGGGATCAGCGCTTTCTGGAGCTGATTGAAAACGACCCGGAACGCTTGGCCGACATGACACAGGCGGAATTTGCGGCGCTCGGCGGTATGGAAGGTGCCGAAGTCATTATGTGGCTGGTGATGCGCGGCGCGCTGTCCGCCAATGTGCGCAAATTGCACCAGAGCTATTACCTGCCGTCCATGACCGGCATTGCAACGGCGATCTACGAGAACACGGCACAAGCCGCTGTGGCCGGCGAAACGCAGCGCCATCGGGCCCATATGAACAAAGAGCTGGCCGGTGCAGACCAACTCTCCGGCACCTACCCCTACACCCTGGAACGCAGCGTCAAAGCCTATCGCTTAAACCGCTTCTTGCACCAGCTGATTCAGCCGGCCGCCCGCGCGGCCTTCCTACAAGACGAGGAAAAGACCTTTCTTCAGGCCGCATTGACGACCGAGGAGGCCGGCCTGATCCGCAATCGCGACTGGCGCGGCCTGATTCATTACGGTGTGGTGTTTTTCCTGCTGGAAAAACTCGGCGCCGTGGTGGGCACATCCAACTTGCACATATACGCAGCCATGCGCGGCCAGTCGCTGGAAGAATTCCAAAAAACCCGCAATGCGCCCGGCGCACTGTACTCGGTTGCCGGCAAAGACGGATCGACCGGGACCTGGAACAAATAAAACAAATCAACCCAAAAATCAAACCCATTGAGGAGACTCCCATGACGCAATCCCAACCACCGCAGGTGGCGCAAAGTGCCAGCACCATCAACGGCCACAACCCAACCTTGAATGTGCGTGAATTCATCAACGCGCGCGCACTCTCCAGCACCCAATGGGTGCTGGTGCTCCTGTGTTTCCTGATCGTCGCAGTCGACGGCATGGACGTCGCCATCATGGGCTTCGTCGCACCGTCAATCCTGGCCGAATGGCATATTTCGCGCCCCGCGTTTGGCGTCGTCATGGGGGCCGCACCAATCGGGCTGGCTGTTGGTGCCATGGTTGCCGGAGCCTCATCCGACTGGTGGGGACGGCGGCGCGTGCTGCTCGGATCGGTGCTTGGCTTTGGCATTTGCACCCTGTTGACGGCCCAGGCCCACAACGTGACCGAAATGGCCTTGCTGCGCTTTGCCACCGGCCTTGGACTGGGTGCTGCCATGCCCAACACCACCACATTGCTGTCGGAATATGTGCCCGAACAGCGCCGCTCGTTCCTGGTTGCCACCATGTTCACCGGCTTCAACTTGGGATCGGCGGTCGTGGGCTTTGCCGCTGCTGCCATTATTCCGGCCTATGGCTGGAAATCGGTGCTGCTCCTGGGCGGTGCGCTGCCATTGGCGATGCTGCCTTTTCTATTCGCCTTCCTGCCCGAGTCGGCACGCTTTATGGTGGTTCGCAAATTTCCCGCTGCGCGCATTGCTGCCGTGCTGTCACGGGTATGCAAAGCCCCACTTGACGGCGTTACGGCTTTCGTTTCTGGTGAAGCCGCACTGAAAACCACACAACCGATTGCAACACTGTTCCAACCCGGCTTTCGGTTGCGCACACTGACTTTGTGGGTCACCTACTTTATGGGCTTGTTGGTCATTTACCTGACCACCAGTTGGCTGCCCACCATGATGAAAGACGCGGGTATGTCGATTGACCGCGCTGCCAACGTGACCGCCATGTTTCAACTGGGTGGCACCGTGGGTGCGCTGTTGGTGGGCTGGCTGATGGACCGCTGGAATGCCAACCGGGTGATTGCGGTGTCCTATTTGCTGGGCGCGATGATGTTGGTGACGCTGGGCCTGAACGGCCTGACCTCGGCATCGCTGGCACTGCTGGTGGCAGGTGTCGGCTTCTTCCTGAGCGGCGCCCAAACCGGCCTGAATGGTTTTGCTCCCGGCGTCTATCCAACACAAGCGCGTGCCACCGGCGTCAGCTGGATGCTCGGCATGGGTCGCATGGGCAGCATCCTGGGGTCCTCTATCGGCGGCGTACTGCTCAGCAGTGGCTGGGGCTTCGAGGGTATTTTTGCGGCATTGGCAGTGCCCGCAATCTGCGCCGGAGTGGCAATCTGGGTCAATCGTCGCGGCATCCCCGCCACCGAAACATAAACCGGAAAGCCATCACAGATTCGCAGATTTTTATCGGCCTGAAACATTCGGTTTACACAATCTACCTAGCATTGAAATTGTTGACAACATCAACCAAACTACTTTTCAGGGGCGTCACTTAAATGAATAAAAATCTGCGAATTTTCTGGGCCGGCTTGGCCATGTTGAGCGCCATTTGGTGGCTCAGCGATCCAAGCGCCCGCAACAACATCCCCAGCTTCTTTGCCTTCCGCGATGTATTTATGCAATACAGCGGCGTCTTGGCAATCGGCGTGATGAGCGTTTCCATGTTGCTGGCTTTGCGGCCGGTGGCATTGGAAACCCATTTAGGTGGTTTGGACAAGATGTACCGTCTGCACAAATGGCTGGGGATTACCGCCTTGGTGGTTTCAGTGTGCCACTGGCTGATGGCCAAGGGCCCGAAATGGGCCACCGCCTGGGGACTGCTTGAGCGCCATGCGCGCGGCCCGCGCCCGCCCCTCCCGGACGGCGTAATTCACGCATTCTTTGCCATGCAACGCGGCCTGGCCGAGAGCGTTGGTGAATGGGCGTTTTATGGTGCCGCCGTGCTGATGCTGATTGCACTGATCAAATGGTTCCCATACAAGCTGTTTGTCAAAACCCATACCGTGCTGGCCATTGCCTATCTGGTATTGGCATTCCACACCGTGGTACTGCTGAAATGGGACGACTGGGCGACACCGATTGGCGTGCTGACGGCCTTGTTGGTAAGCGGCGGTGTGGTTGCTGCAGCGCGCATTCTGACGGGCCGAATTGCCCGCCACCGCACCGTGCCCGGTCGCGTGGTGGCAATCGAACACCAGAGTGCACTGCATGTCGTGTCGGTTCAGGTTGCACTGGACAAACCATGGCCGGGCCACCAAGCCGGGCAATTTGCCTTCCTCACACTGCACCCAGGCGAAGGGGCCCACCCTTACACCATCTCGTCCGCCTGGCGCGGTGACAATCGCATCACCTTTACCATCAAGGCACTCGGCGACTACACCGGCAAGCTGCACCAGAGTGTTGCGCTGGGTGATGCCGTTAAAGTGGAAGGCCCTTACGGTCGCTTTACGTTTGACGGGGCCAGTCCCCGCCAAATCTGGATTGGCGGTGGCATCGGCATTACCCCATTCATTGCGCGTTTGCAGGCACTGGCGCACGCGCCAGACCAGCGCAGCATCGATTTATTTCACAGCACCACGGTTCTCGACGAAGCGGTAATTGGTCGCCTGGAAAACGACGCGCAAGAGGCCGGCGTGAAACTGCATGTGCTGTGGGACCCACGCGATGGTCGCCTGGATGCCCACAAACTAAGCCAAAAAGTACCCGACTGGAAAAACGCCGACATTTGGTTTTGCGGCCCGGCCCGTTTCGGCCAGGCTTTGCGCAGCCAGTTGCGCAGCATGGGCTTCGATGTGCGCCGCTTCCATCAAGAACTTTTTGAAATGCGCTGAAAGCGCGCTGCGCCGGCTCTATTCAATCGCCTTGGTCATGTCTTCAACGACCTTTTTCGCATCACCAAATACCATCATGGTCTTGTCCATATAGAACAAGTCGTTGTCCAGCCCGGCATAACCGGCTGCCATCGAGCGCTTGTTCACAATAATGGTCTTGGCCTTATAGGCCTCCAGAATCGGCATGCCATAAATTGGACTGCCTTTGGTATGCGCGGCCGGGTTCACGACGTCATTGGCCCCCAGAATAATGGCGACGTCGGCTTGGCCGAATTCGCCATTGATATCTTCCATTTCAAAAACCTGGTCATACGGGACTTCGGCTTCGGCCAGCAACACATTCATGTGCCCCGGCATGCGCCCTGCGACCGGGTGAATCGCATACTTTACGGTGATGCCTTTTTCGGTCAACTTGGCCGCCAGCTCTTTTACCGAGTGCTGCGCACGTGCCACCGCCAAGCCGTAGCCCGGTACGATCACCACGGTTTCGGCATTGCCCAGGACAAAAGCGGCATCGTCTGCCGAGCCACTTTTGACGGGCCGTTGTGCAGCCTGGGCTCCACCGGCCGCAGCAGCCTCACCACCGAAGCCGCCCAAAATGACGTTAAAGAACGAGCGGTTCATGGCCTTGCACATGATGTAGCTCAAAATCGCACCGCTGGACCCCACCAGCGAACCGGCAATGATCAACATGCTGTTGTTCAAACTGAAACCGATGCCCGCCGCCGCCCAACCCGAATAGCTGTTGAGCATGGAGACCACCACGGGCATATCGGCACCGCCAATCGGAATGATGATCAGCACGCCCATCAGGAAACCCAAACCCAACAGCAAACCGAAGGCGACCGGACTCTGTCCAGCCCAAAAGGCCACGATACAGCCCACCGACACCAGCCCCAGCACCAGATTCAGAATATGCTGCCCCGGAAAGTTCACGGGGGCACCGCGAAACAGGCGAAATTTGTATTTACCCGACAACTTGCCAAAGGCAATCACGGAACCGGAAAACGTCACGGCGCCGATAAAAGCACCCAGACCGAGCTCGACCCGATTGCCCTGGGGAATCGCCAACCCTTTGGCCACAATGCCAAAAGCCCAGGGCTCGGCCACTGCTGCGACCGCAATAAACACCGCCGCCAAGCCAATCATGCTGTGCATGAAGGCCACCAGCTCGGGCATCTTGGTCATTTCGACGCGCTTGGCCATGACGGTTCCAGCACCCCCCCCGACCACCAGGGCACCCAGCACCCAGGCGATGCCGGCACCGCCGTCCACACCCATCTGGCCCGCAAGCTTAAAAATCAGCGCGCCGGTCGTGAGCACCGCCACCAGCATGCCCACCATGCCAAACAAATTGCCACGAATCGACGTGGTCGGGTGCGACAGCCCCTTGAGCGCCTGAATAAAACAGACGCTGGCAAACAAATACAGCAGGGTTACAGTATCCAGACTCATGCTTGCTCTCCTGTTCCAGCCTTGGCAGCAGTGGCTTTCCCGGCGTCGGGCTTTTTGTCTTTCTTGCGGAACATTTCCAGCATGCGACGGGTCACCATAAAGCCCCCAAAGACATTCACTGCGGCCAACGTGACAGCGAGCACACCCATGGTTTTACCCAAGGTGGTTTCGGTCAGTGCAGCAGCCAACATGGCACCCACAATGACAATGGCGGAAATGGCATTGGTGACCGCCATCAAAGGCGTGTGCAGTGCCGGCGTTACGGTCCAGACCACGTGGTATCCAACGTAAATGGCCAACACAAAGATGGTCAGGTTGGTCAGGGCGTGTGATGCGACTTCCATGAATCAGCTCCTCAATATTGAATTTATTGCTTCAGGCGCGCAGCACCGCACCGGCGTGCGTCACCAGGCATGCGGCCACAATGTCATCTTCGCGATCGATGTGCAGGGCGCCCTCTTTGTTGATGACCAACTTCAGGAAGTCGAGCACATTGCGGGCGTATAAAGCAGAGGCGTCCGCCGCCACCCGCGCCGGCAAATTGGTTTCACCAATAATCGTCACGCCGTGCTTGCGCACGGTTTTGTCGGCCTCAGACAGCGGGCAATTGCCGCCACCGTCCGGGCCTTTGCCGGCCGCGATGTCGACAATCACCGAGCCGGGCTTCATGGCCTGCACCATCGCCTCGGTAATCAGGGTTGGGGCGGGCCGCCCGGGAATCAGTGCCGTGGAAATTACCACATCGGCTTGCGCCACGCGCTTGGCGACTTCGGCCTTTTGGCGCTCCAGCCAGCCGGGCGGCATGGGCCTGGCATAGCCGCCCACGCCTTGTGCGGCTTCGCGCTCTTCGTCCGTTTCATACGGTACGTCAATGAATTTGGCCCCCAAAGACTCGACCTGCTCCTTCACGCTGGGGCGCACATCAGAGGCTTCAATCACTGCGCCCAAGCGCTTGGCCGTGGCAATCGCCTGCAAACCTGCCACGCCTACGCCCAAAATAACCACGCGTGCCGCCTTCACGGTACCCGCTGCCGTCATCAGCATGGGGAAAAACCGTTGGTATGTATCGGCGGCCATCATGACCGCCTTGTAACCGGCAATATTTGCTTGGCTGGAGAGCACATCCATGCTCTGGGCCCGCGTGGTCCGCGGTGCCGCCTCCAACGCATACGCGGTTAGGCCGGCACTGGCCATGCGTTGCAGTGTCTCTCTATCGAACGGATTCAACATGCCAACCAACGTATTGCCCGCGCGCATCTGGGCCAGCTCGGCGTCTTGGGGCGGACGAACCTTGAGCACCAGTTCGGCACCCAATGCGCTGGCGGCATCGACCAGCTCTGCACCTGCAGCGGCATACGCCGCATCCGTGATGCTGGCGGCCACACCTGCGCCACTTTGCACCCGCAATGTGTGCCCTTGGCCCGTGAGTTTCTTCACCGTCTCCGGGGTCACCGCCACCCGGGTTTCACCGAAAACCGTCTCTGTAGGGACACCAATCAACATGCAGGACTCCTTCATTTATTTATGGTTTGCAGGTTTGGTCGCGAGCTTAACGCAGTTTCCAATGCGCGGACTAGATTGGATTGCCACTCCTTCAGCCGGCATCGGTATCTAAAAAGCAGGATAATTCTGGCCACGGCTTGCGGCCTTAACTTAGATATCTGGAACAAACATGGCACGGCAACGCGTGGTAGTGGGATTGAGTGGCGGAGTGGACTCGGCGGTAACCGCCTACCTGCTGCGCGAACAAGGCCACGAAGTGATTGGCATCTTCATGAAGAACTGGGAAGATGACGATGACAGCGAATACTGCGCTTCCAACATCGACTTTGTGGACGCTGCAGCGGTCGCCGACGTGCTCGGCATTGAGATTGAACACGTCAACTTTTCCGCCGATTACCGGGATCGCGTTTTCGCTGAATTTCTGCGTGAATACCAGGCCGGAAGAACACCCAACCCGGACATTTTGTGCAACGCCGAGATCAAGTTCAAAGCGTTTCTGGACCACGCCATGCGCCTGGGCGCCGAGAAAATTGCCACGGGCCACTATGCCCGGGTGCGATTTGATGCGGCGAGTCAACGCCATCAGCTGCTAAAGGGGCTGGACCCGAATAAAGACCAAAGCTACTTTTTGCACCGATTGAACCAGGCGCAGCTGTCCAAAACACTGTTTCCCGTAGGTGAATTGCACAAAACCGAAGTGCGCCGCATCGCCGATCGCATTGGTTTGCCGAATGCCCGCAAAAAAGACTCGACTGGAATTTGCTTTATTGGTGAGCGCCCTTTCCGCGAATTCCTGAACCGGTACATAGCCCATCAGCCTGGCCCGATCAAAGATCCACGTGGCCGCAAAATCGGTGAACACGTGGGTCTGTCCTTCTACACCTTGGGTCAACGCCAAGGACTGGGCATCGGTGGGCTTCGCGAAAAAGGGGTACAACGCGGCGCCGGCGACCACGCGCCCTGGTTTGTGGCGCGTAAAGACCTGGAAAACAACACTCTTTGGGTGGTTCAGGGACACGACCATCCGTGGCTGCAAGCGCGCCGCCTGGAGGCGAACGACGTCAGCTGGGTGGCAGGTGATGCACCCGTCGCGGGAAACGCTTTTTTGGCTGCAAAAACACGTTACCGGCAGGGCGACGCGGCGTGTCACTACACGTCAGAGGCCGGTCCTGGCTTCCAGCTCCGCTTCGACAATCCGCAATGGGCCGTCACTCCAGGGCAGTCTGCCGTGCTCTATGAAGGCGATATATGCCTTGGCGGTGGAATTATTACGTCTTCGACACCCGAATAGTCAGTTTTCGATCAAGAAGTAATTCAATACTTTTTGCATGATTGGCAGATTCAGCTTTGAATTGCCGGTCAGTCAATCGTGCCTGCCCGACACAAAAGCGCCAAGGCACTTTCTATGTCGATACTTTTCAAATTTGCCAACTATGTTTTTGATGCACATGCGGGCCTGTGCTACGGCGATGCGGGCATCCATCTGCCCCCCAAGGAAAAAGGCCTTCTACACCTGTTGCTACAGGCACGCGGTCAGGTGGTGCGCAAAGATGAGTTAGTGACCAAGGTGTGGTCACGCAGCGATGCCTCGGATGAAAGCATCTCGCGCACGGTCTATCGCTTGCGCATCGCCATGCAAGGAGCGGGCGGGCCCGATGTTGTAGAAACCGTCTACAACGAAGGCTTTCGCGTCAATACGCCGGTCCACGTTTCGTGCGGCATGGGCACATCGTCACTGACGGCGGTAACCCAGTCGGCACGCCCCAGCGCCATTACCGCGTTATTGGGTGCGGCTGAATTTTCTGCGCGCCGAACGCCCCAAGACCTCGAAGCCGCCAGCGCCGCGGCGCAATTGGCGATTGCCATCGATCCCGGATTTGGCGCCGCATGGTCGCGCTTGGCCGAAATCAACACCCAGGAGGCAATTCGCTCGTTCCGTGCGCCCCGGGAGTGCAGCTGGTTGGCCAAAGAGGCGGCCCGAAAGGCCTTGCACCTGGACCCCGAATCGTCTGCCGCGCTGGCGGTGCGCGGCTGGGTGCGCGTCATGATTGATGGCGATTGCGAACGCGGCCTGCGCGATCTGGACCGGGCCATCGCATTCGATCCGTATTATTGGCCATGTAATTTTTTCCGGGGTTGGGTCATGCAAGCTGCCGGACGCCACGACGAAGCCATCGACATGATGCGCATTTCACTCGAGCTGAACCCGGTCGGCCACGCCGTTAACGCGCAATTGGCACTGCACCTGATGTACGCCGGGCGCAATGATGAGGCCCTGGACGTGGCGCTCGAACTGGCCCACCGCTTTCCGACCATCGACGATGCGCAAGGCATTGCAAGCATTGTGTCCTCGACCCACGGCCGCCATGCGGACGCCATCGCCTTCGGTGAACAGGCCTGCAAACTTTCTCCAGACACGCCCATCATGCGAACGCCACTCGCCGCAGCCCTGGCATTTGCCGGCCGCGTGGCGCAAGCACGGATCGAGCTGCAACGGATTGAAGCCAGCCACCTGCCGGTACCTTCAGCGTCTATCGCCGTCATATATTTGGCGTTAGGCGATCGCACGGCGGCCATCCGCAACCTGCTCGAGGCCTGCCACCGGGGCGTTCCACAATTTGCCGGAACACGCGACGACCCCCGCTTCCAGGCATTGCGCGGTGAGCCAGAGGTTGAAGAAGCGTGGGCCAGCATCTGGCGCTCCGGTTCCGGCAACGCCCGGCCGCACGCATTTGCGCGCTAACGCAACCAAAGCGCTGGGAGCCACGCCTTCCACGGCGCAAGGCGGGGATCGTCGCGCACCGAAAAAAAACCGGGACACCGAATCTGGCGCGCACTCTGCAGCCAGACATAGGCCGACGACGGTTGGTTCAGCGCCAACAAAACCCACACCCGCGCCAGGCAATGGGGCGGACATTCAATCGCAGCCAAAGCACGTGCCTTTGCAAAATTGGCATCCGAGGCGTCATATTGCAACGCGGCAAAGACGCGTTGAAATTGCTGCGCGATGGGAATGGCCGCAGCGGTCGAGGTACACGCCAATGCACGGTCGCTGGCCACCAATGCCTCTGCCCATAATCCGTTTGCAGACAAGACCTGCGCGGCGGTTTCCCAAACGGCAGGCTCAGAAGGGAAGCGTTCGGTGGCGCCGCAAGCGGCACTCCAGGCTGCATCTGCTTGCCCGGCGTAGAGCAATTGACGGGCAACGCCGGTCGCGCTGTTTGCGTTGTATGGATTGAGCCCGTGCGCAGCACAGGCCATTTCAAGTGCACTGGCGTGCGCACGGGTAGCCTGCAAGACATCGGCAAGCAGGTGGCACACCAGCCAATGGTGGCGATCACACGCCCACGCCGCATGCAGGTCGGCCAACCCGGCATCCCAGTCGCCCATCACCATGGCCCGAAACCATCCCCGCAATGCGCGCCCTGCAGCGCAGCGTGCATCGCGCTCCAGACAACGCTCGCAGGCGGTGAGCGCACGCACAACCACCATCAATGGCGCCTGTTGCTCCCGCGCAATCTGCCAAAACGCCAGCTCTGCCAATGCCGCCCATGCGGGCGCCGATTCGGGTGTGCGAACAACGGCCGCCTCCAGGGCGTGGCGGGCGAGGTCAGCGTCGGCAGGTGCCGGACGGGCCAACCACTCCCGACCCGCCACCACATACCAGTCGGGTTGGACCGGTGCACCACCCCCATCCGACGTCCCTGGCTGCCAATGGGCCGGGGCCGCCAAACGGAAACCACTGTTATAGACCGTTCCCACCACCGGCGGACCGCCGGCCGCTTGCATTGCAAGGCGCACGCGATAGACCACCCGCGAAATACTTTCGTCTGACACTGCGCCGTCCTGCCAAACCTGCTGCGCGACCACATTCTTGCTGACCACCGCACCGCCGGATTTCAATAAGAGCGCCAACAGCGCGCGTTCTTTAGGTTGCAGCGCAATCTTTTGACCACCGTACGTGAGCCCCGAATCGGGATCAAATAAATATCCAGCAAAAAAATACGCCATCGGCTGCAGTGGGCTCCAAAACCGTGGCTTTGCACGGCTTCGTACATTGGGCCAGCAGCCCACACAACGGCTTCGATTTGAATGTGCCACGCCAGTGCAATCCAAGGTATTTTTCTAATCGGCCCGACATAGCATGGGCTTTTCCCTGATCCAACCGCGCCATGAACCGGAACCCGAAACGTATGCCTGCCGCAATGCGTCACCTATTGGCCGTTCCTGGCATGCAGCTGCTGCTCACGCTGCTGGCTGCGGTGTGGTGCGCATTTGCCCTGAGCGCCGCTTTGGCGCCGGACGATGCGCTACAAGACCGCGTTGAGCGCCAACGCACCTTGCAAGAGGAAATGACACGGCTGCGCAACGCGCTCACCCGCTTACACACCCTGTGCATCAGTCCAAGCCAAACCGATGCCGCCTCCAGCACCACACAGCTGCTGGGACGGATCCAGTCCGAGCAGGTCGATTACGCGGCGCTGCACGTCAAATGGGCCTCCGAGGCCACCACACACACGGGGCCCGAATGGGTGTTTTGGTCACCCCAAAATATTCAGTCCATTCATGTCGACACCAGTGCCTGGTTCTCGCTCGCCTTAACCGGCTTCATCCCTTCACTCAGCCGGTCCGACCCCACGGAACGCCGCATCTACACCGCGGCATTGCACAGCGCCTTCGAACGTTTGCAATTCCAGCTGGCGATTTCGGCCCACGCCATCGAGCAGCAACAAACACTCGACGAGCAGGAATACCAAACCGCGACCGGACGGGCAATGTCGGCACTGGTGATGGGCAGCATGGCGATTGCGACGCTGTTGTTTTTTGCACTCAGAAGTACCCAGCGGGAACGCCAGACTGCGCTGGAGCGGCCAAACCCGCCGGCAATCGATCCCCATGTTCATCTGCGGCTGGCCTTGAAAATGGCGCCGGTAGGCACCTGGCGGCGTGACCTTCGGAGTCGGCCCCAGTCACTGTACCTGTCACCTGAAGCACACACCATCATCGGCCTGGACCCGCGCACCGCCAACCCAGAGCAGGCGGCTTACGCGTGGCAAGCCAGCGTCAGTGCAGCGGGCGAAGCCGAATCGAACCAAGTTTTGTTGGCGGCACTCAGGGCCGTCGATGAAGGCCGTAGCACGGGCTACGACATCACTTACGCAGTGCGCCGTCGGCGCGATGACCAGGTAGTCTGGCTGCGGGATATCACCGAGGTTCTGTGCGATCCCCGCGGTAAGCCACTGGACTTGCTGGGCGTCACAAGCGACGTTACACACAGCGTGTTCGCACAACAACAATCCAAGCACACGCAAGACGCGGAACGCAATATCGAAGCCATGAAAATTGCATTGGTCGCCCACCTGGGCCACGAAATGCGCAATCCATTGAATGCGATTATTGGCCTCTCGCACCTCGCATTGCAGCGCACGTCCGACGCACACCAACACGCGCAGCTGGAAAATATTCAAAGTGCGGGACAGCAGTTGCTGCAAACCATCGATGACGTATTGGACTGGTCACAAATCAACGCCGACCTGCTGGTGCTGGAACGCCGGGAGTTCGCGCTGTCCGATGTGCTCAATGACCTGGTGGCACTGTTTGGCGCCAAGGCCCATGGCAAGGGACTCGAACTGCTGATCCAGGTAGACCCCTCATTGCCAGGCAACTTTCTGGGCGATGCATTGCGACTGAGCCAGGTCTTGCGCAAGTATGTGGCCAACGGCATTCACCACACGGCGGCGGGCAGCGTGCGTATTTCGGTCTACGCCGAGCACCGCAACACCCACACCATGCAGCTGCGCTTTGATGTGCGCGACACCGGCTGTGGCATGTCAGCGGCGCAGTGTGCCAGTGCATTCCTGCACACCGAAGCGCAAACCAAGGGCGGCGTCGGACTGGCGGTTTGCAGTGGGCTGGCGCGCTTGATGGGAGGCTCCGCAGGGGTGCGCTCAGAACCCGGACAGGGCGCACATTTCTGGCTCACGGCAGGCTTCGACCTGGGGGCCGAAGCCACCCCACCCGATTGGCCACCACCCGACCTGCGCGGGCGCCGCGTTTTGATTGCAGACGACCACACGCATGCACAATTGGTCTTGGTCGACATGCTGCAAACCTTGCAGATGGTGGTGGATGCCGTAGCAAGTGGCCATGCGGCACTGGCGGCAATCGCGTCGATGCGCGACCGGGGACACACCTATGACCTGGTTTTCCTGGATTGGCAAATGCCGGACATGGATGGCCTCGCAGTGGCCCACAAAATAGCAGGAATGGCACTGGACCCGCCACCGCAGCTCATCATGGTGAGCGGTTACCCTCGCCAGGAAATTCAAAAAGCGGCGCTCGCGGCCGGCATACACGATGTTCTGTCCAAACCGGTCACGCCGACCATTCTGCTGGAAGCGGTGTACCGCAACCTGCGCGGTAAACACCACACGGCGGCGCTGGAGCGCACCATCGCACAAGCAGAGCCCTCGGTCGGGCTCTGGCGCTCCCGACTGGGGCCCATACAAGGCGCACGCATATTGTTGGTGGAAGACAACGAAATCAACCAGGAAGTGGCTTTTGACTTCCTCTCCGGTGCCGGCTTCGTTGTGGGAATCGCACCACACGGTGCGTCCGCATTGCAACGCATATTGGAAAAAGAACAACATTGGGATCTGGTCCTCATGGACTTGCAAATGCAAACCATGGACGGTTATACGGCCGCCCAAAAAATCCGCGAAACCTTCAGCGCCGCTGCATTGCCCATCATCGCCCTGACCGCCAGCACCCAGCAAAGCGACCGCGAACGCTGCCAGGCCGCCGGCATGCAAGATTTTTTGAGTAAACCCATCGTGCCGGAGGCCTTATGGCAAACGCTGTTGCGCTGGATTCCGCAGCAACCACCACCGGTCGCAGACAACGCGCCCTTTTTGCATATCAACTGAGCCACGCCCATGACCAACCCACCACTGCGTCCACACCCCACTATTTTGGTTGTCGATGACTCCCCCGCCAACCTGCACGCGATGCAAGAATTGCTCAAAAGCGACTACCAGGTCAAGCTGGCCAACTGTGGCGTGCGGGCGCTGGAGATCATGCGTGCCAGTCCGCCCGATCTGGTGTTGCTGGACGTGCTCATGCCGGACATTGATGGCTACGGGCTGTGCCGTGAAATCAAACGCCAGGAAGCCACCCGGGATATTCCAGTGATGTTTCTCACGGCCCGCGCCGACCCGGCCGATGAAGAGCACGGGCTGTTGCTGGGCGCGGTGGACTACATCACCAAGCCGATCAGTCCGCCGGTGGTGCTGGCGCGCATTCGCGTGCACATGCGCTTGCGTACCTTGAGCCAGCATTTGCACACCGTAATAGACAACCATACCGAGGAAATTATTTACACCCGCGCCCAGTTTTCCAGGGTGGTACAAGCCAGTCTCGAACTGAACGCGCAAACCGACTACCAGGCCGCCCTCCAGGTGGTGCTCAACAGCGCGTGCAGCATTGCATCGTGTGACGCTTGCATGCTGTTTGTCCGGACCCCGGTAGCGACGTTGCAATTGGCCGCTCAAACTGCGGGACTCGGCTCCGTGGTCAGTGACATCGCACTGTTTGACAGTGCAACACAGCAACCCAATCTGCTCGATGCCTGTGCCCGGTGCCTGCATTTGCACAGCGTGCTGCTACTCGATCAAGTGACCCAGCAGCTTGGCGTTGCGGCGCACTACCAAACCGATTCCGCGCTGGTGGTGCCACTTCCCACGGCCAACGGAGAGATTAGCGGCGTACTGTATTTGTTCAATCGCAACGGGCATGGCAGCGCCACCGGACTCGATGGCCGCTGCAGCCCGTTTATTGAGGCCCACGCAGCGCAAAGCGCCGCCGCTTTGCAGCGTTTGCGAGGAGAAGATGGCACTCAGGCCAGCCGGTAAGTTTCCAGATGGATGCTCGTCTCTGAACTGCTGATACCGGCAATCAGGCGGATGCGCTCCAGAATCCGGGACAGCTCGGCCAGATTCACAGCCCGCAACTCGGCCAGCAAATCCCAACGCCCGTTGGTGTCGTGCAAGGATGCCACACCGGGCTCGCCCAGCAAGCTGGCAATCACTTTGCGAGCCGCATTGCCTTCCACCGCGATGCTCATCCAGGCACTGATCTGGTCGACTTGTTTGTCGGGCCGCAGGCGCACCGTGTAACCCACAATGACACCGGCGTCCTCGAGCTTGGCAATGCGGTTGGTGACGGTGCCACGCGACACCCCCAGTTTGGTCGCCAGTTGGGCAATGCTGGCGCGCGCATCGCGCCGCAGCATGGAAAGCAATTGCTGATCGGTAGCGTCCATATTGTCGTTTTGTCAAAATTTACCTTGCACTATGGCAGATTTATGGCAAAAGTGAAGCAATGTGGGCGGTTTACTTTGCTTTCGCACAAACTGAAACTACCCCGATTCAATTTCAGGGCTTTAGCCATCTCCCATGCCAGCCATTCAGGATCCGCGCCCTTTCCCCCCCACAGTGGCAACCGGCGGTGTCAGCCTGATTGGCGTGCCGACCGACATTGGCGCTGGAAGTCTGGGTTCCCGCATGGGCCCGGAGGCGCTGCGTGTAGCGGGCCTGGCACACGCAATCGCGCAATTTGGCATTGCCGTGCACGACTGCGGCAACCTGCAAGGCCCGGCCAATCCGTGGCAGGCGCCGGTGGACGGATTTCGCCATTTGCCCGAAGTGGCGGCCTGGAATCGGGTTTTATTTGATGCCACCACTGCGGAGTTGGCACGGGGCCGCATGCCCATCATGCTGGGCGGCGACCATTGCCTGGCAATTGGCTCCATCAGTGCCATCGCGAATCACTGCCGCCAAAACGGCCAGTCGCTGCGGGTGCTCTGGCTTGATGCCCACGCCGACTTCAACACCGCCGCACTGACACCCAGCGGCAATCTGCATGGCATGCCGGTGGCCTGTCTGTGCGGTATGGGACCGACCGACCTGACCCATATTGGCGGCGCTACGCCGTCGTTATTGCCGTCGCAGATTCGCCAAATTGGCATTCGCAGCGTCGATGCGGGTGAAAAACGCCTGGTCAACGACCTCAATATCGAGGTCTTCGACATGCGTTTCATCGACGAAGTGGGCATGCGCCGCACCATGGAACTGGCGCTGCAAGGGCTGGACCACAACACCCATTTGCACGTCAGTCTGGACGTCGACTTTCTCGATCCCCAGATTGCCCCCGGCGTCGGCACCACCGTGCGCGGGGGCCCCAACTACCGCGAAGCCCAACTCTGTATGGAGATGATTGCCGACACCGGTCGCCTGCGCTCGCTCGACGTGGTGGAACTTAATCCGGCACTGGACATCCGCAATCAAACAGCCGAACTGGCGGTCGACCTGATTGAAAGCCTGTTTGGCAAAAGCACATTAATGCGCAAAAACAGCGCACTGGCATGATTTGTGCGCGTTTCTGTTGTTAATATTTCCCCGCAGGGTTACAAGCCCTACTTTTATCCACTCTGACAGTTCAATACAAGACAAATCAGGACACATTATGCGAATTATTTCCAAACTTCTGGGTGCCGCCGCCGCGGTCGCTATGTTGTGCGCCGGCACTGCCCACGCACGCGACTGGAAAGCAATCAAAGACGCAGGAACGATTGTCGCCACCACCGAAGGCCAATATTTCCCGTTCAACTACTTTGACGGTCCCAAGCTCACCGGTTTTGAAGTCGAGCTCGCAGAAGCCGTAACCAAAGAGATGGGGGTGAAGCTGGAGTGGCATGTAGTGCCATTTGACGCCCAGCTGGCGGCGATTCGCCAAGACCGTTACGACTTCGCTATTGCCTCGCACGGCTACACCGAAGAACGCGCCAAAGCGGTTGACTTTGCCAGCCCGCACTATTGCTCGGGTGGCCAGATTGTGTCGCTCAAAGGGGGCCCGACGACCCTGGCCGACCTGAAAGGCAAAACTGTCGGCGTGCAAATTGCCACCACTTATTACGACGCGGTAAAGCGCACCCCCGGTATTGGTCAAATCAAGACCTACAAAGACGAATCGGCCAGCTTCACCGCCCTGCGCGCGCACAAGTTTGACGCCTGGGTCTCGGACAAATTCCTGATCAAGGAAACCCTGGAAAAGAACCCCGACGTCGCCGCCACTCCAGGCGATATGGTGTTCGTGGAACGCATCTCGATGATTACCCGCAAAAACAACCCGGATCTGCTCAGCCACTGGAATACCGCACTCGCCGAAGTCATGAAGAACGGCACCTACAAAGCCTTGTCTACCAAGTATTTCAAGACTGACATTTCCTGCCACTGAGACGAACCGCGATCCTGCCACGCATGAACTGGACTACTAAAAACCCGGGATGGGCCATGTTTGCTTCCATGGCGGGCTTGCTCGTCTTCCTCTGGGGGCTGGCCATTCCCCTGTCCCTGGCGCCGGACCCGATCGGGCCGGCGGCCCAGGAATTTGCCGAAGGCGCCCGGGTCACGGTGTCACTGACACTGGTGTCCGGTCTGGCCGGTTTGGTGATTGGGGTGATTGCCGGTTTGGGCAAAGTCTCAACCATCAAACCGGTGCGCTGGTTCTGTGACTTTTATGTCTGGCTGGTGCGTGGCACACCGTTGCTGCTGCAGATTTTATTTGTTTGGCTGGTATCGCCCCAGGTTTTGCCAGATGCCTTGCAGCTCTCCGACTTTGCCTGCGCTGCCTTGGCACTGGCAATCAATATCGGCGCCTACAACACCGAGTGCGTGCGCGCCGGTATCCTGGCCGTGCCACATGGCCAGGTGGAAGCGGCCAAGGCGCTCGGTCTGACGCCCTTTCAAACCTTTATGGATATTGTGCTGCCGCAAAGTATGCGCGTAGCGCTGCCGGCGCTGGCCAACAATCTGGCATCGTTGGTCAAAGACTCGTCACTGGCCTACGCCATCAGCGTGGTTGAACTGACCATGGTGGGCTACCGGGTGCAAGCCCAAAGCTACCAGCCTATTCCGGTTTTTCTCACCACTGCTTCTATTTACCTGATTCTGACGACTGCGTTCACCTCCCTGACCTCAGCGCTCGAAACCCGGCTGGACGTAGGCCGCAAGCGCTAGGATTGCACCATGCCGCACACTCCCAAACGCAAGCCACTGATTGAAGCAATCAACGTCGACAAATATTACGGAAGCTTTCACGCCCTCAAAAGCGTCAGCTGCACCTTCTTTGAGGGTGAGGTCACGGCCATCATCGGACCCTCGGGCTCGGGCAAGTCGACCTTTTTGCGCACCCTGAACCGGCTCGAAAGCCACGGAGCCGGAACCATCCGGGTAGACGGCATTGAGCTGAACGACAACCTGAAAAATCTGGATGCCATCCGCCGCGAAGTCGGCATGGTGTTCCAGAGTTTCAATTTGTTTTCGCACCTGACGATTCTCGACAATGTGGCGTTGGCGCCGATCCGCGTACGCAAACTGAGCAAAGCCGCTGCCCACGAAAAGGCGCTGGCACTATTGGAACGGGTGGGCCTGAAAGACCAGGCGCACAAGTACCCGGTGCAATTGTCTGGCGGCCAACAACAGCGCGTGGCGATTGCACGCGCCCTGGCAATGGACCCCAAAGTCCTGCTGTTTGACGAGCCGACTTCGGCACTGGACCCCGAAATGGTCAGCGAAGTGCTGGCGGTCATGCGCGAACTGGCCCATACCGGCATCACCATGTTGGTGGTGACGCACGAAATGGGTTTTGCGCGAGAAGTAGCCGACCGGCTGGTGTTCTTTGATCAGGGCAGCATCCTGGAAGACACCACGCCCGAGGCCTTTTTCAGCAGCGCTAAGCACGCCCGTGCACAGGCGTTTCTGTCCCAGGTTCGGGCCGCTTGAGCGCAAGCAACTGCACCGCCAGCATGCTGGTGAAAATCAGTACGCAGCCGGCCAGGCCGCGCGTGCCCAGGCGGTCGCCCATCCACCAGTAACCGCTCAAGGCGGCAAACAAGGTCTCGGAAGACAAAACAATCGCAGCGTCAGTGGCATGGGCATAACGTTGTGCCACCACCTGCGCCGTGAACGCAAAACCAACCGACACAATGCCGGTATAGGCCAGAGGAAAACTGGCCTCCAGGATCGCCTGCCAGTCCAGCGGCTCACTCAGCAAAGCCCAGGCCAAGGTCACCAGACCACACGCCAAAAACTGGCCCCAGGCGACCAAGAACGGTGCCTCGAGCCGGTCTGCCACGCGCCCCACCAGCAGCACATGAAAAGCCCAGGGGATGGCCGAGGCAATCACCCACAAGTCACCGGTGCCCATCGCCAGGCCCTGGGCGCCCGACAACAAATAGGCGCCGATCAGGCACGCAAAAACCCCTGGCCAAATCGACCAATGTGGCACGTGGCGCAACAAGATCCATCCCAATAAAGGCACCAGTGGCACATAGATAGCGGTTAAGAATCCCGCATTGGTGACACTGGTGCTGCCAATGCCAATTTGCTGCAAAGCGGCGCCGGCGCCCAACAGCAGGCCCAAGCCCGCCACCTGCAACCCGTCTTTGGGCTGCAATCGGCGCCGCTGCCCGCCCAGGCGCTTGCGCTCCAGAAAGACCAGCGGAGTGACCACCAAGGTACCCAACAAAAAGCGCAAGCCGGTAAACAGCATGGGGCCGATATGCGCCATGCCGTGGTTCTGGGCAACAAAGGCCGAACCCCACACCATGGCAATCAGGATAAGCAATAAATTGGCAGTAATTCGTGTCATAGAGGCTGCGATTATGGATACAAACCGCGCAGCTCCCGGGCACTCAGAATGCGTGTACACGCCACAATAAAGGTGGCCGTGCGCAAACTTACTTTTTTCTCCTGGGCAACCTGCCAAATTCCGGCAAATGCCTCTTTCATGATGCGCACCAAACGGGCATTGATTTCTTCCTCGGTCCAGAAGAAGCTGGAGAAGTCTTGCACCCATTCAAAGTAGCTCACGGTCACGCCCCCAGCATTTGCTATGACATCGGGCACCACCAAAATATTGCGCGACTGCAAAATGTCATCGGCCTCGGGCGTGGTCGGTCCATTGGCCCCCTCAATCACCATCTTGGCTTGAATGGCGTGGGCATTGGCGGCCGTAATTTGCTGCTCCAACGCCGCCGGTATCAGAATGTCGCACGGCACGCCCCAAAAGGCTTCGGGTGCCAGCACCTCGGCCGGCATAAACCCGGCCACGGTTCCATGGCGCTCCACATGCGCCAGCAGTTGCGGCACGTCCAGGCCGGACGCTTGGTAAATGGCGCCGCCATGGTCTTGCACCGCCACCACACGGGCACCGGCCTGGGCAAACAATTTGGCAGCGATGCCGCCCACATTGCCAAAACCTTGCACGGCAATGCGGGCCCCCTCTATTGCCAACCCGATGTGTTGCGCGGCATCGGCCCCGACCGTGAATACGCCGCGTCCGGTAGCCTCCCGGCGGCCCAGCGAGCCACCCAGGTTGATCGGTTTGCCGGTCACCACGCCGGTGGCGGTTGCGCCCTCGTTCATGGAATAGGTGTCCATCATCCACGCCATTACCTGCTCATTGGTATTGACGTCCGGCGCCGGAATGTCTTTGGTCGGCCCAATGATGATGCCAATTTCACTGGTGTAACGGCGTGTCACGCGCTCCAGTTCACCCCGCGACAGGGTTTTGGGATCGACCCGGATGCCGCCTTTGGCACCGCCATAGGGCACGTTGACTGCCGCATTTTTTACCGACATCCAGGCCGACAGCGCCATCACTTCGGACAAAGTCACGTTCTGGTGAAAACGCACACCGCCCTTGCCCGGACCACGCGATGTGTTGTGCTGCACGCGATAGCCCTCGAAGTGGGCGATGGTGCCGTTGTCCAGCGCAATCGGTACGTCCACCAGCAGAACCCGTTTCGGGCGCTTGAGGGTTTCGGCCCAACGGGCCAGGCTGCCCAGGTGTGGAATAACCCGGTCGACCTGCTGCAAATAGTCGCCCCAGGGCCCCAACTGGCCCTCCTGAAAATAAGAAGGCACGGCATGCCCAAACGGGTTGTTGAGCGCGCCATGCGGGGTATGCAAACCTTCCGATGGGCCGCTGGATAAGTGGCTGGCAGTCATGAATTTCCTTGTGGGAAGTGAGAAAGCCCGAAATATATCCAGCGGCCCGGTGCCTGTCTAAGGCCTCTTTTTAGGTACTTTATGCATTTAATGCATAGGCGTGCCTTGCAAATGCACCTCCACGCGCCGGTTCGGCAACAAGCATTCCTGCAGTTCGGCGCGGCGTGTGAACTGCAACTGACACGGCACCACGGGTTCGTCGTCACCGCGTGCATCGGTCCGGACCTCAGAGGCCAGCAAGCCCTGTTCCTGCAGCAGCGCGCGAACGGTTTCCACCCGCTTGCGTGAAAGTTTTTGGTTGTAATCGCTGTGACCGGTGCCATTCAGATGGTCGGCGTAACCCACCAATTGCAGGCTGTGAATCTGCAACTTTTCGGCCTTTACACGGGCCACCATGCCACGCAGTTTTTCCATGCTGGCAGGGCGAATGTGTGCAACCGTCGATTGGTCGAAGTCAAACAGCAATTGAACCGTGAGATCTACCGCCAATGGGTCTGCCGGCAACGCTGCGGGTGCAACGGCATTGGAAGCGGGTGCGGGTGCGGGTATAAGCGCCGCAGCTGCAATCGGTGGTGGCACGCAGCGCGCCATGGCGGCACTGCCTTCTGCCAGCCAGTCTTCGGCAATTTGAATATACGGTTTGGCATGGCGCCACCCCTGCTGATTGAATTCATTTCCCGCATGCACCAACTCCACTTCCGCACAGGCGATTTGCGGCCAGCCACACTGCGCACCCAGCATCTGGTGAAAAGCCGCGGTACGCGCCCATAAATCGGACCGCAAACGTGCAGCGCCATTCACCAATGGCGTGTCCAGCGGGATCACCGGATTGCCCTGCTCTAGTGAAATAATCAGTTTTTCGGACTCGGTCATCGCCGCCTGGGGGAAATCGCTGCGGTCGTTGCGGGTGTATTCGTGCAATGACACATCGAGCCAGCACTGGGCCTTGGAGAGACGGTAATCACGCACTAGCACACCGTGCTCGTTGAGTTGATGGATGCGCTCCTGCAGTCCGTTGTAGGCCTGGTAGTCCTGATAAATGACGTTGTCAGAAATGCGGGCTGCGGGCTCGGCAAGCTGGGTTGCGGCTTGGGTTGCTGGCGTGGTAGGTTGCGCCCCAGCACATCCACTGGCGACCGAAACGACAACACACAATAAGGAAGGAAAAACAGCTCGCATATCAGCGGTCCAATGCACGATTAATATTGGCGTTATTGCCAGAAAACAGGTCTTGGTCAAACTTGAAACGCAAGCGGATATAGAGCCCCTCGCGCGTGTAGTCGTTCCCCGCCAAGTCCGAGTCAGCAGAAAAACCAGCGAAGTTGTAGCCCAATGACAACCACAGGTTTTGCTGCACCAAATACCCTACTTCCGCACCCTGCGCCACTTGGCGGGCACCATACTGACCGGTTTGCTGGGCCAGCAAAACGCTGAGATCCCAGTTTTCGGTCATGTCATAGTTCAGCCGCCCCGAAAGCAGGACCGCATTGAAGCGGTCTTGCACACCGCCTTCAAACTGGTCTTCTTGCCATTTGGCGGCGACACGCCCGGTAGTCCACCAAGGTCGGCTCGGATGGTAGTCGGCCAGCACCGACACAATGTGTGCATTGCTGTACAAGCTGCCAACGGTGGCATCGCTGTCATCACGTTCGGTTTTGTATTCGTACTTCGCCAGGGCATTGATGCGATTGGCGTCGGTCTCGCGATAGGCTGCGCCGACTTGAATCCGATCCTGCAAGACACCACCGTGTGCGTCATAACTGGTTTGCAGCAGGTAGTTGCGCGACAAAAAAGTCCAGTCGCGGCTGATTTTGCGCGCCGCCATCACTTCCCACAGCACGGTGTTAAAGGCCTGGCTGGTGGTTGATCCCGGCACATCGCCGCTGACGCGATATTCCAAGCGGGTCGAACCGCGCCACAAAGGGTCGCCAGTGAAGTCCAGGCCACCGGAGACTGCCTGGGTGGTGGGCGAGACACCGGTCAGAACCTGGGTCCATTCGTAGGCTGCACTGGCACGCAAGCCAGGGCGCAAGTCCCACACATTGCGCACACCAGAAGCCAGTTGTGTGCCTTCGCTGCCAATCGCATCGCGCATCCGGTATTCGCTGAACAACTGGGTGTCGTTCCAATATGAGGTGCTGGCACCCAGCACGAGGGCATTGCTACTGCTGGTGGGCGTTGCCAAGCCAGCGGGCGTCACACTGCCTGTTTGGGTTTCCGCACGCAGATAGAGGCGGGTGCGTTCGGCCACCAAATAATCACCGCCGACGGCATAGCGTTGCAATGGATCACCCGATACCGCGCTTTCCACTTCGCCGCCGAGTGTCAGTTTTTCGGTGGCCTTGTAGCCCAAGCCAATGCGCGCCGTATCGCTGCGGGTCGGCACGGTTTGGGTCACCGACGATGTCGCCAACACGCTGTCTGCGCTAACCGAAATCAGACCGGTTGACGGGTCAATGGCCTGGTTTCCGTACCCTACCAAGCCGCCACCTGAACCAGTGGCCAGGCTGCTGGTCAGGCCACTGGTGGAAGAAAACGGAGCCGCCGAAGTGGCCGAAATAATGCCTTCACTTTCACGCACAGTGCGCAGGCCGGCGTCCAGTGTCAAACGCGGCGTCAGCTGCATCTTGACGCCTGCGCGGCCATCCTCACTGGTCGCCATGCCGGGGTTGCGATCGCTGTCCCGTTGGGCCTGAACGTACAAGCGGGTCGTCTCATTGAGGCGGTAAGCACCCTGTACCATCGCCTCCGATTTGCCCCCCGTCAGGGGCGAAGCCAAATTGGCAAAGGTCGGATCCGACTGTCCCACAAACACCCGTGCCTCGGTCTGTTCGCCCGCATGCGCCATCTCGACGCGCCAGGCCTGGCCGGCGATGTCACCGCTGAGGCCGCTCATACCGGTCAGCGCGCTCTGGTTGAGCGGGTTGGTGTTGACCGAGGTTATGGTCTGCGCCACTTCCGCAACCACGCTCGTCTTGGGCGCCAGGCGCCAGGTCAGATTGGCACTGGCGAGCTGACTTCCTGCGTACGGATTCTGGTCTTGCAGTGCAGCACCGCCCAGCTCCAGGCTGTCGTTCATGCGCCATTGGCCGTCGGCACCCAGAACCCAGAATGCGTTGCCCCCCTGGTCCACCGAGTAGGTAATGCGCAAAGACACCGGATTCAGGCTGGCGTCCACCGAAGGCAGAAACTGGTTCAGCAACAAGCGCCCACTAAAGGGTTCAAAGGTGTAATCGGTGAGTGCCAGCAACGCCCGCGTGCTTAATATGCGCGAGGGCATATTGCGGTCACGCACCAGCACTTCCACGGTTTCACTGTTTTGCACTGCGCCACTGTTGCTCAGGCCATAAGGACCACTACCCTGGCTGGCAAACTCCTGGACGACTTGACGCAGCGTGTCATTGATCGCAAATGCATTGGCCGTCACGGCGTCGTTTTCTACGTGGCCTCGGACCCCCGTGGCGGTTCGATTAAAGGCGCCCAAACTGCGCTGCTGCAAGCTGGCCACCGCACCCTCACCACGTCGCTGACTGAAGCCGTCACCGGCCGAGAAGTCGCCATACAAAAGATAGTTCTTGTCTTTGTCGATGCGCACATACAAAGCCGTCGCGGACTTGACATCGCTACCCTGCAATGAGGCATCACCGTATACCGGGTAGAACGCATCGGGCTTGATATCGGTGATCAGCCGCGACTGCACATCTTTGTCAGAGTCGTAGCTGGCCGTTAGCAGGTATTCGCCCTTGATAACGCCTTTCAAAAAGAACGCGGTGCGCGCCCCGACACTGGCCTCGCCATCTCCCAGCACGCTGCTGAAGTGCTGAATTTCGGCATCGAAACCGTCATTGGTATGGCTTGGGTTGAGCAAGCTGCCAGTGCCGCTGAAATTGATCACGCCTTCGATCAAACCCGCTGCAATCATTTGCCGCATGTCCGGCACAAAGCGCACCGTACCGGTGGCGCTTTGCGCGCCGACCGTTGCGCGCAGCTGCACATCTTGCGGCGCCATAGGCGCCAACAATTGGAAGTGCGCCACGCCCTGCACAACCGCCAGTTGTACGCCGGGGGTGGCGCGATCTGCATCACGGGCGCCCGGCCCGGCTTCGTCAGTCTGAGCGTGGTCCAGCAAGATCCGTCCACCGCTGGTCTCAAGCGTGGCGTAAACCCGGTTTAGCAGTGGCTTGCCATCGGTGCCCAGCACCCGCAAAATGACCTGCACCGGGCTCTGGCCATCGGCCGGTACGCCATTGCGCGACACCTCCACAATCAGCTGCGCAGCGTCGGCATTGACGCTGTAGTCCACCGCGCTCGCAGCGTCACCGCTGTGCCCGGCAAACACCGCACTCGGCGCATCCGACAGCAACTGGGCCTTGCTGTCCAGTGCATATGCCAGCAAGGCCATGGAGACGGCACTCAACACCATGGGGGTCCATTTATTCTGCATGGTCGCCTCCCTGACGCGGTTGCACCAAGGGCTGATTGGCACTGTCGGTTCCTTCTCTCGGATAAGCCGGCGGCTTGCTGTAAAAGCGCAAGGCCGGGGCGCCGGGGCGCTCACTTTCAACGGAGCGCACTTCGCCCTGCGTGCGGCGGGCTTTGACCTGCTCTAGCACCGGATTCGAACAACTGCCTTCCACAAAATCAGCCCGGTTCAGCTCACCGTTCTTGAGATCAATAAACAGGCTATTGGCATCGCCCAAGTTGCGGTTGCTGGAGGTTGTCAAACGCGAGCCCACAGGCAATGTAGTGCGGTCTACCACCAGCACGTGGCTGCGCGGCGTCATGCCACAGCGGTTGAACTTACCTTCGGAGTCGGTCACCACATAAGTGCCATCTTCAAAATACAGGCGCACGCCGGGGACGCCGAGTTCTTCGGCGTCTTGCACGTGGTTGTTATTGCAATCGACAAAAATCTTGCCCAATACACAGGCCTGATCAGAGAACACGCCGCCACTCACCGTGACCTTGAACTGACCACGATTGGACTGCACGCTGTTGGCCACTGGCTGCAAATTGCTGCCCTGCAAGCAGGTGCTCGAACTGTTACAGCCATACGCCACTGCGGTATTGATGCCATTGCCCTGCTGGGCTCCGACGCCGATCCGCACGCGGTATTGCAACTTCAAATCTTGCGGCGCGCTGCTGCCCACATTGCTGGTACCGCGCAAGCTGCCCAAATCGAAGCCGAGCACCGGTCCGACACCGCCTTGCGGATTGGCGGCGGCTACGCCGTTAACGCGCACCGTTCCCGGGATAAAGGCAAAGCCAGGTGGCAAGCGGTCATAAATCGAGACGCCTTGCAAAACGCTGTTGGAGTTCAGGCGGACGTCAATTGTGTAGCGCACAGTATCGCCAATTTGGGCCTGCGCACGGTCACCGGTCTTGGTCAATACAAAGCCACTGCCGGAGACCGGGTCCAAAGGAATATGGTTATTCATGACGTTGGCGGAGGCCGCCGTCAGCACAAATTGCCGGTAGTACTGGGTGGTGGCCTGGTTCACGGCGTTCAAGCCACCCGAAGTGGTCGGGCAACTCGCCGCCGCTTGCACCGTGGCAGCCAAACTGGGCGATGAAGCACGGGTCTGAATCGCTGCCGGCGACGGCGTTGCGGTCACCGTCAGACTGCTGGTGCACACCGGTATAAGGGTCGACGGCACGGTTGCATACCCCGACGGATAGGTGGTCACCGCAACCGTGTACGTGCCGGCCGGCGCCGACGTATTCAGCAGGAACTGATACAAGCCGTCACTGGCCGTCGTTTGGCTGGCCTGTCCGCCGACCAAATCACTGCTGGCATTGAAGGTGCCCGGGCCACTGATCGTGACCACCGCCCCGGCCACCGGCTGGCGTGTAACCGCGTCATACACCACACCGGACGGGTCCACCGGCAAACTCTGCCCAGTGACGGTGGTACCCGACGTCAAGGTCAAATTAGACAGCGTGCCGCCACTCACCGTAGCGCCGGCTGGATTGCTGGCACTGGTGCTGCCATTGGTATACGACTGTGCACTCTCATTGGGCACCGCGTTCCCCCAAACGGCACCACTGCTGCCGCGCAAAAAGCGGATCTGATAGCCCGATCCCGGCGCCACGCTGCTGAAACTGTAGCCGCCATCACTGCCGCTCGTGGTGCTGGCAACCAACATTCCGTTGAACAGCAGCTGCACGGTCCAGCCGCTCAGGCCGTTGCTGCTGCTGTAGACCTGGTCATGGGCCGCGTTCAACCAAACATGACCGCTCACCGCAGCCGCGGTGGCAATCGCTGCCGGATCGGTAGCCGTGTTATTCCCGTTGAGCGCACTGGGCTCACCACCGCCCGAGATCACGGCGGTGTTGGTCAGAATTTGTCCCCCAAAGGACGCCCCTACGGCAACCCGGGCCACGATCACAGTGCCCGTTCCGCCCGCCGCAATTGACGTCGTACTGGTGCACGTGAACTGACCGTCGCCCGCCAGCCCGCCGCAGGTCCAGCCGGTTCCGCTGGGTGCCTGGGCCAAGGTGATACCGGCCGGCAAGGTGTCGACCACCGTGATCAAACCGCTGGTTGCCAAAGCACCCACGTTGCTGGGCGTGATGGTGTAATAGCCGGTCGAACTACCGGCTGCAAAGCTGCTGGGGCTGTGGGTTTTGCTTATCGCCAAATCCGGCACATTGCCGGGCACCATGGCAAAGTTGTTGTCCGCCGACACGCTATTGGCGCCGGCCAGATTGGCGCCGCTGATGGTGTGATTGGCGCTACTGGCGGTGGTGCCCGTGCTGCCAGCGGTCGCAATCCCGCTGGTGGTCCCTGTCAGGGCGGCCGGCCCGGTAATCGTGTAACCACTGCCGTTGGACTCGGGCAGTGTCGTGAAGCGGAAGTTACCGGAGGCGTCGGTGGTGGTGGTACGCGCTACCGGATTGCCGTTGACATCGGTACCGGCCAAGGCAACGCTGAGATTCGCCAATCCGTAGTCATTGCCATTGCGGCCACCGTCATTGTTGTGGTCCAGGAAAACCAGGCCAGACACCGTGCGACCGTTCGGGATCAGGCCAAAGTTATTCGCCACCGAGGCCGTATTGGGTGGCAAAACAATGCCTTGAATCTGGCTCGGCGTGACGGTAGTCGCCGTCGCCGTACCGGCAGTTCCACCATGCGCCACACTGCCCGCGGTGGTCTGGCCGCGGGCCGTTCCGTTGGGCAATCCAGGTTCGGTCACGGTGTAGCTGCCAGGCACCAGATTGGCAAAGCTGTAGTTGCCCGAGCTGTCGGTCGTCGTCGTCGAAAGCACGGTCGAACCACTGCCATTGCGCAACTCCACCGTCACACCGCTGATGCCGCTGTCGGTGCCGTCCACCAGACCGTTGTTGTTTTGGTCAAGATACACCGTGCCGGACAGCGACGAAGGTGCTACACGGGCAAAATTATTGCCAGCCGTGCCGCTGACCGAACCGCCACTGCCGGCACCCAAAACAATGTTCCCCACATAGCTGGGGCTCACATTCACTGCAGAGGCCGTACCGGAACTGCCCGTGCCGCCCGGCGCCAGCGTTACGGGGCCGGCCGTCGTAATGCCCGTATTGGTTCCAGTCAATGCGGCTTCACACACCGAGTAGGTGCCCGCTGGCAGGCCAGAAAACAAATAGTTGCCGAGCGTATCGCTTGTCGCGGGATTGGTTAAGCCGTTTTGTGTCACCAGTGCACCGCTGCAATCAGCGCCACTGCGCAGTGCAATCGACACACCACTCAACGGCGTGTCGGTGCCCTGATCAAAGGTGCCGTTGGGCGTCATATTGTTGTCCAGGAACACCTTGCCTGAGACAAAGCCCAGCGTGCTGATCTGCAGTGTAGCGTTGGCCGCCTGCTGGTTATTGCCAAAGTTGCTGACCAAGGCACCGGCCGGAATATTGTTGTTATAGGTTCCCGCTGTGGCAGCGGTCACGGCCAGGCCAACGGTACAACCGCCCGGCGGAACATGCGTATTGGCCGCCAACACGACAGCGGCATCGCCTGCATTCGCCGTTATCGCGCCAGTGCAGGTACTCACCACCGCTGGCGACGCAGCGACAACCATGGTACCTGGCGCCGTGGGCAAGGTATCGGTCAGCGCCGAAGAAAGAATGACATCGCTGGAATTGCTGTTGCCTAACACCAGCGTCAACGTGCTAGTGGCACCCGGGGCAATCACCGCAGGGCTAAATTGCTTGGCGATCGTGGGCGGCATAGAGACCACCAGCTGTGCGCTGGTGGTATTTGCATTGGTAACGCCTTCGGCCGTGGTTACGGCACCCGCCGGGCTGGCGTCGGTATAGGTTCCCGAAATATTGCTGACGACGTTGACCGTCACAGTGCAACTGTCGTTGACTGGAAGGGTAGCGCCTGTCACCCGGATCTGGGTTGCATCGGCCGCTGCCGTAACCACCGCGCCGACGCACGTACCACCAATAGTCGGGTTCTGTGCGACGACCAAATTGACCGGCAAATTGTCAGTGAAGCTGGCATTGCTCAGCTGTGCGTTATTGGGGTTGGTCAGGTTGAAGGTGAATACCGCAGGCACACCCGGCGATTTGCTGTCCGTTCCGGTGGTGAAAAGACTCGGATTGCCGCTGTCCAGCGTCAGACTGCTGAATGCCTTGTGCAACACCAGGGGCAACGCGACACGCAGATTGTCGGTAGTGGCTTGCGCATTGGAAACGGGAGTCCCTCCGACCACACCGGTAACGCCGCTGGCAGGAATCGTATTGGGATACAAACCGGCGATTGTCGACACCACGTCGAGCTCCACATAACACGACGCCGAGGTGCCACCACTGGCCGCCGCGATCGTGCCATTGGTAATTTGCACGCTGGTATTGCCCGGGGTGGTTACGCTGGCGCCACTGCAGGTGCTCACCACGTTGGGTCCGGCGGGCACCGTGAGATTGGTGTGCAAAGTGTCGGTCACGGCCAGGTTGGTTACGGGCAGCGCAGTCGGGTTGTAGAACGTGATACGCAAGCGCGCACGCACACCCGGTTGCACCACATTCGGTATGAACTGCTTCACCACACCCACATTGCTTTGGGTCGTCAGACTGGTGGACACCTGTGCTGTGTTGCTCAGCCCCTGGTCATTCAAAATAGACCCTGCAGGCAAATAGTTAATGATGCCGCCCACCGCCGTTGACGTGACATTCACCGTTACGGTACATGTCCCGCTGGCAGGCAATGTGGCCCCCGTCAGACTGACCGAGGCAGCGCCGGCAGCCGCCGTTACCACGCCGCCCAGACAGCTCGTGGCGGCACCAGGAACGGATGCGATCACCATGCCATTCGGTGTGCCGCCGGACGTACCATCGCTGGTGAAGTGGTCGGTCAAATGCAAATTACTGACTGCAACACTGCCATTGGTAATCGTAATAGACAGCACACTGCTCTGGCCGGGAAACGTCAATGAGCTTGGCGTTGTTGACTTGAACAAGGTCATCACGGTAGGTGCGATGTAATTCAGCGTGCCACTGATTGCGGTTTGGTTGGCAACGCCGCCGTCGGCCGTAATCGCGCGCGCGCCAATCGTATTGGTCCACGATGCGCTGCCCGTGACCACCACGTCAAAGACCAGATCACAACTTGCGTTGCCCGCAATGGTGGCGCCTGCCAGCGCAATGCTGTGGGCCGCCGCGCTGGCGGTCACCGTGGTGCTACCGCTGCAGGTGGTGTACGCGTTGGGGGTTGCCGCCAACACCATGTCGCTTGGAAAACTATCGGTGAAACCAACGTTGGTCAATGCCAAGGCGCCGGCGTTCACCAGATGCACCGTCACTGTCGAATGTCCACCTGAAGTGACAGCTGCTGGGCTGAATGTTTTGGTACAAGGCGCGCTGCTACTGCACAACGCCGAATTGAAGGTAATCGCAGCGCTCGCCAGAACCGGGCCGACATTCGATGCGGTGCTGCCATTGGCATACGTTTGGGTCCCGGTGACAGACGCCTGGTTGGTATAGCTACCGGCTGCCGCCACCACATCTACCTGCAAATTACAGGTCCCCGCCGATCCGGTTCCACTGTTGGCCCGTCCCGGCACAGTGGCTCCGTTCAGCTGCACCGAGGTGCTACCAGCGACTGCCGCAATCACCGGCGTGCCGCCACAGGTCGTGGCCGCATTGGCAGGCGTTGCGACGCGCATTTGGGCGCCGCTGCCCAACAGCGGCAAATTGTCGCTGATGGCGATACTGGACAGGGGGTTCACCGAGTTGTTGCTTAAGGCAATCGTCATGCGCGTTACTGCACCTTCGTTCAACGGCCCGCCCGGGCTGAATGACTTGACCACTTGCAAGACGTTGCTCACAGTCCCGCTCACGGTACCGGAACCCGCGCCATTGCAGACCGTGCTTCCCCCCGACTGATAGCAAACACCATTGGCACTGATCTGGTTGTTGTAAGCGCTGCTGACCGTGGCGCTGACACTGGTCATGGCCCAGAAAGTCACGGTGCAGCTGCCTGGCGTCACACTGTCGGTGCGGGCCGGCACACTGCCAATAGTTAATGCAACGGTCGTTTGACCTAACGTGGTGCTGGTGCCCAAGGATCCGCAACCGGCACTCAACGAAGGGCCATAGCCAGTCCCGTTAATGGTTCCTGTCAGGTAGGTCTGCCCCTCCGTCAGGGTGTCTGTCACCACCACATTCGGCATCGCACTGGCAGACCAGTTCTCTACCGTCACCTGGTATTTCACCGGACTGCCAGGGGCGGCATCGCTCGGGCTGGGCGCCGCTTTGGTGACATGGAAAGTGTCATAAATCGTCACGGTGGCACTCGCCGCTTGGCTCACAATACCGGCATCCGCCACATGCACGTCGCCTTGCGCCAAGGTATTGGTATAGGCCTTTGGCGTGTTTTGCGACGGCAGATAGCCTTTGAAATTGACGTTGAACGTACACGTTCCGCCCGCCGGAATGCCAGCGCCGCTGACCTGAAAACCAATAGCAGGTGAGCCTACCGTCACACTGGCGCCACATAAATTACTGCCCTGGCTATTGCTGCCTGTAACCGATGTAATCAGCAACCCGTGCGAGCCGCTCAACACACCATCAATAGGCGAGTCGCTGAAACTGGCGCTCAAACTGGTGGGGCCGCTATTGCTCAGCACAATCACAAACGTTCCGGTTTGGTCCACCGCTAGCGACAACGGTCCGGTTTTACTTACTTGCAACGGTGAATTAACGGTAATTTGGGCCGTGGCATCGGCACTGGCCGAAAGACCTACATCGGTCGTCAGGCCAGTGGCACTGATGCGGTTGGTTTGCAATGTGCTGTAACTGCCACCGGTGTGCACCGCCTCCACCGGCACCGTGATAACGCACTGGCGGTTGGCAGCAATGGTGCCGCCGCTCACCGCAATTGCCACGTCCCCTGCGGCCGGTGTGGTCGTGAAAGTAGGTGGTGTGCTGGCACCGGTACAAACAATGCTGCTGGCGCCGGTGGCCGAAACCCGAATCACGCTTTGCAGTGCCCCGCCATTGGCTGGATTACTCAGCGTGGGAAACGTATCGGTAAAGCCGACACCGCTCATGGCAACCGGATTCGGATTGGCGACCGTGATAATTAAGTTCAGCGGCGCCCCCCCCAGTATCAGCTGGCCAGATCCGCTAAACGACTTGCTGATGGTGGGTTTCGACAACGCGTTCACGTTGACGCTTTGTTGCACAGTGCCGATATTCACCTGCTGAGCGCCATCGGTTCCGCTTACGTTACCGCCTGCAATCTGGTACGTGTAGGTTGCGCTATTGCCGGTATTGGTGCCTGCCGTAACTGGAATATCAATCACGCAACTGCCGTCTACGCCTGCGCTGGATGGCGGAATCACGCCATTGCTCAGGGCCACGGTCTGGGTGCCAGGCACCGCAGTGAGGGTGCCGACACCGGCGCTCGTCACGCCGCCACCGGTACAGCTGTAACCCAACGCAACGCCGCTGGCAACTTCCAGTCCATTCGGCAAGGCCGAGGCCGACAGCACGCTGCTGAATGCCACTTGGGTGATGGCACTGGCCGTATTGCTATTGGACAGCGTGACGCGCAAAGTGGTAACGCTGCCGGGATAGATGGTGCCCGGTGCCGCCGGCGCCAGGGTAATAGACGCCCCCAGTGACGCCCACGCCGGCGAAGCCATCAGGGCGCTAATCGCCACCCCCAGACCCACTACACAACGCAATCCGACGTTACGCCAAACGGGCGCACGAACGCCGTCCACCCTGTCTTTTTTTATAAACACGCAAGCCACCTGACGTTCCAACAACGGCCCAAAAGCCGGGGCTGTTTACCTGCGACTGCGCGCCGGCAAACTGAAATATTGCGGCGATTGTAGGGTTACGTAAGGTTACAAAAATACAAACAAAAAAAGTGAAAAAACTGCTAAATAAAAATGAAAAATACGAAAATTTCAGGCGACAAAATGCACTCAGACGGCCACCTGGTCCAGGTAATCGCCATAGCCCTCGGCTTGCATGGCATCGCGGTGGACAAAGCGCAGGGATGCGGAATTGATGCAGTAGCGCAAACCACCCCGGTCACGCGGACCATCGGGAAACACATGGCCCAAATGGCTATCACCATGGGCCGAGCGCACCTCGGTGCGCACCATACCGTGGCTGATATCCCGCAACTCGTTGACGTTGGTGGGCACGATAGGTTTGGTAAAACTGGGCCAGCCACAGCCCGACTCGAACTTATCGGATGAGGCAAACAGGGGTTCACCCGACACGATGTCAACATAAATTCCCGGTTCATGGTTGTCCAGATACACGCCGGTACCAGGGCGCTCAGTGCCATTGCGCTGGGTTACCTGAAACTGTTCGGGTGTGAGCTTGGCAATAGCTTCTGCGGATTTACGATAGATGGTCATGGGCAAGGGTCCTGTGTGATTGACGCCGATGGATTGTGCGGCCGTCCCCCTTGGTCGGGTGAAACGCTCAAGTATTACAACCCGATGTTTCCACTGGCTGCAAAGCCGGCCGCAAAATAGCGTGATGGACGCACATACCGCGCTGATCGCCTACCAATCTGCCTATTCCCCGTTGCGCAATCCCGCGCGGGCCCTGGCGATGCACCGCTATTTGCGCGGGCAATTTGTGTTTATTGGCATTGCCGCACCCCAACGCCGCGCTGCCGTTCTCGGTCTATTGCGGGCTGGACGCGAGCGCAACGACGTTTTAGCAACGGTACAAGGGCTATGGCAATTGCCCGAACGCGAATACCGCTATGCCGCGATTGATTTGCTGCTGTATTGGAAACGCTGGCTCACGCCGGCCGACATACCCTGGCTACTTGCGCTGGCGAATCAGCAACCCTGGTGGGAAACGGTCGATGGCATAGGCTCGGTGGTAGCCAAAGTACTGCTCACGAGCCACAAAACCGGTGAAACGAGCAAGGCGCTAATGAATGCAACTTTAAGCGCCGAGTCATTGTGGTCAAGGCGCATTGCCATGACGCACCAGCTCGGCTGGAAACAATATACCGATGCCGCCACCTTGTTTCACTATGCCATGCAACTGGCCCCAGAAACCGACTTCTTTATACGCAAGGCAATTGGCTGGGCACTGCGGGACTATGCCCGCACCGACCCGAATGCAGTGCGCCATTTCGTGGCCGGCCCCGGTCAGGCACTGTCGGGCTTGTCGCAACGCGAGGCCCTGCGGCGCTTAAAAACCAGCAGCGCCGAACGTGCCTGAAAAAATCACGCGGCCTGCCCAACCAAGCTGCGCTTGCAATCCGCAAAGCCATCAAAACCCAGGGTCCGGCAAAACCGCATCACGGTCGGCGGACTGACGTGGGCCTGGCGTGAAACTTCTTTCACAGTAAGCTCAGAAAACTCTTGCGGGTCTTTTAAAAACACTTCGGCCACTTTGATCTCGCAACGCGACATGGTGGGCAAGGCATCACGGACTTTGTCTTGCAGATATACGGCATCAGGCATGGACAGATTCATTCAAGCGAATGGTTGGTTTCGAGTACAGGAAATTGCGTGCTGTGCGATGTGCGCGCGAGTTTGAATTGATTGACCACCGTGGCCAGACCTTCGGCCTGATCGCGCAGGCTTTCGGAAGCGGCTGCCGATTGCTCCACCAACGCCGCGTTTTGTTGGGTCATTTGGTCGAGCGTGGCAACCGAAGTATGGATATCGCTGATTTCCGCCAGCAACCCCTGGGCCGTATGCGAAATGTCACCCATGATGCTGCGCACCTGCGCAACCGACTGCACGATTTCGTCCATGGTGGCGCCGGCATTGCGCACCATGCCGGCACCCGCTTCAATGCGCTCTACCGAGGTACCAATCAGTTGCTTGATTTCCTTGGCTGCTTCGGCGCTGCGTTGGGCCAGGCTGCGCACTTCACTGGCAACCACAGCAAAACCCCGCCCCTGCTCTCCCGCGCGCGCGGCTTCAACTGCAGCGTTCAAAGCCAGGATATTGGTCTGAAAGGCGATGCCATCGATCACACCGGTAATGTCGGCAATTTTTCGGGCACTCTGATTGATGCCTTCCATGGTGTCCACCGCCACGCGCACCGCCGCACCACCGCGTGCCGCAACCTGCACCGCCGACTCTGACAACTGGTTGGCCTGAACGGCAGCGTCCGAAGACATTTTGGCGTTGCCCGTAATGCGCTCCATACCGGCCGCGGCGGCCTGCAAATTGGCCGCCGTGTGCTCGGTACGCGAACTCAGGTCTTGATTGCCCAACGCAATTTCGCTGCTGGCAGAGCGCACACCGGCAACCGCCTCATTCACGTGGTTAAGCGCATCGGCATAAGCGTGGCGCAAGGCCTCTACGCTGCGAATCAATGTGCCCACTTCATCGGTGCGCTGCGTATCAAATGGCTGACTGAGATCGCCGGACGCAACCGTTGCCACGGTCGCAGTCAGCGCCGCCAATGGCGCGCTGACCGAACGCCGGATCAGCACCGCTATACCGGCCCCCAATAACACCGCCGTTGCCAACAGCAAGCCCCAAATTAGCAGCATATTGGTCCAATAGCGTGCCATTGATTTGCGTTCGGGTATTTCCGCGACCAGCCACGTATCGCCCGACACGGTCTTGCGCATCACAGCCCAGCTATCGGTTCCTGCCTCGCCCCATATCGGCATCGCATGGCGCACATAGCCGTCTGTGGCGTCGCCCAGCTGCTGCAAATAGGCCGCACTGCCAGGGAAGACATCGACTACTTTTTTGCCTTTTTTATCGCTCGGTGACAAAAAGACAGCGTCTTTGGGGTCGCCTTCGACCGCCAGCAAATACATGCCGCCATCATCAAACAAATGCACATCGGCCAGCTGCTTTTCCAGCAAAAAATCCTGCAATGAAACATCGTTTCCTACAGCAAACGCGCCGACCACACGGCCATCCTCCGCCTTGATCGGTTCGTAATACGTGACATATGCAACACCATTGATCAGCTGACGCCCGGCAAAAGGCGTGCCGGCGTCAACAGAAGCCAATGCCGTGTTGTGTGCATCCAGCGCAAAGTGGGTTTCACGCGCATGGTCTTTGTCACGCAAAGAGGTGGATATGCAAACGTAAGCCCCGCCTTTTTTCACAAACACCATGGCAATGCCGCGCGTGTCACGGGTGAATTGATCTACTGCATCAAAGTCATCGTTCACCAGATTACCGGCGTTGCGCATTTCGCCAAGCGCCACGTCCACCACCGGTAAACGATCGAAATTGCGCCGGAATTTTGCAAACGACTGGGTTACCAAACCCCGATTAATCTGGAACGTGGTATCGGCAATGGCGGCCATGCCCTGCGCCCGCTGGGCCACCGACTCGACCACCAGCGCGTGCGTGCTGCGGTGCTCCAGAACGCCCAAGGCCAAGCCAATCAAGGCCAAAACGGCAAACAAGCCGACGGCGCAATACAGCGCCAAACGGCTGGCAATAGAGTGTTTGCGCTGACGCGCTTGTCTCAAAAAATGCATGGCTTGTCTCCGCCATTGTTGTGGAAATTATTCGCTGGCAGCCACTGTAGCACTCAAGACAAAATATTTCTATTGCATTTATTAAATAAAAATAATTTATCTTTTGCAATCTGGCTTTTGGGTTTTGCAGCGCGCTGCGCTGGCAAGCCACGCCGTAGGTGAAAAGGCAGGTACTGGTGCGAGCGATTACGATAGCGCGTCCTTGTCTCCCTGCCGCGCCGCGTCCCGCCATGCCACCTGTCTCACTTCATGACCTGCCAATGGCCATCGCCCTGGGCGCCGGCCTGGGATTTTTTGGTGGCCTGTTTGGCATTGGCGGCGGCATTATTGCGATTCCATTGCTGGTAATTGGCTATGGCCTGGACCAGGCCGTGGCCCAGGGCACTGCGCTGGTAATGATGGTGCCCAACTTGCTGATTGCCTGGCGACGCTATAGCCAACACCATCCGGTGCCCCTCGCTACCGCACTGCGCATTGGTGGCGTTGCCTGTGCCACCACCTGGCTCACGGCCCATTGGGCCACGCAACTTCCGCCGGAGCGCATGCGGGCCGCATTCAGCCTGGCTTTGCTGGCGCTGGCAGTGCACATGCTCTGGCCGCGCTCCGTTGGTTCAAACCCACGCCCTGACAGCACCTCGGCACTGCGATCGCCACGCTACTTACCCTGGGTTGGGCTGGTGGGTGGCAGCAGCATGGGTCTGCTGGGTGTGGGCGGCGGTCTGGTGGCCACACCGATATTCAGCGGCTGGTTTGGTCAGCGCCAAACCGTCGCCCAAAGCCTGTCACTTGCCTTGGTGGCACCCAGCTCGGTGATTGCGCTGGGCACTTACAGCAGTGCCCACCAAGTCGATTGGGCAATGGGCTTGCCGATGGCGTTGGGCGGACTCTTTACCGTCTCGGCCGGTGTGGCGGTGGCCCACCGGCTGCCAGAAAAACGCATGCAGGCGGCCTTTGGCTGGATGATGCTGGCAACAGCACTGTGGCTGCTGGTGAAGCCGCTATTGGATTGAATCAAACGGCATCTGCAACGTCACACCACCACCATCCGGCTTTGCCCCCCGGCCCCGCGCTGCACCTGAACACGGGTGCCAATCCGCTCGGTCATTTCCTGCACATGGGAAATCACACCCACCTTGCGCCCCTGCGACTGCAAGGTATCGAGTGCATCCATGGCGATTCGCAGTGCATCGGCATCCAGGCTGCCAAAGCCTTCGTCGATAAACAAGGATTCAACCCGCACGCGATGCGACGATAACGAGGCCAAACCCAGGGCCATCGCCAAAGAAACCAGAAACGATTCCCCGCCAGAGAGTGAATGCACCGACCGAACTTCAGCGCCCATGTCGTGGTCCACCACCAACAAGCCCAGGCTGTCTTTGATGCGTTCCACGCGATAACGGCGGGTCAGGCTTTGCAGGTGGTGATTGCCGTAGCCCAGCAAGACGTCCAAGGTGAGTTGCTGCGCAAAGTTGCGGAACTTTTTTCCATCGGCCGAACCAATCAGCTCGCCCAGCTGCGACCATACACGTGCCACTGCGGTCTGCTGATCGATTTGGGCACGCAGCACAGCCGATGCTTGCAAGCGCTCGTCGTCGCGCGCCAGGGTCAGCTGCACAACAGACTGTAAATGCTCGGCCTCGGCCAAGGCTTGCGTCGCCTGGGTCAATGCCGTTGCCAATTCGGCTTCACTCTGATCGGTGGCTTTGCTGGCCGCGTGGGCTGACAGCGACGCACTGCGCGTGTCGACCACGGCTTGGGCGGCCACAACGGCGCTTTGCAAGGCTTGCAACGCTGTGCGTTCTGGCAAAAGCGCCTCCGGCGCAATCTCCAGGAATGCCTGCAAGTCTGCGATCGTCAGCGGCACTGCATCGGATGGGGCGCGTTGGCTTGCATTGAACGCGGCCAGCCAGCTTGCCAAATGGGCGTTTACCTCGGCCTGGGCGGCCACACATTGCGCGTGCTGCGCTGCGGCTTGGCGCAGCGCTTCTTGCCAGCGCGCCCTGTCGGCCTGCGCCTGCTGCTGTGCCTGCAACGCCGCGTCCCGCACGGCATTCGCTGCCTGAATGGCGCTTGTCAGCGCCGCTTCCACCGCCGATAGCGCCTGGCCCTCAAATAACGCCGCCCGTTGCTGACGCTGCGTTTGCAGCGTGGTCTCCAATGCTTCGCGTCGCAGGCGCAGGGCAGCGCGGTGCTGATCAGCCTGCGCAACAGCGCGCACCAAAGCATCGCGCTGCAAGGTGAGGCTGGTTATACGGTGCTGTGAATCGACGCTGATGTGCTGCTGCTCCAACCATTCCCGCACTTGCGCTTGGCAGCGCGTCAGGAAGATGTCGGCGGCTGCGGCCCAGTCTGAACGCCACTGCGCATCCGGAAAAGCCGCATCGAGTTGGTTGCAAACCGCAGCCAGTTGTTCAGCACACTCCAATTGTTGGACCTGGATCGCATCCAGTGCGGTGGCCATTTGCGCCACACGGGATTGCAAATCGGTTTGCAGCGCACGCGCCTCTTTCGCTGCCTGCACGCACGTATCAAGAGCGCGTTGGGCCGCGTCTTTCTGGCCCAGACGGATATGCTGTGCGGCTTCTTGTTCAGCGATGTGCGCCAATCTAACTTCGGTTTCCCGCAACGCCTGCTGCAGCCACTCGGCTTGCACGGTCGCCGCCACCGCGAGAATTTCAGCGTGCAAGGCAGTGCCGGCAAGCAAGGCTTCCCAAGCCGTTTGCAAGGTGGCTTCATCGGCCCGCAATTGGCTTTGTGCTGCGGAAATGTCGGTGAGCGCCGCCAGTGCCGCTGCCTGCTTTGCGGCGGCGCTGGCAGCGCGATCCTGCACGGCACGCAGCGCGGCGCGCTGTTGTGCCAGATTGGCTTGCAAGCTTACCAACACCTTATCGATTACCGGCGAATGGCTGGCGTAGGGGTGCTCTAACGCACCACACACCGGACAGGGGTGTGCATCTTGCAATTGGCCACGCAGCGTTTGCGCCCCCTCACTGGCGGCCAATGTGGCCGATTGCAAGGCCTGGTCTGCCGCCTTTTCGGCACCCTCAAGCCCTGGCAATATCTGCGCACACTCGGCCAGTACCGTGCCATGGGTGGCGTGGCTGGCACGCTGTGCGGCGTGCTGATCGCGCAATTGTTTGCCTTGCGCCTGGGCATGCTGACGCTGCACCATGTGCAGGCTGAGTGCCTGCAACCGATCACGTCGCGCTGTCTGGCGCTGCTTTTCCTCCACCCACTGCGCGGGGTCCTGCACATGACAGGCAGCGGTAATTTCGGCCAATACCTGTTCAGCCTGGACTACTTGCGCGGCTGCACGCTGGTCGCTCTCGTGCGCGGCGGTCAAGTCGGCGGCAGTGGCAAGCGACTGCTGCATGCGCGCGGTACCGTCGGCATCCAACCGGACTTTTCGGGCGCGTATGCCGTGTGCCTGCAGCAACAACGATTCCCAACGTGGCCAACCTTGCGCCAACGCTTGCAATGCAGCGTGGCGGTCTAGCCACTCTTGGCTGGCACTGTGCGTTGCAAGCGCTGCGGCGTGTTGCGCTGTGTTGTCGGCCTCCGCCGCCTGCGCTGCATCCGCTTGTTGCTGCGCCAAAAAATGCGCCGTCACGGCCTCGGCATAGTCGGGTTCCAGTCGGGCCAAGGCCAGATCCAAGGCGCGTGCCGTGGCTATTTGCGGTTGGGCCTGCGTGCGCATTATTTCTGCTGCGCTCACGTGCTGTGCCGCATCTGCATAGGCTGCTTCGGCGGCGACTGCGCGCTCACGCGCGTGCGCCAGCGCCGCTGTAGCCACAGTCTCTTGCTGCGCATACAGCGCCAATGCCTGCTGCAAGCGACTGCGCTCGTGCCATGTGGGTTGCACCACCTGGACCTGCTCCCAAAGTGCCAACCAGGCGTGGCGCTCCGCAGCCGCCTGGTTGGCCGTCGTTGCCAATTGCCACTGCAGCCGGGCATCGGCGTGCTCAGCCTGGCGTTGTGACAATTGCTGGTACCACCGCAAATGCCCCTCGATGCTGGCTTTGTCACTGCGGCACTGCTGTACCACCAGGCGCTGCTGACAGGCTTGGTGTTCGGCTGCAGCGCGCGCATCCGCAAGCAAAGGTTGCTGATCCTGCAGTTGTTGGCGCAGTCGCCCCAAAGCATCGTTTTCCGCCTTCATGCGGGCAAATGCCAGCTTGGAAATGTCCGTAAAAGCTTCGGTTCCGGTCAGCGTTTGCAACAGTTCGGCCCGCTCATCATCGGGCGCTTTGAGAAACGTGGCGAAGTCGTTTTGCGCCAGCAAAACCGCACGGGTGAACTGATCGAAGGTCAAACCAATGCAGGCCTCAATGCGTGCCAGCGTCGCGGTTTTGGTGTGCTCGCCCAACGCCGCCCAATCGGCAATACGCAGCAGCGTCATCTCGCTGCTCTGTAACTTGCCATCGGCCTTGCTACGGGCCCGCCGCACACTCCAGCGGGCACGGTATGCGACGCCATCGCTGCCTATAAAGTCTACTTCGGCGTAGCCCTCACCGGTACCCCGGCGCAACAAAGTGCGGGGGTCGGAGGGTGCCACGCTGTTGTCGCCCACATCGGGTACCGACTCGCCCTTGGTCGTTGCCTTGCTAAGGCGGGGCGTGCGCTCGTACAAAGCCAGGCACAAGGCGTCCAGCAAAGTGCTCTTGCCCGAGCCGGTGGGGCCTGCAATGGCATACAAACCGGCACTGGCGAGTGGCTCTTGCTGAAAATCGATGCCGAATTCACCGGCCAGCGAAGCCAGGTTCTTACCGCGTATGGCCAAAACTTTCATGCACGCGCTCCCGCGTCAGTCGAGGCATTCAGCAATTCCTTGAACGCCGCCGCAATGGCATCGGGCGGTGCCTCGCCGTAACGGTGTTGGTATAGACGCCCAAAATAGGTGGCGGGATCGAGCTTGCGCAAAGCGTCGATGCCCAACTCCGGCGGCAGCGTCGTGCCATCGTTGGGGCCACTGGCCTGGGCTGCGCGGGTTTCAATCCGCACCAGACGCACGGGCTTATTCTCCAATGCAGCCTCGACACTGGCCCGCAGCGCGGGCTCGGGCTGGTCCAGCTGGACCCGCACCTGCAAGTAAGGCCATTGATCTTGCGGACAATCCTTCAAATCGGGTCGGCCCACCAACTGCCCCACATCCATGGTTTGCAAAGCCTGCAAGACCTCAGCCAATGGGCCCGGCTGCCGTGGGATGCGCAGCAACGCCACACTGCGCGGTATGCGCAACTCCCGGACTTCAGACACCGTCCCAGACGCCAGCGCCACCACCAACACTTGGTGCGGATAGTCAATTTCAGAAAACGAAAGGGGCAACGGACTGCCACAGTAACGCCGGGTCGGGTCACCTCCAACTTTCTGCGCCAAATGCAAATGGCCCAGCGCCACGTAGGCAATGTCGGGATTGAAAATACTGACGTGCAACGACTCACTGCCTCCAATCACAATGCGCCGCTCTGATTCGGAAGACACCTGCCCGCCAGTGATGTGGCAATGCCCCAGGGCGATGATCGCTTGCCCCGGGCTGCGCTGCGCGTCGGCCCAGGCATAGGCTTGCGCATAGAGGTCTGCAATGCCCGCAAGATACGGATCTTCTGCCTCGATACGCGGCAGATCCGACGGTCGCAGAAACGGCATGGCAATACACCAGGCTTGAATCGCGCCCGTAGCGTCTTTCAATGGAATCACCAGTTTGGCAAGGTCGACACCGTCGCCCGCGCGCCCCGTATGTCCCACTGCGTGGGCATCCAACATAGCCAGAAAGGGCGCCGGGACTTCCATCCGGGCAGGTGAATCGTGGTTGCCCGCGGTCATGACAATGCCCAAATGCGGCACGCGCTGACGCGCTTGCGTCAGAAATTGGTAGAGCTGCCCCTGAGCCGCCGCCGATGGGTTGGCATTGTCAAATACATCTCCGGCAATCAGCAACACATCAATTTGCTCCGACTCCAAGGTGTCCAGCAACCACGCCAAGAACTGCGCGTGCTCATAGCTGCGCTCAAACTGATTGAGACTTTGGCCCAGATGCCAGTCGGAGGTATGGAGTAATTTCATGGTCTTGTATGTTTCGCAGCGGGTTTCGAGGCGCTTATAGCGTCAGAGTGTAGGTGGGCACTGGCGCATGGCGTGAGCCAGTCGCTGGTGTGTGGCGGGGTTAATGCGCTACCGCTTGTTAATACTTCTTGCTTCGTGCCACTTACTGCCTGTGCTTGCGGGCTTTGATCGACTTGTTTTTTTCCAGACTGGTTTTTCCGGCGTAGTTTTGCAGTGCATTTTCCAACTCTGCCCTCACAGCATCGGCCAGTGCAGGTGGCGCTACAACCTGGACATGGCGTCCGTGGCGCAATACATCCATGGTGAGTTCGCGCAAGTCGGCATAAGGCAGTTCCAACAACAAACCACCGTCTGGCTGCAGTGTGACTTTCTGCTGTGGGTGCCATAGCTCGCGCCCAATCCAACGTGCCCGCTCCGCAGAAAATAGCAATTGCGCCCATGCGATCGTTTGGCCGGCGAAAATGCCATAGCCCTGACCGACAAATTCTGCAAGGTCTTTTTTTGAGATCACCTTGCCCAACTTGCCGACGACTTGTACCTGCTGAATAGCATCCATGCTGAATGAGCGCAACGCGTCTTGCTTGTGGCACCAAGCGGCGAGGTACCAGTTGCCGCGGTAATGGATGAGTTGCTGCGGTGAGACTTCGCGTTCGGTAACGTCGTCGCGGCTGCGGTTGTAATAATGAATATGCAAGCGTTGCCGCCCCAACAAGGCCGCGGCAACCACCTCAAAGTTTTGGTCTGGCACCGGTCGTGCCGCCACGGTGAGCAACTTGACGCGGCTTTCCACATCGGTCGCCGCGTGATTTCCAGCCTCAATGACTGCGCGCAACCGGGCTTTCAAAGGTGCAATATGGGGACCCAGCAAGCCCGGCTGCATCTCCGACAACAGCGACTGCATCATCAGCAGGGCGTAGGCTTCTCCAGAGTTAAACCACAAACCGGGCAATGACTGTTGCGGCGCTGCAGCGCCCTTGGCATAACGGTAACCGCCGTCGGCGCGACTCCATTCAATGGGCGCATTCAGCCGGTCCCGCATGTATTCAATATCGCGCTTGAAAGTGGCCAGGGATATTTCCAGCTCGCGCAGGAAACGCCCAACGGGGACCACCGGGTTGGCATGCAGCAGATTGTCTATTTTGTAGAAACGTTCGGTGCGATCCATGGTGTGGGTTTAATTTCACTGGCTCACGCACTGAGCCACACAGACCAAATAATAGCTGCAATCCCTGACACAACAGGATCTGCATTCTTCAAATACCGGAGTTGGCCATGACCTTGCTGGCAATTATTTTCAAATGCTTCTGGACCGAAACAAGCGATGGCCAACGCCCGCTGCCGCATGCATATCCGATGCAAGGACCGGGAAACTACCAATCGGTGCTGGGGCGTTTGTCGCCTCGCAAAAGGGCGCAATGGAAGCAGCTAAAAATCCTTGGCCATACAACCTGCAAAATCGTTTGGCGTTGGCTTTAACCACGGGGCTAAAGGCCCACGGATTTTCGCTGGCAATGCACTACAGATGCAGGGCGCCCAGAAACTGCTGGAGTTCGGGTGTCTGGGGTGCATTGAACAATGCGTCCGGCGGCCCCATTTCGTGCACTCGCCCTTGGTGCATGAAAATTACACGGTCGGCCACTTTCCGGGCGAAATTCATTTCATGTGTGACCATGAGCAGCGTCATGCCTTCGTTGGCCAAGTCCTCTACGACACGCAACACTTCGCCCACCAGTTCGGGATCCAGTGCACTGGTAATCTCATCGCACAAAAGTACGGCGGGTTCCATAGCCAAAGCACGTGCGATGGCAACGCGCTGTTGCTGCCCACCGGACAGCTGGTCACCGTAGGCGTCAAACTTTTCACCCAAACCAACACGCTGCAACAACTTGCGCGCCAGCGCTTCGTTGTCCGTTGCAGACTTTCCCTTCACCAGCCCGGGGGCCAGCATGATGTTCTTGCCAACCGTCAGGTGAGGAAACAAATTGAAACTCTGGAACACCATGCCAACGTGCTGGCGCAGCGCGCGCATGGCCGCCGCGTTATGGTGGACCAAAGGCTTGCCATCGACGCTCAAAGTGCCCGACTGAAACTCTTCCAGGCCGTTGATACAACGCAGCAGGGTACTTTTACCAGAGCCGCTTTTTCCAATGATGGCGATAACTTCGCCTTTTTGCACCTGCAAATCGATGCCTTTAAGCACTTCATTGGCGCCAAATGATTTGCGCAGTCCTGCGATTTCAACGATGGGCATGAATTTTTCTCTCCAGATATTGGGCGTACAGGCTAACCGGGTAGCACAACACAAAATACATCAGTGCCACGCAACTAAAAATCAGAAATGGACTGAACGTGGCGTTGGCAATCGTCTTGCCGACCTTGGTCAACTCCATGAAACCGATGACAGAGGCCAGGGCCGTTCCTTTGATCACTTGCACCAGAAAACCCACCGTAGGCGGCACTGCGATCTTCAAGGCCTGCGGCAAAACGACATAGCGCATTTGCTCATAAAAGGTCAGCGCCAGACTGCTTGATGCCTCCCACTGCCCCTTTGGCACGGACGCAATGCAGCCGCGCCAGATTTCGCATAAAAATGCGCTGGTGTAAAGCGTCAGGCCAATGCCCGCAGCCACCCACGGAGCGGTGTCAATGCCAAACAGCCCCAATCCGTAGTAGGCCAAAAACAGTTGTACCAGCAAAGGCACGCCTTGAAACAGCTGGACATACGCGCTGACTATCGCATTGAATATTGCCGACTTGCTTTGGCGCAGCAACACCAGTGCCAGCCCTACCGCGCCGCCCCCGATAAAGGCCATCAGAGACAAGCCAACGGTCCAGCGCAATGCCAAAAGCAAATTGCGCACGATGTCCCAGATTGAAAAATCAACCATGGATTACCTCCGACCCAATAGGAACCGGGCTCCCGCCCAATTCAGAACGTGACGCAATCCAAGTGACAGCAACAGGTAGCTGCACCCGACCACAATAAAGGCTTCAAACGAACGGAAGTTGCGACTCTGAATCAGGTCAGCGGCATAGCTTAATTCCTGCGTAGATATCTGCCCACACACCGAGGACCCGAGCATCACAATAATGATTTGGCTCACCAGGCTGGGCCATACTTTGCGCAACGCAGGCGGCAACACCACTCGCCAGAAAATATGGCGGCCTGACAAAGCCAGACTCTGTGCCGCCTCAATCTGCCCTTTGGGGGTTGCCTCCAGGCCAGAACGGATAATTTCAGCGGCGTAGGCACCAAGGTTAATCACCATGGCAATGCACGATGCCGCCTCTGCCGACAATTTAAAGCCGGCAGCGGGGAGTCCGAAGAATATGAAAAATAGCTGCACGATGAATGGCGTATTGCGTATCAGCTCCACATACGCAGTCACCACGGCCTTCAGCCACCAGGGCACCAGCGCGGCCCCCATGCCACGCCCACGCACCCACGCGCAAGCGATACCCAGCAGCGTTCCCAGCGCCACGGCAATCAAGGTCAGTGCCACGGTCCATGTGGCACCGGTCAGCAGCAACGGCCACTCGGAAAGCACCGCTCCAAAATCGAGTTGGATTTTCATCGCTGTAAGCAGCTTCACTAATTCGATTGATCCGGCACTGCTCAGAGCGGCAGATCGCCCGCGGGGCGACCCAGCCACTTCTTGGACAAGGCATCCAAATCACCCGACTTCTTTGCTGCTGCCAAAATTTCGTTGACCTTTGCTTTGAGCTTGTCTTCGCCTTTGGCTACACCAATATAGTTCGGGCTCTCTTTAATCAGCAGCTTGTATTCAGCGGCCAACTGCGGATTTTTCGTCATCATGTTGGCGGCGACCGAAGCGCCCAGCGCGACAAACTGCACCTGGCCGGAGGCAAATGCCGCTACCGTCGCGTTGTTGTCTTCAAAGCGCTTGATATCGGTTCCTGCAGGTGCCAGCTTGGAGAGTTCCTGGTCTTCCATTGCCCCACGGGTTGCACCCACGGTCTTTCCAGCGAGGTCGGCAAAGCCTTTGATAGTGACCGTTTTCGGACCGAAAACTGCCTGAAAGAAAGGCGAATATGCGGCGGTGAAATCGATCACTTTTTCCCGGTCCGGGTTCTTGCCCAGGGTCGCAATGACCAGATCGGCCTTGTGGGTCTGCAATGCGGGGATGCGACTGGCACTGACCACCGTCACCAGCTCCACCGCAACGCCCAGCTTCTTGCCAATGTAGTTGGCCATTTCAATATCAAGACCGATTGGCTTCAAATCGGTGCCGACGAAGCCATAGGGTGCGGAGTCGGTCTGCACCGCCACCTTCAGCACTTTGGCCTTCATGATGTCGTCCAGCGCCGTCTGCGCTTGTGCCGCTGCGGCGACAAAAAAACTGACCGTTGCCAGCGCCCATGTGGCGCCGCGTTTGCTAAGTTGAAACATTTTCATAAAAGTGCCCCTAAGTAAGTGGAAGAATCGTCGGTGGGTTTGTGTGGCAATCTTGTATGCAAGGGCTGTGCCACACTGGCTTCTGTGGCTTCCTTCAATGGACGCAGTGCATGGCGCAAAGTTGCCAGCGAATCACCGCCAGCGGTCTGTAGCTTGAGCGCCGCCTGCACGTTGCCAATATGCCGCTGCATGATGTTTTCGGCCGTGGTCCAATCCCCTTGCTCCAGAGCCGACACTATTTCTGCGTGCTCCGCGCACGAGTGCGCGGCATCGTGTGACGACTGGTACAGCATGGCAATGAGGGTGGTACGCGCCGTGTAATCACGTAGCGTATCGGCCAATAGCGTATTGCCGAGGCACTCCGCCAGGCACACATGAAAGTCGCCCAATAAGAAGCTGCGCAAACCAACGTCATCGCCTTTGATCGCTGCCTTCTCTTTTGAAAGATGGTTTTTCAGTAACTTGATAGCGGGCTTGCTCACGCTGGTGGTGCACCGAATCAGGCCCATTTCAATCACACGCCGGGCTTCAAAGGCCTCTCGCGCCTCGTCCAGCGAGGGCTCAATAAGGTACCAGCCGCGCCGGCTGCTCACCGTCACGATGCCACGCGCAGCCAAACGCGTTAGCGCCTCTCGGACAACGGTCCGACTGCAGTCGAAAAGCAGCGCCAGTTGCTGCTCGCCCAAACGGGAGCCTGGCGCCAACTTCTGGGCCATCACGGCCTCAATAATGCGTTCACTGATTTCGGTTGCACTGGTCATGCGTGCAAGCGCATGCAATACTTATGCCACTGGTATACAAGTTGTGCGCACCACATTGATGCACTGGCACGCCACCGCACTGATTCTAATGGTGCGTCTAATTTGGCGCGCTTGATTCGCCTGGCGGTATCGGTCGATCGGCAATCGGGCGTGGCGTTCCCTGTCGGTCCAGGCGCACTTCAAAAATACGCCAACCACTGGCACCGCTGCGGTCAAAGTCCATTTGCAGCAGCCATCCCGTGGTGGTGGGCACCGTATTGAAGCCGTCAAATACGAAATTGCCCAGGCTGTAAATAATAGGTTTGCCCCGATAGCGCTCGATGTTTTGCACCACGTGCGGGTGCGAGCCGACCACGGCATCGGCCCCGGCATCGATCAAGATCCTCGCCAATTGACGCTGACGGTCACTGGCCGAAGGCTCATGTTCCCAACCCCAGTGCATCATGGCAACGACCAGATCGGCATGGTATTGCTGACGCGCAACACGCACGTCATAAACCACTTGCTCGTCTTCACTCCAGGCTATGCCCGGCTTGTTTTCGTTGGCTTCAAAGCTGCGTGGAAAAAACTCGTTGTATCCCAGCAATGCGATACGCAAGCCATTGCGCTCGACGATCAAAGGACGGTGCGCCTCTGCCAGGTCGTAACCGCCACCAAAGTAAGCAATGTTCTTTTGCTTGAGCAAGCCCAACATTTGGGCAAATGCATCGGGACCAAAATCACCCGAGTGGTTATTGGCCAAATCAACCACATCGATATGCTTGCGCAACATATCGAGCACGCGGGGGTGCGCCCGAAAAGTCCAGGGCTTGCCGGATTGCGCTTCCCCCACGGTGGCCACAACGCACTCCAAATTGGCAACGCGCAAATCGGCCTGATTGAGCAAAGGGGCAATATAGCGCAAAGGATCTTGCCCATGGGAAATCGTTTTACCCGGACCATCGGCAAGCATCACATCGCCCACAAACGCAATCGAAACCCGGGCGTCTTGGGGCCCCGCTGCGATTGCGGCACCGCACGCAAGGGCCACAACAAGGCACCCGAGCAATCGCGATATCCAGATCATGGTGCACTCCGCAGCAAGGTGCATTGGTATTGCATTTCGCGCTCTAGCCAGGCGGAGTAAACGGTTTGTATTCCGGTTAATGGCACAACCGGAGAAACACCGGAAACAATGGGTTGCACATAACGCCCATATTGGACCAGCACCGGCTGGCGGCCAGAATTATCGTATGCGTAAATCTTCACATAATCGATAGATTGTGCAGAACCCACAACGACCATTTTGAATAGAAAACGGCCATTGATGTCATGCAAAGGCGCAAGATAAGGGTCTTGCGTTAAACCGGATTCGACGTCGAATATCTTGCCGCTTTGCACAATTTGACATTGCAGCACCGGCGTCGCAACCGTGTCTGCCCAGCCGCAGCCACTGGCCAATAAAACCGAACATCCCAGCAAATAACGAATGGCAAATTGAATTTTGGGTCCCCATGGTGTGACGGCCAATTATCGGTCAGGTACCCCAGGCCACCTACCGATTTAGGATCGCCTCCCGCGGGCGCCCGTTACGCCTTTTTAACAAATTCAGACTTCAGCTGCATGGCACCAAAACCATCCACCTTGCAGTCGATGTCGTGATCACCGTCAATCAACCGAATATTCTTGACCTTGGTACCGACCTTGATGGCGGTGGAAGAACCTTTCACCTTCAGATCCTTAATCAAGGTAACGGTATCGCCATTCTGCAATACGTTGCCGTGGGCATCTTTCCAGACGCGCTGCTCTGGTGTTGCCCCCACGGACGCAACCGACCACTCGTGGGCACACTCCGGGCAAATCAGGGTGCCGGCGTCTTCATACGTCAGTCCGGAGTTACATTGAGGGCAATTGGGATAGTTACTCATGGCCAGTTTGGGTTAATTCAAAGGGGCATTTTCGCAGTTTGCGCGGACGCCCACCCGAAGTGCGGCTGGAGGGGACCGAACCCACTTTGGGGCAAATCGCCCGCAAACCCGCACCGGCACGCACTTTCACGCATTCCAGTGCGTGAAAAAGTGGGTTGAAGTGGATGCGTATCTCCATCTCGGAGGCCGCACGCAGCACAGGGATGGCGATTTCACTGCGGTTGGCGACCAAAATGCTACGAATTTTTTGTCATGGTGAATGCAATTTGCTTGATTCAATTGCATTCGATCCGCTCGAATACATGCCGCCTACAAGTGAGCGTCTGCACTTGAAACAAGCCCCTCGCCGTGGCGAGGGACCGTGGCGTTGTTACACTGCGACCGGCGTTATCCAGGGCTGGTCCGTTGCCTGCGCGCTGTCCACCACCGCGTCCACAAAGGCCACACCCTTAAGACCATCATAGGCCAGCGGTATGTTCTTGCCGATGGCCGTTGGCTCGCGGCCTTCACGACGTGCGTTGATGGCTTCTGCAAAACCACTATAGAGGTTGGCAAAGGCTTCCAGATAGCCTTCGGGATGTCCCGGAGGCGTACGTGTGCGGGACTTCGCGGCGTCCGACAAATCGCCTGTGCCGCGTTTGATCAGCTCGGTGCGGCCAAGCAAGCCAGTGAACAACAGGTCATTGGGATTTTCCTGAAACCACTGGAGCGATCCCTTCTCACCGAACACGCGCAGGCGCACACCGTTGGAGCAGCCAATGGCCACTTGCGACGACCACAGCAGACCGCGCGCGCCGCCCTGGTAGCGGATCATTACGTGGGCATTGTCATCCAGTTGGCGGCCTTCCACGAAGGTCGCCAGATCGGCCGTAATCGCCTCCGCCTTCAGGCCGGTAACAAAGCCAGCCAGGTGATAGGCGTGGGTGCCGATGTCGCCAATGGAACCACCGCGGCCGGACTTCTTGGGGTCGGTGCGCCAGGCAGCTTGTGCATTGCCTTCGGATTCAATCGCCGTGGCCATCCACTCCAGCGGGTACTCGACCTGCACGACGCGAATCTTGCCCAGCTTGCCATCCGCCACCATTTCACGGGCCTCGTGAATCAAGGGGTATCCGGAATAGGTGTAGGTCACGCCCATGAAGCGGCCCGTCTTTTTCACTAGCGCGTCTAGCGCCACCGCGTCCTCCAGGGTGGTGGTCAGGGGCTTTTCGCAGATGACGTCGAAGCCGGCTTCCAGAAAGGCCTTGGCAATCGGGAAGTGTGTGTGGTTGGGCGTGCAGATAGCAACCACGTCAATGCGGTCTTCGCGCTTGAGTTCGGCCTCCAGCATCTGCTTGTAGTCACCATAAGACCGGTCAGCGGCCAGACCTTGGCTGGCCGCAAACTTGTGGCCGCGCGCGGCGTCCACATCAAAGGCGCCGGCAACGAGTTGCAGGGCGCCGTCCTGGCGCGCTGCGATGCGGTGGATGTTACCGATGTAGGCGCCTTCCCCGCCGCCCACCATGCCCAATCGCAGGGGGCGACGTGCGTTGTTGTCTGTAGACATGTTTATTTCCTTAAATTCCGAGGATGCTGCGATTGGCATCCTTGTTGGCACCCGACTTCACAAAGTCATCGAACGCACGCTCTGACACCTTGATGATGTGTTTCTTGATGAACTCCGCGCCCTCGCGTGCGCCGTCGTCGGAATTCTTGAGAAAGCACTCCCACTCCAGCACGGCCCAGCCATCGAAGTCGTAAGTGGCGAATTTGGAGAAGATGGCACCAAAGTCCACTTGTCCATCACCCAGCGAGCGAAAACGTCCAGCCCGTGTCTTCCAGGGCTGGAAGCCGCCGTAGACACCGGTCTTGCCATTGGGGCGGAACTCGGCATCCTTGACGTGGAACATCTTGATACGCTCGTGGTAGTGGTCGATAAAGGCCAGGTAGTCGAGCTGCTGCAGCACAAAGTGGCTGGGGTCATAGAGCATGTTGCAGCGCTTGTGGCCGCCTACACGCTCCAGGAACATCTCGAAGGTCAGGCCATCGTGCACGTCTTCGCAGGGGTGTACCTCATAGCAGAGGTCCACGCCGTTGTCGTCGAACTGGTTCAGAATAGGCAGCCAACGTTTGGCCAGTTCATCAAAGGCCTCGTCCACCAAGCCTTCGGGCCACTGTGGATAGGGATAGAGATAAGGCCACAGCAGTGAGCCGGTAAAGGACACATGGCGGTCCAACCTTAAGTTCTTGGAAGCGCGCGCGCAATAGCCCATTTGCTCCACGGCCCATTGCTGGCGCAGCGCCGGATTGCCGCGCACGGACTCCGGTGCGAAGCTGTCCATGATCTGGTCGTACGCCGGGTGCACGGCCACCAGTTGCCCGGTGATGTGCGAGGCCAGCTCGGTCACTTGCAGGCCCTTGGAGGCCAGCATGCCGGTGATGTCATCGCAATAGGTCTGGCTCTCGGCGGCCAGCTTGAGGTTGAAGATGCGCGTGTCCCAGGTGGGGATTTGCACGCCCTTGAAGCCCCTGTCGGCCACCCATTGGGCCAGCGTTTCCAGCCGGTTGAAGGGTGCCTCATCAGTCGCAAACTGCGCCAGGTAAATGCCTGGTCCTTTGATGGTTTTCATGCTTGGCGCACTCTCTGGTTATTCAGTCATGGGACCGGCAGGAACCGGAGGCGCGGCGTCATAACCACCCCAGACCGACTGGTCAAAGTGAATCACCGAGCCGGTCATCATGCCGCTATCGTCCGATGCCAGGAAGGCCACGGCCTTGGCCACTTCAGCGGGGTCCAGCAAGCGACCAAAGGGCTGTGCGGCAGCGGCCTTCTCCAGCCAGTTTTCATCGGCACCGTGGTATTCGCGCTGCGTGCGGTCTTCACCGTCAGAAGCCATCCAGCCGATGTCGAGTTGGTTGACGCGAATGCGGTTGCGCATCAGCGCATAGCCCGAGTTGCGGGTCAGCGTTGCCAGTGCGCCCTTGGAGGCACAATAGGGTGCGATAAATGGCTGACCGGCACGCTCGGAAGTGGAGCCGATGTTGACCATATTGCCTTGAATGCCGTCACGGATCATGCGCTTAGCGGCTTCTTGCATAAGGAAGAAGGGCGCGCGCACATTGACTGCAAACATGCGATCAAACAGGTCTTGTGAGGTGTTGAGCAGATTGCCGCGGTCGGTGAGACCAGCAGCATTCACCAGCACGTCAATGCGGTCGAAGGTCTTGTCAGCCTGGGCGATCACATTGCGGCAGTCGTCCACGCTATTCAGGTCGGCAGCAACAAATACGGTCTTGACGCCCGTTTCTTTTTCTATGCGTTGCGCAACCGCTTCGCCTTTGGCTGCGGAGCGACCGCAAATGGCCAAGCCTGCGGCTCCGGCTTTGGCAAATTGCAACGCAATGGCGGCGCCCAGCCCCTGCGTTCCGCCAGTGATAACTGCTACTTTTCCATCGAGACGATTCATGCTATTTCCTTGGTTCAATTAGTTAAATGCCAACACGTTGTTTGCTGCGAATAAGTTCCTGTTGCACGCGGGCTTCCTGCACGGATTTGCGCGTGCTGACCTCGGGCACGCCGACGTCCCAGTCCGCGTCACCCGGCACCCAGGCATAGGCGTCGGTGACGATTGTGATGAGCGTAGTGCGGTCGTTGTTCTGGGCCCACTCCATGGCAGCAGCCAGTTCTTCCAGGTTTTGACAGCTGCGCGCGAGCGCGCCCATGGATTCGGCGTGCTTCACAAAGTCCACCGGGAAGGGCTGCTTGACGCGGCAGTCCTTGAGCAGGTTGTTAAAACCGGGCACGCCCTTGAATTGCTGCAGGCGGTTGATCACGGCGTAGCCGCCGTTGTCGCAGACCACCACAATCATTTTGTGTCCCGACAGCACGGTGGAGTAGATGTCCGAGTTCATCATCATGTAGGTGCCATCACCCAGCATCACTATGGGTGTGCCCTTGCCGTCCTTGGCCATGGCGTGTCCCCAGCCAGCTGCGATCTCATAGCCCATACAGGAGAAGCCGAATTCGCAATCAAAGGTATGCGGGTCCTTGACCCGCCAACCCTTGGTCACTTCGCCCGGCATGCCACCGGCGGCTGCAATCAGGGTGTCATTGTCACGCGCACCCTTGTTGATTACATCCACGACTTGCGCGTAGGTGGGGATGGGTGCGTTGGTCGGCTTCTTGTGGCGTTCCAGCAGCAACTCCCAATCGCTGAACAATGCGCGCGATTGGTTGAACCACTCGGGAGATGCTTCCCAAGCGCCAATCGCTTGCTCCAATTCCAAAATGCTTTCACGTGCATCGCCCACTACCGACAGCGCGCGGTGCTTGGTGGCGTCCCAACGCGCGGCATTGATTGAAATGAACTTGGCCTCGCGATTGAACAATGTCCAAGAGCCAGTGGTGAAATCTTGCAGGCGAGTGCCAATAGCCAAGATCACGTCAGCGTCTGAGGCCAATGCGTTAGCCGAGGTCGAGCCGACGATACCGATAGGGCCTGCGTGGGCCGGGTGATAGTGGGTCAGGCCACCCTTGCCTGCAATGGTTTCCACCACGGGGATATTGTGGCGCAGAGCAAAGTCGGCCACCTGCGTTTCGGCCAGCGAGTAGCGTACACCACCACCAGAGATGATGAGGGGTTTCTTGGCAGTCTTGAGCATTGCCACGGCTTGTGCAAGCTTGTCTTTGTCGGCACGCGGGCGGGGCACGGCCCAGGTGGTAGGCGCAAAAAACTCTTCCGGGTAATCAAAGGCAATTTCCTGTGTGTCCTGGCACAGGCCAATAAAGGCCGGTCCGCAGTCGGCCGGGTCCAACATGGTGGCAATGGCCTGCGGCAAGGAAGTGATGATCTGCTCGGGCAGCGTAATGCGGTCCCAGTAGCGCACCACGGCCTTGAAGGTGTCGTTGACCGTGATGGTCGGGTTGTTGAAATGCTCGACCTGTTGCAACACCGGGTCAGGCAAGCGGTTGGCAAAGGTGTCACCGGCCAACAACAACACCGGTAAGCGATTGGCATGTGCGGTGCCAGCTGCAGTCACCATATTGGCGGCACCAGGGCCGATAGAAGTGGCGGCCACCATCAACTGGCGGCGCTTCTTGGCCTTGGCAAAAGCCACGGCAGACAGCGCCATCGATTGTTCGTTTTGCCCGCGCCAGGTCGGCAAGGTGTCTTGCACCGCTTCCAGCGCCTCGGACAGGCAGGTCACATTGCCGTGGCCAAAGATAGCAAAGACACCGGCAAAGAGCGGTACTTTTTCGCCCTCGATTTCTGTGAATTGGTTGCATAGGTACTTGACCAGCGCTTGCGCCATGGTCAGCCTGACGGTCTTCTCTGGCATGGAATCTCCTGATTTCGAGTGATGTATTGACGATTGCAATTAACGGCAATAATTATTGCATAACGACCGATGGCGGCGTCAGTATTGCGAAGAACATAGGGAAAACACGGGGATTCAAGCACTCCGACGTGTTTACACAGATCAAATTCAACTCAGAAATTGGTTGGCGGCCAGAAATAACTAAGGACTTTCCCTAATTTTTGCAATATTAATTGCAACTTTTGTTGACTCGCAATTTACGCAAACATACCATCGCCGGGCGCTCAAGATCACGGTCTCAAGACTGAATCCTGTATCGCAGAAGACCGACTCTTTGGAGCGGTTCGAGTAGATCCAGTTACCCCAAAAGTGTCATGAATATTGATGCAAATTTAAAGGAGAGCAGCAAGACAACGCACACATGCACGCAACCAGAAGCTTGCTCTGCCGAGCAAATGAGTCAACACAAATTAATCGAATGAAGGATGGCAAATGAAACTCTCTAAGCTTATCAAAACCTCCGTGATTGCCGCTGGCATCGCACTCGCAGCTACTGCTGCACTGGCAAAAGACTATCGCTTTGTGATGGTCTCTCACATTGGCTCGAACGACGCCAACATGGGCTGGCTCACCGAGTCACTCAAAGAGTTCGAGAAGAAGTATCCGAACGTGAAGACCGAGTACATCTCCACCAACAACTACTCGGTGCAGGAGCATGTGCGCCTGCTCGAACAAGCGATTGCCACCCATCCGGACGGAATTGCAGTACCGATCGTTGACGCAAATGCCTTCGAAGGTCCGCTGCGCAAAGCGATTGCTGCCGGTATCCCGGTGGTGGCATTCAACATTCCCGATCCCCGCCCAGAAGGCAAGCGCATTCCCTACCTGACTTATGTTGGTGGTGACGAATACCTGACCGGCAAGAACCTCGGTCAATACGCCCTGGCCCAAGCTAAGGCCGGCAAAGTGCCTATGCCCACTCGCGTAATGTGCGCTGTGCACGATGCGGCTCACCAGGGTCTTAAGGCACGCTGCAAGGGCATGCGTGACGTGATGGAAGCCGCAGGTGCCAAGTTCGACGAACTGTTCATCAGTGCTGAACCAACTCAAGCCCGCAATGCAATGCAGGCCTACCTGCAATCGCACAAGGATGCCAACTACATCTTTACCGTGGCCGGCTGGTCATCGCCCTGGGCTTGGGACGTGGCCAATAAGATGGGCTTGAACCCTGACATCGGCAAAAAGGGCATGACCATCATCACTGTGGACGAAGGTCCTGTGTCGATCGAAGGCGTTCGCCAAGGTCACATTTTGGCTGCCAACAGCCAAGGCTTCTGGCTGCAAGGTTACGCACCAATGGAATGGCTGTACTGGAACCACGAGCTGGGCTATGAGCCCAAGTCCGACATTCTTACCGGTCCGGTCATCATTAATAAGGACAACGCCGACAAGTGGGCCAAGCTGGTGCGCGGTGTGTTCGGTGATGCCGAGTACAAGAAACAGACTGGCTGGCAATAAGCCGAGCCCTTGGGCCGGACTGGAATCCGGCCCATGGTCCCCTGCGGCCAACGGATCTATCCCGTTGGCCGTAAGGGCTCACATCTCTTGACTTCAATTGCAATCCATGACGAATATTTACTTTCGCAGGCTTCTGACCGGCCAGGCACTGGGCTCGGTTATCGGCGTGAGTGCCATGCTGGTGCTGTTCACATTCATCGACTTCAATGGTTGGTGGAACACCAACTCCTTGGCGAACGTGCTGCAGTTCTCCGCCATCCTGGGCCTGCTGTCAATGGGCCTTGCGTTGGTCATCATCGCCCGCGAAATTGACCTGTCTGTCGGCTCGGTTTACGGCCTGGCAGGTGTTTCTTTTGTGACGCTAGAGCCCGTGCTTGGCGTCCCGATGTCTTTCGTTGCGGCCCTGGCGTTGGCCGCCCTGATCGGCCTACTACAAGGTCTGGCCGTCGTACGTCTAAAGCTCCCCTCCATGATCGTCACCTTGGGGGGACTTTTCAGCGTGCGAGGCGTCATCTACGTGTGGACTGGTGGCACCGTCAGCACCTTCTCCGCTGATGCGCGCACCCACTGGTTAACACAAGTGTTTGGGGGCCACTTTCTAGGCCTGCCAGCCGTGATCTGGTGGACCGTGCTGGTGGCCGTGCTGCTCAGCGTGATGCTTTTGCTCACCCACTTTGGCAACCATCTACTAGCCACTGGCGGACAGCAGGACAGTGCCGAATCCCGCGGCGTGCGGACCGACCACGTCAAGCTCGCAACCTTTGTGTTGTGCTCGATGCTGGCAGGCTTGTCCGGAATCATCACACTCTGCGACAACCCGCAAACCCACGTCACACTGGGGGAGCTGATGGAACTCGAAGCCATTGCAGCAGCCGTAATCGGTGGCTGCTTGCTGACGGGTGGACGTGGTTCCCTGATTGGGGCTCTGCTGGGCACCTTCATCGTCGTATCTGTGCGCTATGAGCTGATTGCACTGGGCGCGCCGTCTTCCTGGTACATGACCTTTGTCGGAGCAGTGCTGATCGCAGCTGTCATCTTCAACCAATACCTGGCCAACAAGGTCAACCGTTCCCTGTAAACCCGAGCACCACCATGTCGAATCATCCACTCATCCAAGTCAAAAACATCGACCTCCATTTCGGATCTTTCCATGCGCTGAAAAACGTATCAGTGGACTTCCATGCTGGCGAACTGGTCGGTCTGGTCGGCGACAACGGCGCCGGCAAGACTACGTTGATCCGCGTGCTGTGTGGCATCCACACGCCGAGCGCCGGTGAAGTGTATTTCGACGGCCAACGCGTGACGCAATTCCATCCGAGCCTGGCTATTAACCAGGGCATAGAGACGATCCAGCAGTCAGTTGGTCTGTGCGATAACCTATCGATTGCGCGCAATTTCTATCTCGGACGCGAGCCGGTCAAGCGCATCATGGGCATTCCATTTCTGGACTTCAAAACCATGCGCAAAACCTCTACCGAGGTCATCCGCGAATTCGGTCTGCGCGATAACGTTTCCACCGATGACGAAGTGGGTCGCCTCTCCGGTGGTGAGCGCCAATCGGTCAAAATCGGTCGCGCTGTCGAGTTCAAGAACCGCGTCGTGATCATGGACGAGCCGACCAACCACTTGTCGGTACGTGAGCGCGAACACGTGAATGAACTGGCGGTGCAACTCAAACAGCAAGGTCTACTGGTGATCTACATCACACACGACATTTTCCAGGTGCACAAACTCGCTGACCGCATCGTGATCATGGAAAACGGTGAAAAGGTCGAGGACGCCAAGACCAGCGAAATGACCGCAGATGCGTTGGAGGAAGTGATTCGCCAGGGCGGACGCCAAGTTGAGAAGCGAGCCGCGTAATGAGCCCCACCTCCTTCAAAAGACTTTTCGCACGCCACGGCGAGATCGGCATCCTCGCCATTGCCGTCGTTGCCATTGCCTTCTTCTCGCTGTCTTCGGGCGGTCGCTGGGCCAACTCCTTCAACGTCGGAACCATTTTGCAGGTCACCGCAACACTCGGCCTGATGAGCCTGGGAGTCGCCCTGGTAATGGGTACCGGCGAAATCGATATCTCGGTCGGCTCAACGCTGGGGATGGGCGCGCTGGCCTACTTGTGGCTGTCGATACGCATTGACCCGGTGCTGGCTGCACTTGCGGCCACTGTGGTGGGTGCCGCGATTGGCTGGTTCAACGGCTACCTGGTAACAGTGACCAAAACACCCTCGCTGATCATTACGCTTGGTACTTTGATGATATTCCGTGGCATTGCCATTGCACTGACTGACGGGTTTTCGTTCTCCATGCCATACGAGCAGCGTGACTCTGTTACATACACGATATTGGGAGGTGGTGATCTACTGGGCTTCAGCACGGCCATTGTGTGGCTGGTTCTTGGTGTGGCCGTTCTGTCGGTGGTGTTGTATGCGACCCCATTTGGCAATCGACTGCTTGCTGTGGGAGGCTCCAGCGATAGCGCGCACTCTCGCGGCGTGCACGTCGGCAAGACCAAGATCACTGCCTTTATCGTCTGTGGTGCACTGGCGGCCTTTGCCGGTGCACTCGAAGCAGGCAAGCTCGGATTCGCCGATGGCTCCATGGGTCGTCAAATGGAATTGCAGGCCATCGCTTCCTGCGTGCTTGGTGGCTGCTTGCTTTCTGGCGGGCGTGTATCGCTGATCGGCACCATCCTGGGCACTTTCTTACTGTCGTCCATCCAGTCATATCTGGTCGTCATGGCGGTTAAGCCGCAGTGGTTCATCCTACTGCTGGGCCTGATCGTTGTGTTTGCGTCTTATGGTGACCAGCGGTTCCGTACCTGGGCTGCCAAGGTCTGAAACTGCAACCGTTGTATTTCGTTTTTATCTCTTATTTTTAGGATTCTTCATGATCAAAGTAGGACTATTGGGTGCCGGACGTATCGGTAAGGTGCATGCAAAAAGCATTGCTGCACACCCTGGAAGCAAACTGGTGGCAGTTGCAGACATTCACAGCGCTGCCGCTGTTGAGCTGGCCCGCGACTCCGGTGCCCGCGCCGACTCGGTCGACGCAATCATCAACGACCCAGCCATTGATGCCGTCCTGATCGCGACCTCCACTGACACCCACTCAGACCTGATTGAGGCTGCCACCAAGGCCGGTAAGGCAGTTTTGTGTGAGAAGCCAGTCGACCTGAGCTTGGAGCGTGCAATGGCATGCCAGGCCGCAGCCGCACGAAACGGTCGACCGGTCATGATCGGCTTTAACCGCCGCTTTGACCCGAACTTTGCTATTCTGAAAAAAGCGCTCGATGCGGGCGAGATCGGCAAGAGCGAGCTGCTGGCCATCACATCTTTCGATCCAGCGCCCCCGCCCATTAGTTACATCAAGGTGTCGGGTGGCATCTTCCGCGACAGCTCCATCCATGACTTTGACATGGCTTGCTGGATGTTTGGCGGCGTGCCTGCCGAGGTCTCTGCATTTGGCAGCAGCCTGGTCGATCCCGCCATTGGCGAAGCGGGCGATGTGGACACGGCAGTAACCACACTGCGCTACGCTGATGGTCGTCTGGTGGTCATCCGCAATTCCCGCCGCGCCGTTTACGGCCACGAACAGCGACTGGAAGTGCTGGGCTCCGAAGGCATGTTGCAGGTGGGCAACGTGCTGGAGAACACTGTGGTCAAGAGTACGGTGGCCGGCTCACTTTCCGCACGCCCCGAGTTGTTCTTTCTGGAGCGCTATATGCGTGCCTATGAAGCGGAATGGCGTGCCTTTGTTGAAGCCGTGGAACAAGGCAAACCCATGCCTGTCACGTTGCAGGATGGCGTGAACGCGCTGCTAGTGGCGGAGGCCGCGACGCTGTCTAAGCAATTAGGACGTTCTGTGAAACTGGTCGACGGCCGCGCTGTAGCTTCTTGATCCAAAGGGCGGGCCTCTGTGAACATGATGAAAATGAGCCTAGTGACCGATGCACTCGGTCATCAACCCTTTGAAGACATGCTGGACACTGTGGCCAGCCTGGGCTTCGAAGCTATCGAACTGGGCTGCGGCGGTTGGTCCAAGGCGCCGTTTATCGCCCTGGATGAATTGCTGAGCAGCAAGACGGCGCGGGACAAACTCCTGACGTCCATTGCACGGCGCGGGTTGGACATCTCGGCCCTGAACTGCTCCGGTGAGCACTTGGCGCCGAACGCCAAGGGTAAGGCGCACAAACTGGTGGTCGAAAAGACCTACCGGCTGGCCGAGCTGCTGGGCGTGAAAACCATTGTGATGATGTCGGGCTGCCCCGGCGGCAACAAGACCGACACAACGGTGAACTGGGTGGTTAGCAGTTTCTTCCCCGAACACCAAGCCATGCTGGACTACCAGTGGAATGATGTGTTTTTCCCCTATTGGGAGAAGACAGCAAGGTTTGCCAAGGATTGCGGCATTGAAAAGGTCGCGCTTGAAAACCACCATTACAACCTGGTCTACAACCCCCAGACCATGAAGAAGATGCGCGCAGTCATCGACCCAGTGGTCGGCATGAACTTTGACCCCAGCCACCATATGTGGATGGGAGGCGACCCGATTGCAGCTTTACGTGAATATGGCAAAGACCTGATTCACTACATGCATGCCAAGGATGTGCGCATTGAGCGTGGCATCGCCGATGCCCAGACGCTGATCGATACCAACTGGATGTTTGATCCGGCACCGCGCTCGTGGAATTACGTGGCATTGGGCCATGGCCACGATGTGCAGTGGTGGAAGGAGTTCTATTCCGTGGCCCGCTACATCGGCTACGAGGGCACGGTGAGCTTGGAAATGGAAGACCTTTCTATGGATCCGCTCACCGGCGTGAAGAAATCCTTGGCAACGCTGAAGGCTGCACTGCCTCGATCGTTTGACTAGAGAAATCACTATGACATTGCGTATTGGAATTATTGGGTGCGGCGCCATTGGTCAGGACCATGCACGTCGTCTGCACTTCAAACTCAGTGGTGCACGCGTGGTGGCGCTGAACGACATCAACTTGGAAGCCACGCAAGCCTTCTCATTGGCCTCGGGCATCAACGCGCGTGTCTACGCCGATTACCAGGATGTCATCCTGGCCGAGGACGTGGATGCGATCCTGGTCACCAGCTGGGGGCTGGCCCATGAGGAGCAGGTGCTCGCATGTATCGCCGCAGGCAAACCAGTGTTCTGCGAAAAGCCGTTGGCAACTACTGCGGCTGGCGGTCTACGCATCGTCGAAGCCGAAGTCAAACACGGCAAAAACCTAGTGCAGGTAGGTTTTATGCGGCGCTTTGATACGGGCTATCGTGCGCTAAAGCAAACCATAGACGCGGGCACCATAGGCAATGTGCTGATGGCCCACTGTGCACACCGCAACCCTGCAGTACCTGCAAACTACGGCGGCGATATGGCCATTACCGACTCGCATGTGCACGAACTCGACGTCTTGCGTTGGCTGCTGAATGACGATTACGTCACTGCACAAGTGGTGCAGGGTCGAAAGTGCCGAAATGCGCAGGGTGATCTGCACGACCCCATCATGGTGCTGCTGGAAACCAGCCAGGGCATTCGCATCGACACCGAGATTTTTGTGACCTGCCGTTTTGGCTACGACATCCAGTGCCATGTGGTGGGCGAGACGGGTGTAGCCAGTCTGCCTGAACCTGCATCCGTAGCGCTGCGCTCCGAGGGTCGCCAGTCCACCGAGATCCTGATGGACTGGAAGCCGCGTTTCATCGACAGCTACGACGTGGAACTGCAAGAGTGGCTGCGTGATACCCAGTCCGGCCGGGTCACCGGCCCCACCGCTTGGGATGGCTATTTCGCCTCGGCCACGGCCGAGGCCTGCGTAGAAGCCCGCCACAGCAAGCAAATCGTACCTATCCGCATTGCACAGCGCCCCGCTTTTTACGAGCGCAGTACCCCAGGTTCCCAGCACGAGGTCTGAGGCCAACGCCCAAGACCGAATTATTTATTGACAATTGTTTATAATCGCAATTAATATTGCAGAAAGAGGATTCGAATGGTCAAGATTGCAGTTTTAGGTTGCGGTCGCATCGGTGTGATGCATGCACGTAACATCGCCAACCACCCACGCGCCGGTCTGGCCACGGTGTTTGACATCCACCAACCCGCAGCCGACAAGGTGGCAGCCGAGCTCAGGGTGAAGGCATCCAAGTCCGTGGAAGAAGTCCTCGCCGACCCTTCGGTGGATGCGATTCTGATTGCCACCTCCACCAACACCCATGCAGACATCCTGGAGCAGGCCGTTGCAGCAGGCAAACCCATTCTGTGCGAGAAGCCGATTGACCTCAGCCTGGAGCGCGTCAACGCCTGCTATGAAAAGATCCGCAACAGCAGCGTGCCCATCATGCTGGGCTTTGTTCGCCGCTTTGACCCGGGCCACCGTGCCACACGCGATGCGGTTCGCCGTGGTGACATTGGCGATCTCCATCAGGTCGTCATCACCTCACGCGACCCTGCCATGGCACCCGATGCCTATATCCGCGTATCGGGTGGCATCTTCCGCGACATGACCATCCATGATTTTGATATGGCCCGTTTCGTGTTGGGCGAAGAGCCTGTTGAAGTCTTCGCAACCGGCAGCCGCTTGTTAAACCCCGCACTGATGGACGAATTACAGGATTACGACACCGTGCTGGTGACACTGACTACCGCTTCGGGCAAACAGTGCGTGATCACCAACTCCCGCCAGGCGGTCTACGGCTATGACCAGCGCGTCGAAGCGCTGGGCACGCTGGGGCTGGCAAGCTCGCAAAACCGCAAGAACCATGAAGCCACCTTGCACACCAAGACCTTTACTGAGCGCTCGGAGCCATACCAGAACTTCTTTATCGAGCGTTATTCAGAAGCCTTTGCGGCAGAAATCAGCGAGTTTGTGGACGCTATTGAGAACAAGCGCGCACCTGAAGTCGGCTTTGCAGATGGCCGGCTGGCGCTGATGCTGGCCGAGGCAGCACTGAAGTCCGCGCAAACGGGCCGTGTGGTCCATATGAACGAAATGGGTTGAGCAATGTACAAGAAATTTGGACTGTTTCTCAATGGGCAGTGGCGCGAAGCCTCTGACAAGCAAAGCGCACCCGTCTTCAGCCCGGTGACGCAGGAATCCCTGGGGAGCGTGCCCTATGCAACCCATGCGGATACACAGGAAGCAATTGCCAGCGCGGCACAAGGTTTTGAAGTCTGGAAGAGAAAGTCTTCATTCGAGCGCGCAGATGCCTTGCACCTGGTGGCCGACATCATGACCCGCAGGCGCCAAGAAGGTGCCACCATGATTTCAGTGGAAACCGGTAAGCCCCTGGTGCAGTCTGAGCGCGAATGGAATCTGTCTATCGACCAGTTCCGCTGGATGGCCGAGGAAGCGCGCCGGGTTTATGGCCGCGTGGTGGAAAGCCGCGTGCCGGGTGGCCGCTTTGAAATCAGCCATGAGCCGGTGGGTGTGGCTGCGGCCTTTACCGCCTGGAACTTTCCGGCGGCCCTGATTGCCCGCAAAGTAGCGCCTGCACTGGCTGCCGGCTGCTCCATCATCGTGCGCCCATCCAGCCAAACGCCAGGCGTTGCGATGGTGATGATTGATTGCCTCCGGGAAGCCAATCTGCCTGGCGGTGCGGTGGGTCTGGTTGTGGGCCCCACCTCCACCACCTACGCGCCCATCATGGCCTCTGCGGTCGTGCGCAAGGTCTCGCTGACAGGCTCGACCCGGGTTGGCCAGCAAATGCTGCGTGACGCCGCAGACACCGTGAAGAAGACCTCCATGGAGCTCGGTGGCAATGCGCCCCTGATCGTTTACAACGATGCGGACCTGGAACTGGCGCTCAACGTTTCGGTGCCTACCAAGTACGCCAACGCCGGCCAAGTGTGCGTCACTGCGGACCGCTTCTTTATCCACGAAAGTCTGCACGATGCTTTTGTCAAAGGCTTTGTGCAACGCGTCCAAGCACTGAAGCTAGGCGACGGCATGGATGCTGCAACGCAAATGGGGCCACTGATCAATGCCGCACGCATGGATGAGATGGAATCCATTGTGGAAAACGCGATTGCGGCCGGTGCCAAGGTGGCAACCGGTGGACGGCGCTCGCCCGCACACGCCAAGGGCTACTTCTTTGAGCCCACGGTACTGGTGAATGTCACGGACTCCATGAAAGTTTTTGAGCAGGAAAATTTTGGTCCTATCGCTGCCATCACCACATTCAAGGACGATGACGAAGTCATTGCGCGTGCCAATGCATCCGAGATGGGGCTTTCCGGCTACGCATTCACCAGCAGCGCCAAACGCATCCGTGCAACCGTGGCCGGTCTGAAGGTCGGCATGGTCGGCATCAATAGTTTTGCAATGGCGGCCTCGGAAGCGCCTTTTGGCGGTACCAAGTATTCGGGCATGGGGCGTGAAGGCGGCATCGAAGGCATCGCGGACTACCTCGATACGAAGCTCGCGCAAATCGTCCTTTGAGAGAAAACCATGATTAAAAACAAACTCAAGGAAATTTGGGGACAAGGCAAACCTAGCATCAATGGTTGGTTGTCTGTTGGAAATCCGTTTACTGCGGAAATCATGGCGGCGCAGGGCTACGACAGCATTTGCATCGACATCCAGCACGGCGCGCTGGATTACAGCGACGTGTTACCCATGTTTCAGGCCATGCGTGCCTCCGGCATTACACTGCTGGCGCGCGTGCCATGGCTGGAACCTGGAATCATCATGAAGGCGCTAGACGCTGGCGCCTATGGCGTGGTCTGCCCCATGGTCAATACCGCAGAACAGGCCGCCGAGTTTGTCAGCTACATGCGCTACCCACCTTTGGGCCAGCGCTCTTTTGGACCCACCCGTGCCAACTTCTCCGCCGGTGCCAACTACGCGCAAGAAGCCAATGGCGAGTTGCTGGCGTTTGCGATGGTGGAGACGGCCGAGGCCATGGAAAACCTGGAAGCGATTGCAGCGACTCCCGGACTGGACGGCATTTACGTCGGACCAGCAGACCTGACCTTTAGTTTGGCGCAAGGGCGTCTGGCCCCGGCTTTCGACCGTGAAGAGCCGGAAATGATTGAAGCGCTCAAAAGAATAGTGGCAGCCTGCAAGAAGAACAACATTCGCTCTGCCCTGCATTGCGGAACACCCGAATATGCGGTGCGTGCCATTGAATGGGGCTTCAACATGACCACAGTTTCGGGTGACTCGCGACTGCTGGCTGCGGCCGCCGCCGAGAGTGTGACCAAGTTCAAGAAGCTGATGGGACAGCAGTCTGCCCAAGCGGCCGAAGCAAAGGGAGCCTACTGATGCCACACCTTTTGATCGCCGGCAAAATCCATCCCAGCGGCATGGCGCTGCTCAAGGATGCGCCCGGCATAACTTATGACTATGTGGAAGAGGTCAGCGAGGCCAGCTTCGCCCCACTTATCCACAAAGCCGATGGCCTGGTGATTCGCACCCAGCCTTGCAGCGCGGCGACGATTGCTCTGGCCGACAAGCTCAAAATAGTGTCGCGCCATGGCGTGGGCTATGACACGGTCGATCTTCAAGCCGTCAACGCCCGCGGCATTGCGTTGGCCGTCTGTGGCGATGTCAATTCCGTCTCAGTGGCTGAGCACAGCATGATGCTGATCCTGGCTGCTACGAAGCAGACCGTCAAAGCGGATACGTCGGTACGCAATGGTGAATGGAGCTGGCGCAATCTGCTGGCCGCCCGCGAAGTCAGTGGCAAGAACCTGCTGATCATTGGCTATGGCCGTATTGGTAGGCATCTAGCCCACATGGCGTCTGGCTTCAGCATGCACATCCGGGCCTATGACCCCTACCTGGAAAAGGCCGGCTGGCCGGCTGGTGTTGTGACGCCCGTAAGCACACTTGAAGAGGGCTTGCGCTGGGCAGATGCCGTTTCCGTCAACGTGCCGCACAGCGGGAAAGCCTTAATTGGCACGGAGGAACTGGCTTTGATGCGGCCCAACGCAGTATTAGTCAACACAGCACGCGGTGGTGTGATTGATGAAACTGCATTGGTTGCGGCTCTGCAGAACGGCGTGATTGCCGGTGCCGGCGTGGATGTCTTCGAAACCGAGCCACCCACCAAGGACAACGCCTTGTTTGGCTTGCACAACGCCATCCTCACCCCACATATCGCAGGACTGACCACCGAATGTGCGGAACGCATGGCCATCTCCTCGGTGCAAAACGCGTTGGATTTCTTCAATGGTTGCATCGACCAGACATTGGTGGTCAACCGCGATGCCATAAAGGCAGTCGCTTAGATTTTTCTGAGGTGTCCCCTCTTTTGGGTGTCATTTGAAAAGATGACACTCTTTTTTGTCTATTGATACGTGGGACCAGAACACAAGCTCTGTAGCCTGTATTCGATTCGGCCCTACGAACCTGTCAACCCTAACTCAGCGAAACGTATGTTGCGCAAATTCATACTGATCATTTGGGGCTGGAGAGAAGAAGCCCGCAGGTGCACGGCGAAACATTGGCACATTGGTGAGGATGTGCTGGCCGTCGTCAGCTGGATCTAGCAGACCACCAGCGCTGTCAGCCGCATGTCGTTAACTTTCAACTGGCAGGTATTACAGCCTTCCTTCTCTAGCGTTTTAATCAGAAAGCGGCCCATCTACTCATTGCCAACGCGCGCGATCATGGCGTTTTTGAGGCCCTGTCGCGCCACACCAAATGCCTAGTTGGTCAAGCTTCCGCCGAGGTACATGGCCACCGAGCGGGCGTCCTCCAGTTGGCTGTCAAACTGCTGGGCACACCGTGGAACTGTATCAGGCGACTACCTCGTAGCCCGCGACTTGCATGACGCGCAACAACTCCTTGTGACCGATTTGCGCCATCTTCAAGGGCGGATTGGGTTTAGGGTCCTGCTCGGCCTCAACTACAAACCAACCTTCATAACCGTGCGACGCCAGGCGTTTGACAATCGCTTCGAAGTCCAGCGAGCCATCGCCCGGCACGGTGAAGGCGCCTTTCAAAACGGCATCTAGAAAGCTGTCCTTGTTGCGGTCAAGGCCGTCCACCACTTTGCGCCGGATGTTCTTGGCATGGACGTGGCTGATGCGTTTGGCATGTTTGTCAATGACGCGCAAGACATCGCCGCCGGCAAAGGCCATGTGTCCAGCATCCAGCAACAAAGGCAGCGTAGATCCCGAATGCTTCATCATCAAATCCAGATCCTGCTCGGTCTCTATGGGCGCGGCCATATGGTGGTGGAAGGCGATGGGCATGCCCTGCTCTGCGCACCACTCCGCAAACGCGGTCATCTTGCGCGCGTAGACCTTGATCTGGTCTTCGGACAGGGTGCGCCGCGTATTCAGGGGAGCATAGCGGTCGCCCTGGATGGTTCCTGCCGTTTCGCCATAAACGATGCAGGGTGCGCCCAGGGCCTTGAATGTGGCGAGCTGCTGGGCAATGCGCTCCTTCTCGGCTGCCAGCTCTGAATCCAGTAACAAGCCGGAGAACCAGCCGCCACACAGCCGGATGTCGTGGGCCGTGAGGATGGGACCCAGAACAGCCGCATCCTGGGGAAATTTACCGCCGGTTTCAATGCCGGTAAATCCGGCCATGCGCGCCTCGCTCAGGCACGTCTCCAAGCTGACATCGCCACCTAGTTCGGGTAGGTCGTCGTTGGACCATGCTATCGGAGCGATTCCAAGTTTTGCCTTCATTTTGTCTCCTAAATGTATTTATCTCACGGGGGTGAAAAGTCGCAAAGCGAGGCTGCCAGCAGCGACCCAAAGCCAACGTTTTTTTGAAGCATTTATTGCAAAAATGCAGCAACATGCAATTTTAATTGCACATCTTTATTTACAGCAATAGCGCGGACAACAAATTTAGGAGCGCAAGTCAAACGTGTCCGGACACCCGTTTCGACCCCGTTGCTGGAGTTGCGTGAGCGGGCAATAAAGCGCAAAGAAGCAAGCCCCACGCGATCGCTTTGCGCGTCCGAGGAGGTCTTCTCAAGTTTTCGGTATTGGTTTCTTGGCTTACTTCGCCGTATGCGTGCATGTCGCACAAAAGGCTCTTCTTCCAGCGGCAAAAGCTATGCCAGGCTATGGGAACGGGGATTGGCACATTGATGCCGACCTGGATTCAGCGGCCGATTTCACGCGCCACGTTGTCGTCAGGGGGGAGCAGGACAAAACCGGGCCGAAGACCTCTTACTGATAGATCCCCATATCGAAGGTCATATTGCCAAACAGCGTGCGCGCATTGTCCAAACATCTGTGCGTCATAAGGCCTTACACCCCGCGAGCACCACGAACCGTGTCCATGCTAGTCAAGCATTTCCACCAGACTTTTGCAAAGGGCTTTGGCCAACTGCCGTGAAGAACGCGCGCATCAAGAGCCCATTCAGTTGACAACTGAATTTGTCAGAAATCCCTTTAGCCCGTTCACTTTCTGCAACAAACGTTGTAAATTCAAAAGTATGGAGCAAATCGAAACCCCAAAAGACTACGAAGAACTCATCCGCGTGATTCATGAGCGCTACGAGAACATGAGTAAGTCTTACCAGGCCATTGCCGTCTATCTCACGCAAAATCCAAACGAAGTCGCCATCAAACCGGTCAATGCGATAGCCGAGATTTGTGGCATCCACGCCTCCAGTTTTGTGCGCTTTGCTCAGGCACTGGGTTACAAGGGCTTCAAAGAATTGCAACTGGTCTACCAGCAGCGTCTGTCGACTGCAGCACCCGGCTTCAACGCCCGAGTTAAGGCGCTTCAATCTGAGTTGGCCGACCACAGTGCCACGTCCACATTCTTACAAGACCTTGTGCACCGCGACATTGCATCCCTACAAGAACTCGTGGAGTTGACCTCCAAAGGTGATGTTGCCAAAGCCACCAAAATGATGGAAGTTGCCGACACTATCTATCTAGTTGGGCAGCTACGCTCTGCGCCCGTCGTGGAGTTGATGCGCTATGTATTGACCATGCTGGGAAAACGCGCTGTATTGCTGGATTCAAGCGGCGGCTTGACGACGCATATGGCCCATCTCATTCGACCAAGAGATCTGCTCATCGCGGTCTCATTCCGGTTCTACGCCAATGAAGTGGTGAACGTTGTGGAGAGCTGCGGCAATCGACAGGTACCTATTCTGGCCATCTCGGATTCGACGCTTTCACCCCTAGCCAAAAACGCCTCCGTTCTGTTCACGGTACCGGAACACGAGTATTCGTTTTCACGTTCGCTTGCCGCACCGATGTGTCTTGCGCAGGCCTTGCTTGTGAATCTTGCCTCCAAATTGCAGAAGCAAGTGGAGCCAAGAATTCCAACCGTGACACAACAAAAACAGAAGAACTCCAATCTTGGTTGACCAAGGACTGCCCAATGCAGCGTTGGAAGTGTCCTTCGTCAACAGACCTCGTCAAAAATCGATGGCTGTGTTTGATTACATCGAGCGGTTCTACAACTCTACCCGACGGCATTCCACGCTGGGGCACGTACGTCGGATACAGTTTGAGGAGGCTTTAAAAGCTTAGGTCGGTGTCCACGGAGCCGGCAGCAGCCCACAGGCCCCTAACGGTGATGGCCCATTTTTCGCGTCACGTCCGCTGGAACGCTAGGAGTGGTGCGACTCGCAAGACGATTCTGAGCACTGGATTGAAACCTTCGCACTCAGGTGGATCCAGTCCGAAATCCAATAAATAACAATTTGGGAGTAACTCGACGGGGGAGTGTCCGAATATCTGTGTATGAAGCGTAACTGCTCGCCCGCAGAATAGCGGTAAGCGGATTCACTTGACATATTTCGCATTGAATTGAATCGCCATATGTCACATGGCAGCCGGTCTATCAATAAACTGCCAAGGCTCGCCCATGGCAATGCGCAGATGGTCTTTCTTGTGTTCTTGAACGACAAATCTCCCTAGCGCAACCGTAGTGCGCGGGCAGGAGAACCAGCTGGCAAGCGGACTGTTGGACAAACGCTCATCTGCAGCGCCTTTTCCGCGCAAGAACATCCCCGCTGACGTATCGCTGCTGGTGAAGTTGACCCGGGCCAACGAGGGTGTATGCAGGACTTCCGTCGTGCACCTGCTGCACCGGGCCTTCGTTGTATGCTTGTTGAGCGAAAATGCCTAAAAAATTTTAAGGGTGG
>Ga0228698_1000111_pt1 | contig 72911 bp, 65 predicted proteins | sample McNCre117_Aug_MG_FD_178015 | JGI IMG/M metagenome (GOLD analysis project Ga0228698, IMG submission 178015) | Freshwater microbial communities from McNutts Creek, Athens, Georgia, United States - 1-17_Aug_MG | ecosystem: Environmental > Aquatic > Freshwater > Creek | place: USA: Georgia...
CGAGCTTCTGTGCGGCCTCGACCGCTTCGTCCACCGTGAACGCCGCAATGCCGCGCGGGACCGGGACGTCGAACTTGCGCAGGATTTCCTTGCCTTGGTACTCGTGGATCTTCATGGTGAGGCGGTTCTGAAGTGGGGGCGGCGCAGCGCGAACGCGTGGGCCGGTGCGGACCTGGCGGCGCAAGAGCCGCGTGGTGTCCTGGAAAGGCGCGCGAACTGTATCATGCTGCAGCGCATCAAGTGGCGGTCGTCCGCATGCACTCGATTGCCCCCGACGGGTCAACAGCGGGGCTTGGCCCGCGTTGGCGCGGGTGGCCGGACGTGGGTCAGTCCGTGGGGTCGGGGTTCAGCTCGCCGCGGACGACGCGGGCCACCAGTGAGCCCGGGAATCCGCGGCTGAGCAGGAAGCGCGTCTGGCGGGCGCGCTCGCGCGGGTCGTCGCTGGGCGTGCCAAAGCGGCGCAGCCAAAGCGCCAGGGCCCGTTGGGCCTCGCTCTCGCGCAGGCCTTCGAGGGCCTCGGTGTGGTCCGCGGGGTCGACGCCGCGGGCCTCTAGTTCCTGCCGGATGCGGCTGTTGCCGCAGCGCTCGGTGCGGCGGTGCAACACGGATTCGACGACGCGCTGTGCGCTCAGGTAGCCCAGCCGTTCCAGCTCGTCAAGCAGGGGCTCGATGGCCTCGGGCGACTCGGCGTGGGGCGCCAGCTTGCGTGCCAGCTCCAGGCGCGACAGCTCACGCAGCGACAGGTAGCGCAGGGCCCGGCCCTTCAGGCTCAGGCCGGTGATGCCCGCGCCGCGACCAGCGGTGCGGCGCGGGCGCTCCGTGTCGCTCAAGCGCCGGCTTCGTCGCCGGCTGCCGTGGGCAGCAGGGCGATGTTCATCGACTCGCGGATCTTGTTCTCGATTTCGTGGGCGAGCTGCGGGTTCTCGCGGAGGAACTCGCGGCAGTTGTCCTTGCCCTGGCCGATCTTCTCGCCTTGGTAGGCGTACCAGGCGCCCGCCTTGTCGAGCACCTTCGCGGTCACGCCCAGGTCGATGATCTCGCCCTCACGGCTGATCCCTTCGCCGTAGAGGATGTCGAACTCGGCGGTCTTGAAGGGCGGCGAGACCTTGTTCTTGACCACCTTGACCTTGGTCTCGCTGCCGATGACCTCTTCGCCCTTCTTGATGCTGCCGATGCGGCGGATGTCCAGGCGCACCGAGGCGTAGAACTTCAGCGCGTTGCCGCCGGTGGTGGTCTCGGGGCTGCCGAACATCACGCCGATCTTCATGCGGATCTGGTTGATGAAGATGACCATGCAGTTGGTCTTCTTGATCGTCGCGGTGAGCTTGCGCAGCGCCTGGCTCATCAGGCGGGCCTGCAGGCCGGGCAGGGCGTCGCCCATCTCGCCTTCGAGCTCGGCCTTGGGCGTCAGCGCCGCCACAGAGTCGATCACGATCAGGTCCACCGAGCCGGAGCGCACCAGCGCGTCGACGATCTCGAGGGCCTGCTCACCCGTGTCGGGCTGGGAAATCAGCAGCTCTTGCAGGTTCACGCCGAGCTTCTGGGCGTACTGGACGTCCAGCGCGTGCTCGGCGTCGATGAAGGCGCACACGCCGGCGAGCTTTTGCATCTCGGCGATGACCTGCAGCGTCAGCGTGGTTTTGCCCGAGGATTCCGGGCCGTAGATCTCGACGACGCGACCGCGCGGCAGGCCGCCGACGCCCAGGGCGATGTCCAGGCCCAGCGAGCCGGTGGAGACGACCTGGATGTCCTCGATCACCTCGCCCTCACCCAGGCGCATGATGGAGCCCTTGCCGAACTGCTTTTCGATCTGGGCCAGCGCGGCCTGCAGGGCCTTGGCCTTTTCAGTGCCGAGGGCGGACTTGGGGGTGGCGTTGGCTTCCATCGGGGTGCTCCTGGGATTTCGTCGCATTATCTCAAAAACTGGATGTTTGTACAGTGGTTTGGGCGGCGCTCGGGCCGACCTGAAAATGGCGTGGTCTTGCTGCATGGCAACAATCCCGATGGCCGGGGTGGTATCGCCTTCCTAGAATAGGCGAGATGAGCGGGCCGGCTGCGAATGGCGCAGCGACGGTTCGCCGAGGAGACCCCTGTCATGCGGATTCTGATCGCGGAAGATGATCAAGTGCTGGCGAATGGCCTGCTGCGCAGTTTGCGCTCGGCGGGCTACGCTGTGGACCACGTGGCAAGTGGCTCGGAAGCCGATGCGGCACTGGCGGCACACGAGTTCGATCTGCTGATCCTGGATTTGGGCCTGCCGAAGATGCACGGCCTGGAAGTGCTCAAGCGGCTGCGCGCGCGTGGCACGTCGGTGCCGGTTTTGATCCTGACGGCGGCCGACTCGATCGAGCAGCGCGTCAAGGGCCTGGATCTGGGGGCCGACGACTACATGGCCAAGCCCTTTTCGCTGCAGGAGCTGGAGGCGCGCGTGCGCGCGCTGACGCGGCGCGGGTTGGGGTCGGCCTCGGCGCTGATCAAGCACGGTCCGCTGACCTTCGACGCCACCGGCCGGGTCGCCTACATCAACGAGCAGATGCTGGACCTGTCGGCGCGCGAGCTCAGCCTGCTGGAGGTGCTGCTGCAGCGGGCGGGCCGCCTGGTGAGCAAGGACCAGCTGGTCGAGCGGCTGTGCGAGTGGGGCGAAGAGGTCAGCAACAACGCCATCGAGGTGTACATCCACCGCCTGCGCAAGAAGATCGAGCAGGGGCCGATCCGCATCGCGACGGTGCGCGGGCTGGGCTACTGCCTGGAACGCATTGCCGCCTGAGGATCGACCATTGGCTGCTGCGGGGGGGGACGAGGGCAAGCCTCGACGCGCCAAGTCATCCAGTCGGCGGCGCGAACAGCGCTCGCTGTTCGGCGAGATCCTGGACTGGATGCTCGCGCCACTGCTGCTGATGTGGCCGATGAGCCTGGCGCTGACCTGGCTGGCGGCGCAGGGCATTGCGGCGCGGCCCTACGACCGGGCGTTGATCGAGTCGGTGCGTTCGCTGGGGCAGCGCATCACACCGCGCGGCGAAGCGATCAAGCTGGACCTGCCGCAGGAAATCGCCCGCATGCTGCGCGCCGATGAGGCCGACAGCGTCTACTTTCAGGTGCTCGACACGCGGGGCGTGCTGGTCGGTGGAGATCGTGAGCTCCCTGCGCCGCCGGAGGACGACACGGTCGTGGCGGGCGAGCTGAAGGTGCGCGACGATGAATTGGCCGGTGAAAGCGTGCGCGTGGCCTACCAGTGGGTGCAGGTCGGCTTTGAGGATCGACCGGCGCTGGTGCAGGTGGCCGAGACGCTGAACAAGCGCTCACGCCTGGCCACCGAGATCATCAAGGGCGTGATCCTGCCGCAGTTCGTGATCCTGCCGATCGCGGTGCTGCTGGTGTGGATGGCGCTGGTGCGCGGCCTGTCGCCGCTCAACGCGTTGCAGCAGCGCATTCGCCGACGCCAGAGCGATGACCTCTCGCCGATCGACGAGCGAGAGGTGCCGGAGGAAGTTTCGCCGCTGGTGCAGGCCATCAATGACCTGCTCGAGCGCCAGCGCAGCACGATGACGACGCAAAAGCGCTTCCTGGCCGATGCGGCGCATCAGCTCAAGACGCCGCTGGCGGGTCTGCGCATGCAGGCCGAGCTGGCGGTGCGCGAGATGGAGGCGGGGCAGAGCGATCCGCGTGCGATCCGCGCTTCGCTCGATCACATGGCCACCGCCTCGCAGCGTGCGGCGCACATGGTCAACCAGCTGCTGTCGATGGCGCGCACCGAGGCGCGATCGGGCACCGTGCTGCGCGATGTGATCGACCTGGATCGACTGGCCACCGAGGTGGTGCGCGACTTCGTGCCCCGTGCGCTGGACAAGGGCATCGACCTGGGCTACGAGGGGCCGTCGGAGGTCTTGCCTGCCGAGCGTGGCCTGGCCGCCGATGCCCGCGTGCTCGGCCACGCGGTGATGCTGCGCGAGCTGATCGTCAACCTGGTCGACAACGCGCTGCAGTACACCCCGGCACGGGGCACGGTGACGGTGCGGGTGATGCCCGACCCCTACGGCCAGGTGGTGGCACTGCAGGTTGAAGACTCCGGTCCCGGCATCCCGTCGGCCGAGCGCGAGCTGGTGTTCCAGCCTTTTTACCGAGCGCTGGGCACCAAGGTGGACGGCTCGGGCCTGGGCCTGGCGATCGTCGCCGAAGTTGCACAGCAGCACGGCACCGCGGTGGAGCTCGAAGATGCGCGCAGCCCGGGTCAGATTCCGCCTGGTGAGGGGCCGGGGGCGCGCTTCACGCTGCGGCTGCAGCATGCGCCGATCGAGCCCCCGGCGCCACCGCCGCCGCCCGTGCTGCCGCCCTTGCCGATTTCGCCCCTGCCGCTGAACTGACGGTGCGCGTGGCGGGTCCGTTCGATCAGCTGGGCATCAGGCGACGTGCCCGGGCGATCGACATCAGGATGCCCAGCGACAGCCCCAGCATCACCATCGCGGTGCCGCCGTAGCTGACGAAGGGCAGCGGCACGCCCACCACCGGCAGGATGCCGCTGACCATGCCCATGTTGACCATCGCATAGGTGAAAAAGCTCAGCGTCAAGGCGCCGGCGAGCAGGCGGGAGAAGACGGTCGGTGCCTCGAAAGAAATCGCCAGTCCGCGCAAGATCAGAAAGGTGAAGCCCACCACCAGCGTCAGGAAGCCGACCAGGCCGAACTCCTCGGCGTAGGCGGCGAAGATGAAGTCGGTGGTGCGCTCGGGGATGAACTCCAGGTGCGTCTGGGTGCCCTTCATGAAGCCCTTGCCCCAGACGCCGCCCGAGCCGATCGCGATCATCCCCTGGATGATGTGGAAGCCCTTGCCCAGCGGGTCCTTGCTCGGATCGAGCAGGGTGCAGATGCGGTTCTTCTGGTACTCGTGGAGCACTTTCCAGTCCACGCCGGGCTGGCAGATGCGGTCCTCGCTGAGCACCAAGGCGGCGATCGCCACGGCGCCGACGATCGCCACCGGCACGATCAGTCGCCAGGACAGACCGGCAAAGAAGATCACGAAGAAGCCGGACGACAGCACCAGGATCGCGGTGCCCAGGTCGGGCTGCTTGGCAATCAGCAGCGCAGGGGCCAGCAAAAGCCCCGCCGCGCCGACGAAGTCGCGCGCGCGCAGCGCAGCTTCTCGTCGCTGAAACCACCAGGCCAGCATCAGCGGCGTGGCGATCTTGAGGATCTCGCTGGGCTGGATCACCACGCCGACGTTGAGCCAGCGCGTCGCGCCCTTGCGGGTGAGGCCGAACAGGGCGGTGGCCACCAGCAGCAGCATGCCCAGCGTGTACAGCGGCACCGCGAAGCCCATCAGCCGCTGCGGCGGCACCTGGGCAACGGCAAACAGGATCAGCCCGGCCAGCAGCATGTTGCGCGCGTGGTCGACGAAGCGGGTGCCGTGGTCGTAGCCGGCCGAGTACATCGCCAGCAGGCCGCAGCCGGCCAGCAGGGCCACCGCCAGCATCAGCGGCAGATCGAAGCCGGCGAACAGCGGTTGCAGGCGCTGGCGCAGCGTGCGTTGGTCGAGGGCGGAGTTCATGGGCTGGCGTCCTTCGAGCCAGAGGCCTTCGGACCTGCCGGACGCACCGCGGAGGCTGGGGCGGGTGCGGCGGGCCGGGAGGCGGGGGCCGAGGGCGGTGCGGCCGGTGGGCGTGGACGATGGGCGGCGCTGGCCGCTGCGCCTGGGGCGGCGCTGGCCGCGGAAGCGGGTGCTGCGGATGCTGTGGGTGCAGAGGCCGCCGCGGCGGCCGACGCCGCAGAGGCCGCAGACTCCGCCGACGGGGCGGCCGACGGCGTGATCTGCCCATCGCCGAGGCTGCGCATTTCGCCGTTGACGTTGCGTGCCGGCGGCAGCGGGATGTTCGCGACCAGGCGGCTGGCGCCGATCGGCGAGGCCGCCTGGCCTTTGCGCACCAGGGCCATGTCTTCTTCGCTGGGGTAGATGCCGGAGATCACGTAGTCCAGAACGCGGCGGGCGATCGGTGCAGCGGCCTCGGCGCCGAAGCCGGCGTTCTCGACGATCACCGCCAGGGCGATGCGCGGGGCGTCCAGCGGCGCGAAGGCCGTGTACAGCGAGTGGTCGCGCAGGTACTCGGAGAGCTTGGCCGCGTTGTACTTCTCGTTCTGTCCGACGGTCTTGGCCTGGGCGGTGCCGGTCTTGCCACCGCTGAGGTAGGGCGCCCCAATGAACACGCGGGTGGACGTGCCTTCCTGCGTCACGCCGTGCATCGCGCGGCGGATCACCTCGATGTGCTCGGGCTTGACCGCCAGCGCCGGCAAGGCCTGGGCGGAGACGACGCGTTGCTCGCGGGTGACGACGTTCTCGATGCGGCTGACCACGCGCGGCTCGTAGCGCTGGCCGCCCGAGACCAGCGTGGCCATCGCGCTGGACAGCTGCAGCATCGTGAAGTTGTTGTAGCCCTGACCGATCCCCAGCGAGATCGTCTCGCCGGCGTACCAGCGCTGCTGGTCGGCGCGCTTGTACTTGCGCTTTTTCCAGGCGGTGGAGGGCAGGTCGCCGGTGACTTCGCCGTCCAGATCGATGCCGGTCTTGCGGCCGAAGCTGAAGGGCTCGAGCTGGTCGTGGATCAGGTCCACGCCCATCTCGCTGGCCAGCGCGTAGTAGTAGACGTTGGAGGACTTGATGATCGAGCGCGCCATGTCCACGGCCCCCAGCCCTTCGTCGCCGTGGCTGCGGAAGCGGTGGTTGCCGAACATGAAGTAGCCATAGTCCATCGTGATCTGGCTGGGTGTGCGCTTGCCGGTGTTGAGCGCGGCGATCGCCATGAAGGGCTTGTAGGTCGAGCCCGGCGGGTAGGTGCCGCGCAGCGCCCGGTTGAGCAGCGGCTTGTCGATGGACTCGTTGAGCTCCTTCCAACTGTCCTGGTCGATGCCGTCGACGAAGAGGTTGGGGTCGAAGGTGGGCTTGGAGACGAAGGCCAGCACCTCGCCGTTGCGCGGGTCGATCGCCACCAGCGCGCCGCGCCGGTCGCCGAAGAGGTTCTCGATCAGCGCCTGCAGCTTGATGTCGATCGACAGGCGCACCGTGTTGCCCGGCGTGGCCGGCTCAGAGTTCAGGCGTCGCACGGGGCGCCCGCCCGCGCTGGTCTCGACCTCCTCGACGCCGGTGGTGCCGTGCAGTTCGCGCTCGTAGCGCTGCTCGACGCCCAGCTTGCCGATCACCTCGGTGCCGCGGTAGTTGGCCCAGTCGGCTTCGGGCCACTCCTCCATCGCATTCTTCTCGGACTGGTTGATGCGGCCGATGTAGCCCAGGACGTGGCTGGCGAGCTCACCGAAGGGGTAGTTGCGAAACAGCCGGGCCTTGATCTCGACGCCCGGGAAGCGGTAGCGCTGCGCGGTGAAGCGGGCCACTTCGGCGTCGGTCAGCTTGGTGCGAATCGGCAGGGACTCGAAACTCTTGGAGTCCTCCATCAACCGCTTGAGGCGGCGCCGGTCGCGAGGCTGGATCTCGACCACCTCGGCGAGGCGGTCAACCACCGCGTCCAGGTCGTCTTGAAGCTGCGATCGGGTGACCTCCAGCGTGTAGGCGGAGTAGTTGTCGGCCAGCACCACGCCGTTGCGGTCGATGATCAGGCCGCGGTTGGGCACGATCGGCACCACCGCGATGCGGTTGTTCTCCGCCTGAATGGCCAGGTCGTCGTGCACCACCACCTGCAGGTAGATCAGCCTAGCCATCAGCAGGCCGAAGCAGAACAGCACGAACGCGCCCGCAACGATCAGGCGAACGCGAAAACGCTCCAGCTCGAGCTCGACGTTGCGCAACTCGGTCATGCGGGTTCCGGCCGGCGGCTCATCGGGGCGACGGGGCGGGCGATCACAGCGGCCGGTTGGCGTCGCGGTCCGGCGCGCGGCGCTGCGGCGCCAGCAAGATGATGCTCACCAGCGGCCAGAGCAAGGTTTCAAACACTGGGGCCGCAAACAGGCTCCAGCCGGGGAAGGGCGCCCCTGTGGCCAGCCGGACCAGCAACGCGACGACGTGGGCGATCAGAAACACCGGCAGCACATGCAGCGCCTGCGCCGCGGCGGTGAACCAGGGCAGGCGGCGGTGCAGCGCGATCGCAAAGAAGCTCAGCAGCGTGTAGGCCAGGGCATGCTGGCCCAGCAGGGCGCCCTGATGCACGTCCATCGCCAGGCCGAAGACGAAGGCGATGCCCACGCCGACGCGGCGCGGCTGGTGCACCGTCCAGAACACCAGCACGACCGCCATCAGGTCGGGCATGGCGGTCGATCGCCCGATCGGCAGCAGGTTCAGCGCCAGCGCAACGAACAGGCTGACCCAGAGGAACCAGGGGTTGACCGGCAGCAGCAGCTGGTTGCTCGCACGGGGCATCATTTCGGCTTGCCTCCTGCGGCGCCGCGGCGGGGCAGGGCGCCCGAGGTGCCGCGCGCAGGGGCACTGGCCTGCACCGGCGGGGCCGGGGGCAGCAGCGGTGCGAGCGGGTCGAGCACCAGCACGTGGCGCACGCCGTCTGGCGGCGCGGCGGGGGTCAGTTCGATCTGCGCGAAGTCCGACTGCGTGCGCCGGTCCACCTTGCGCACCGTGCCCACCGGGTAGCCGCCGGGGTAGATGCCGTCCAGCCCGGAGGTCTGCACCACGTCGCCCACCTGCACGTCGGCGTTGGCGGCGACGAATCGCAGCTCCATCGCCGCCTTGCGCGGGTCGCCCATCGCGATGCTGCGCAGCGAGCTGCGCGGCAGCAGCACCGGCAGCGCGGAGTCGCGGTCGGTCAGCAGAGTCACCTCGGCGGTGAGTGGGTAGCTGCGCGTGACCTGGCCGAGCACGCCGACCTCGTTGATCACCGGGGCGCCCTCGCGCACGCCGTGGCTGGCGCCGCGGTCGATCACCACCTTGCGGGTGAAGGGGTCCGCCGAGTCGTAGATCACCTGCGCGGCGTGCGACTGCACGTTGACGCGGCCCTTGAGCTCCAGCAGGCCACGCAGGCGCTCGTTCTCGCGCAGCAGCTGCTCGACCTGCAGGGCGCGTTCCCCCTGGCGGGCAAGCTGGGCGCGCGCCGTTTCGGCGCTCTGGCGCGCCGTGGCGATGCCGCCGAGGTAGTCGCGTCCGCCGACGAGCGCATCCACGGGCATCAGCATGCCCTGCTGCATCGGGTGCAGGGCGATGGCCAGCACCTTGCGAAGCGGCGCGGTCAGGCCCACCCGGGTGTCGAGTGCCATCAGGAAGACCGCCAGCGAGGCAAAGAACACCACCCGCGTCAGCGCCGAGGGGCCTTGGCGGAAGAACGGGGGTGGGGTGCGGTCCAGGGTGCTTAAAGGCATGCTGCTGCCCTCGGGCCGGATGCGCCGACGGCGGCGAGGCGACCAGCGCCAGTCGCCGCCGTCACTTCACGCTCACTCCGAGGTGAAGATCGAGCCCAGGCGCTCCATGCGCTCCAGCGCCATGCCGCAGCCGCGCACGACGCAGCTCAGCGGGTCCTCGGCCACCAGCACCGGCAGGCCGGTCTCTTCGGCCAGCAGGCGGTCCAGGTCGCGCAGCAGCGCGCCGCCGCCGGTGAGCATCATGCCGCGCTCGGCGATGTCGGCGCCCAGCTCCGGCGGGGTCTGCTCCAGCGCCTTCTTGACCGACGAGACGATCTGGTTGAGCGGATCGGTCAGGGCTTCCAGGATCTCGTTGGACGAGACGGTGAACGCGCGCGGCACGCCTTCGGAGAGGTTGCGGCCCTTGACCTCCATCTCCTTGACTTCGGAGCCCGGGAAGGCGGAGCCGATTTCCTTCTTGATCGCCTCGGCGGTGGGCTCGCCGATCAGCATGCCGTAGTTGCGGCGGATGTAGTTGATGATCGCTTCATCGAACTTGTCGCCGCCCACGCGGACCGAGCCCTTGTAGACCATGCCGCCCAGCGAGATCACGCCCACCTCGGTGGTGCCGCCGCCGATGTCCACGACCATCGAGCCGGAAGCTTCGGACACCGGCAGTCCGGCGCCGATCGCCGCGGCCATCGGCTCCTCGATCAGGTAGACCTCGCTGGCGCCGGCGCCGAGTGCCGATTCGCGGATCGCGCGGCGCTCCACCTGGGTCGAGCCGCAGGGCACGCAGATGATGATGCGCGGGCTCGGCCGCAGCAGCGAGCGCGGGTGCACCATCTTGATGAACTGCTTGAGCATCTGCTCGGTGACGGTGAAGTCGGCGATCACGCCGTCCTTCATCGGGCGAATGGCCTCGATGTTGCCGGGCACCTTGCCCAGCATGGCCTTGGCCTCGGCGCCGACGGCCTGGATCGTCTTCTTGCCGTTGGGGCCGCCCTCGTGGCGAATCGAGACCACCGACGGCTCGTTGAGCACGATGCCGGTGCCGCGCACGTAGATCAGCGTGTTCGCGGTCCCGAGGTCGATCGCGAGATCGGTGGAGAAGTAACGGCGCATCGAACCGAACAACATGGGCAACTCTTGGGCAGCCGGGGTGAAGCAGATCGCAGCTGCACCACGGTGGTAATCCGGGGCCAGGGGCAGCGCCGCCGGGGCCCGACATTCAGGGCCCGAGGCGTTGTCGCCCAAGGCGCAACGACAAAACGGCCCGACCGGTCAACGCTGTCCAGACCCGCCAGGGTCTGGCGGCGGAGGCATGGCCGGGGCGGACCATCCTGATAGGCGGGTGATAATAACCCAAGGCCCCGGGATTCCCCGAGGGTCGTTTCTGATCCGTTTCAACATGGCACTGACTCCCGAGGACGTCACCCGCATCGCCGATCTGGCGCGGCTCGATCTCAGCGAGGGCGAGCGGGGCGACCTGCTGGCCCAACTCAATGAGTTTTTCGGCATCGTCGAGCGCATGCGTGCGGTCGACACCAGCGGCGTGGCACCGTTGTACACGCCGCTGTCGGCGGCCCAGGAGGTGCACCTGCGCTTGCGCGACGACGTGGTCTCCGAGCCCGACAACCGCGAAGCGAACCAGAAGAGCGCCCCGGCCGTTGAGGGCGGGCTGTTTCTGGTGCCGCGCGTGATCGAGTGAGGGAGAAGCCATGAGTCAAGAACTGCACACGCTCGGCGTGGCCGAGCTGGCCGCGCTGCTGGACAGCAAACAGGTGTCCAGCGTCGAGCTGACCAAGCACCTGCTGGCGCGCGTGGCCGCGCACGCTTCGCTGGGCGCCTTCCTGTCGGTCGATGAAGAGGTGGCGCTGGCCCAGGCGGGCGCGGCCGACCTCTGGCGCGCCCGCGGTATCCAGGGTGAGGGCCACCGCCTGCTGGGCGTGCCGCTCGCGCACAAGGACGTCTTCGTCACCCGCGACTTCCCGAGCACGGCGGGCTCGAAGATGCTGGCCGACTATCACAGCCCCTTCGACGCGACGGTGGTCAGCCGCTTGGCCGCGGCCGGCGCGGTGACGCTGGGCAAGCTCAACTGCGACGAGTTCGCGATGGGCGGCTCGAACGAGAACTCCGCCTACCAGCCGGCGCGCAACCCCTGGGATCCGACGCGGATTCCCGGTGGCTCGTCGGGCGGCAGTGCGGTGGCGGTGGCCGCCCGCCTGGTGCCGGCGGCCACGGGCACCGACACCGGCGGCTCGGTGCGCCAGCCAGCGTCGCTGACCGGCGTCACGGGCATCAAGCCCACCTACGGCCGCTGCTCGCGCTACGGGATGATCGCCTTCGCTTCCAGCCTGGACCAGGCCGGGCCGCTGGCGCATTCGGCGCTGGACTGCGCCCACCTGCTGCAGGCGATGAGCGGCTTCGACCCGCGCGACTCGACCAGCGCCGAGCAGCCGGTGCCGGACTTCGTCGCCGAGACCACCGCGCTGCGCCCGGGCGCGAGCGCCGAGCGCCCGCTGGCGGGCCTGCGCATCGGCCTTCCGAAGGAATTCTTCGGCGAGGGCGTGGCGCCGGGCGTGCTCGCCACGGTGCGCGCCGCGCTGGCCGAGCTGGAGAAGTTGGGCGCCACGCTGGTGGACGTCAGCCTGCCGCGCACCGAGCTGTCGATCCCCGTGTACTACATCATCGCGCCGGCCGAAGCCAGCTCGAACCTCAGCCGCTACGACGGCGTGCGCTACGGCCACCGCGCCAAGTCCTACAAGGACTTGAACGAGATGTACCGCGCCAGCCGCAGCGAGGGCTTCGGCCCCGAGGTCAAGCGCCGGATCATGATCGGCACCTACGTGCTCAGCCACGGCTATTACGACGCCTACTACCTGCAGGCGCAGAAGCTGCGCCGCATGATCGCCGACGACTTCCAGGCCGCGTTCAAGGACTGCGACCTGATCGCCGGCCCGGTGGCGCCGACCGTGGCCCGAGCGATCGGCAGTCAGACCGACCCGGTGGCCGAGTACCTGGCCGACATTTTCACGCTGCCCGCCTCGCTGGCTGGCCTGCCCGGCCTGAGCGTGCCGGCGGGTTTCGGCGAACACGGCATGCCCGTGGGCCTGCAGCTGATCGGCAACTACTGGCAGGAAGGCGCGCTGCTGCACGCCGGCCACGCGCTGCAGCAGGCCACCGACTGGCACCGCCGCGCGCCCGCGCTGGCCTGACCCGGCCGCGCGGACCGACCCGCGCGGCTCAGCCCATCGGCGTGCACAGCTCGACGAGCGTGCCGTCGGGGCAGCGCACGTAGGCCACCGTTTGGCCCCAGGGCTTGGTGACCGGCGCGTGCAGCGCGGTGGCGCCCGCGGCGGTGGCCCGGGCGTAGGCGGCGGGGACGTCCGCGCAGGCCAGGCCGATTTCCACGCCCAGCGGCTGGGGCGATGCGTCCGCCGCGACGTAGTCCTGCCCCAGGTTGCCGCGTGCGGTGTCGTGCTGCGCGAAGGCCAGTGCGGTGGCGCCGGTGTCCAGCTCGCCATAGCCCCCGCTCTCGTGCAGGAAACGGCGCCGCAGGCCGAAGGCGCGCTCGAAGAAGTCCAGCGAGGCGGCCACGTCGGCGACGTAGACGATGGTGTAGGCAAATTGCATGGCGGCTCCGGCAACGATCGGGGTGGACAGTATCGGTCGGGTGGGCGGCGCCCGTATGATCCGCGCCCCATGCCGACGCCCGCCCCCGCATCCTCCTCCTCCGCCGCCACTGTCGCCACTCCGGCCGATTTTTGCGCCATCGACTTCGGCACCTCCAACTCCGCGATCGCCGTGCCGCAGGCCGACGGCGCGATGGCGCTGGTGCCGCTGGAGGGCGAGGCGCTGACGATGCCCACCGCGGCCTTCTACCTCGCCGAGGGGCCGGACCTGCCCAACCTGCCGCGGCTGTACGGCCGGGCGGCGATCGCCGCCTACGTCGAGGGCAGCGAGGGCCGGCTGATGCGCTCGATGAAGAGCGTGCTCGGCTCCAGCCTGATGGAGCAGCACACCGACATCGGCGCCGGCCGCTCGGTCAGCTTCGGTGACGTCATCGCCAGCTACCTGCGCCACCTGCTGCGCCGCGCCGAGGCCCACAGCGGGCGGGCGGTGCGCCGCGCGGTGCTGGGCCGGCCGGTGTACTTCGTCGATGGCGATCCGGCGCGCGACGCCCAGGCGCAGGCCGCGCTGACCGCCGCCGCGCAGGCGGTGGGGCTGGAGGACGTGGCCTTCCAGTACGAGCCGATCGCCGCGGCCTTCCACTACGAAGCGGGCGTGGACCGCGAGCAGCACGTGCTGGTGGCCGACATCGGCGGCGGCACCTCCGACTTCTCGCTGGTGCGCGTGGGGCCGCAGCGGCGCGAGCGCCTGGAGCGCCGCGACGACGTGCTGGCCAGCCACGGCGTGCACATCGCCGGCACCGACTTCGACCGCCGCGTCGAGCTCGGCGCCATCCTGCCGCTGCTGGGCTTTGGCGCCTACGGGCCGGCGAAGATGGGCCAGCCGCCGCGCGAGGTGCCGAGCAAGGTCTACTTCGACCTCGCCACCTGGCACCTGATCAACACCGTCTACCGCCCGCAGCGCGTGCTGGAGCTGCGCGGCATGAAGGGCGACTACGCCGACGCCGACCAGCACCGCCGGCTGATGAAGGTGGTGACCGACCACCTCGGCCACGACCTGGCCGGCCGCGCCGAGCAGGCCAAGATCGCGGTGGCCGCGGGCGGTGAGGCGGCCATCGACCTCGGCCTGGTCGAGCGCGGCCTGCAGGCCACGCTGGCCGAGTCGCGCGCGGCGGTGCTGCTGCGCGACGACCTGGCGCGCATCGTCCAGGCCGCGCTGGAGACGGTCGCGATGGCCGGGCTGCGGCCCGACCAGGTCGATGCGCTGTACTTCACCGGCGGCTCCACCGGCTTGAAGGGCCTGACCGATGCGCTGGCCGCGGCCTTCCCCGCCGCCCAGCCGGTGCACGGCGAGCGCCTGGCCTCGGTGGCCACCGGCCTGGGGCTGTACGCGCAGCGGCTGTTCCGCTGACGCGCTGGTGACAGGGCCCCGGGGCCAGCCCTGAGGGGCGGGGGTCCGCCGCGCCGCGATACTGGGGTGACCTGCCGTTTCGGACGCCCCACCGTGCCCGCCTCCTCCTCGCCCCGCCACGCCGCCGACTCCCGCTACGCCTGGCTGCGGCTGGCCGCCACGCTGCTGGCGATGACGCTGGGCTCCAGCGCGATGTACGTCGTCTCGGTGGTGCTGCCCACGGTGCAGGCCGAATTCGGCGTGGACCGCGCGGCCGCCTCGCTGCCCTACACCGCGATGATGATCGGCTTCGGCCTGGGCGGCGTGCTGATGGGCCGGCTGGCCGACCGCTTCGGTGTGCAGAAGGTGGTGCTCATCGGCGCGATCGGTCTGGGGGCGGGTTTCCTGAGCGCCGCGGCGTCGCACAGCCTCTGGGGCTTTGCCGCGGCGCACGGCCTGTTGCTGGGCATGGCCGGCAGCTCGGCCACCTTCTCACCGCTGGTGGCGGACACCTCGCTGTGGTTCGTGCGCCGGCGCGGCATCGCGGTGGCGATCTGCGCCAGCGGCAACTACGTCGCCGGCTCGCTCTGGCCGCCGCTGGTGCAGTATGCGGTGGAGCACGGCGGCTGGCGCCAGGCCTACGTCGGCCTTGGGCTGCTCTGCCTGATCGCGCTGCCGCTGCTTTCCCTGGCGATGCGCGAGCGCCCGCCGGCGGCGGTGCCGGTGCTGCGCCCGGGCCCGCCAGCGAGCCCTTCGGTTGCAGCGACTGACAACTCACCGGCCGATCGCCCCTTCGGCCTCAGCCCGGGCCTCGCGCAGGCGCTGCTCTGCGTGGCGGGCGTGGCCTGCTGCGTGGCGATGTCGATGCCGCAGGTGCACATCGTCGCCTACTGCGGCGACCTGGGCTACGGCGCCGCGGCCGGCGCGCAGATGCTGTCGCTGATGCTGGCCTGCGGCATCGTCAGCCGGCTGCTGTCGGGCTGGGTCTGTGACCGCATCGGCGGGCTGCGCACGCTGCTGCTGGGCTCGGCGCTGCAGGGCGTGGCGCTGCTGCTGTTCATCCCCTTCGACTCACTGGCGTCGCTGTACGTGATCTCGGCGCTGTTCGGCCTGTTCCAGGGCGGCATCGTGCCCAGTTACGCCATCATCGTGCGCGAGCACTTCCCGCCCGCGCAGGCCGGCGCGCGCGTCGGCCTGGTGCTGACCTGCACGCTCTTCGGCATGGCGCTGGGCGGCTGGATGTCGGGCAAGGTTTTCGACCTCACCGGCTCGTACGGCGCGGCCTTCGTCAACGGCCTGCTCTGGAACGCGCTGAACCTGACGATCGCGCTGGTCCTGCTGCGCGCCGTGGGTCAGAGCCAGCGGCGCACCCGCGCACAGTAGGCGCGGTAGGCCTCGCCGAAGAGGCGCTCCAGCGCCGGCTCCTCGGCCGCGATCTGCACCCGGTCGATCCAGACGACGAAGCCGGCCAGCCAGAGCCCGGCGGCGGGTTGCCCCAGCCACAGCGCCCAGCCGAGCAGCATCAGCGCGTCGGCGAGGTAGATCGGGTTGCGCGAGCGGGCGTACACGCCCTGCGTCACCAGCGCGCGGGCGCGCTCGGGGTGGATCGGGTCCAGCGTGGTGCGCTGGCGGCGCATCGTCCACGCCGCCACCGCCATCAGCAGCAGGCCGGCGCCGCCGCAGAGCAGTGCGGCCAGCCGCAGGCCCGGCGCGGGGGTGGACAGGGGGGCGGAGCCGGCCCACATGCCGGCGGCGGCCAGCCCGGCGACCACGGGCGGGGGCAGAAAGTTCAGGCGCATCGCCCGATTCTGGCGCGGCCCCGCCCGGCGCCGCGGGCAAACCCCTCAGCGCTCGATGCGTTTGCGGCCCGCCTCGTCGCCGCGGTCGCCGTTGCGATCGCTGTTGCGATCGTTCCCGCGGTCGTTCCCCCGCTCGGCGGCCGCCGGCTCCGCCGGCGTGCGGCGCGGCTTCTCGGTCTTGGCGTCGTCGCGCGCCCCGGGGCGTCCGGCCTGGGGCGCCGGGGCGGGGGGCTGCGTCGACGGCGTCGTCGGCGTGGCGGCTGGTGCAGCGTCCCGCCGCTGGTCGTGCGTGCGCGGCTCTGGCCGTGCCGGTTGCACCGGTTGGGCCGCGGGGCTGGGCGCCACGGCGGGGGCTGGGGGCGGTGCAGTGACCGGCGGTGCGGCGGGCGCCGGTGGTGACACGGGGCGGCCGCTGCGGGACTCCGGCAGGGGGATCGCCGGCAGGATCACCTGCTTGGGCGGTGCCGGCACCGCCGGATCGCGCTCCCGCTCGCGGCGCTCGGGCTGGCGCTGGCTGGCGTCGCCGGGGCGGCCGGGGGCGGGTGGGGTCGGGGCCGGCGTCGGGATGACGCGGTCCGTACGGTCGGGGCGGTCATTTCGATCGCTGCGCCGCTCGTCACGGCGATCGTTGCGGCCCTCATTACGTCCCTCGTTGCGGCGGCCGTCGTCCCGCGAGGCGGCACTCGACCAGGGCAGGGGCAGGCGCAGGCTGGGCGGCTCGGGGGCCCGCACGCGAGGCAGGGCCGGCAGCCCCTCGCGCAGGGTGGCGTTGCGCCAGGGCGCGATGCGCCACTCGCGGCCGCCGCGGTCTTCGATGGTGCTCACCGCGTCGCTGCGTTCGTGGGGGTGGCGGGCGTCGCGCCAGTGCTCGTCCGGGCGCTCCAGCAGGCGTTCGGGGTGCCGCAGCTCGCCCACCACCGCGCGGTTCAGGCGCTGCAGGTGCTCGGGGGTGCAGCGGTAGCCGGGCAGGTAGACCTCGCGCGGCGCGAGCGGGAACCAGAACACCCCCGGGCCGATGCGCACCGAGACGGACACGCCGGGGGCCGCGCTCCAGCCCACCAGCGCCGGGGCGTAGACCGGCCGGCCCTGGCGGTATTCGCCCGGCACCCAGGCCCAGCGCTCCCGCACCTGCACCCAGCGGCCGTAGTGGAAGGGCGCGAAGCCCCAGGGCGCGACGTCCACCCAGGTCCAGCCCCAGGGCTCGACCCAGATCCAGCGGCCGTCGCGGTAGGGGGCCCAGCCCAGGGCCACGGCGCGGGGCAGCCAGATCCAGCCCCAGTCGGCGCTGCGCTCCCAGTCGCCGTGCGAGGCCAGGCGGTCGGCGCCGGTCATTTCGGGGGGCAGGTCGCCACCGGCGGCGTAGGGCGCATCGTCGCCCATCAGGGCCCAGCGGGCGAACTCGTCGGATTCCAGGCGCGTCGGGCGCCAGCCGCCGTCTCCATACAGCTCGGCGCGCTGGCCGCCGCGCAGCACGAAGCTGCCGTCGCGCTGCTCGATGCGCAGGTCGCCGCGCCAGGCCGAGGCGGACTGGCCCTCGCGCCAGGGCGTGCCGGCGTCGAAGCGGAATTCGCCGCTGCCCAGCGGCCGATGCCGCGCGGCGGGCGTGTCGATCAGGAGCTCGCGCGCCACGTCGGGGTTGCGCAGCGCCAGCGCCAGGCTGCCGCGCAGCAGCTGCAGCTCGATCGCGCCGTCGTCGACGCGGCGCAGCAGCAGCTGGGCGCCGCCGTTCAGCCGCAGGCGGGTGGAGCCGATGCCCAGCTCGGCGCGCGAGCGCTCGCCCACGCTGAGCAGGTCGCCGCTGGTCAGCGGCCAGTTGCGCAGCGACTCGCGGTCGTGGTCGATCGGGTCGCCGCCATCGCCGCGCTGCAGGCGGGCGCTGCCGTCGATCCAGGCGATCAGCCCGACGCGCCCGGGCGGGTCGTCCGCCGCCAGCGCGGGCAGGGCGAGGGCGATCAGCCCGATCAGGGTCAGCAGACCCCGCCAGAACCGGTGCAGGGCAACGGAGGACACGGCGCTCATCGCGGTCTCGGGCAGTGGCAATGTCCCCTTAACGCCCGAGCCGCGATTCGCGCCGACCGGGCAGACCCGGCCCGCCGATCGTGTAGCGTAGGCGCCATGTGGATTGGAACCTTGTTTGCCCTCGCCGCCGGCCTGATGTGGGGCCTGGTCTTCGTCGGCCCGCTGCTGCTGCCGGAGTACCCGGCGGCGCTGCAGTCCTTCGGCCGTTACCTGGCCTTCGGGCTGATCGCGCTGCCCCTGGCCTGGCTGGACCGCCAGCGCCTGGCCCAGCTCAGCCGCGCCGACTGGCGCGAGGCGCTGCGCCTGGCGCTGGTGGGCAACGTCGTCTATTACCTCTTCCTGGCCTCGGCGATCCAGCGCGCGGGTGGGCCGCTGCCGACGATGATCATCGGCACGCTGCCGGTGGTGATCGCGCTGGTGTCCAACCGCCGCGACGCGGCGCGCGACGGCCGGCTGCCCTGGGCGCGGCTGCTGCCCTCGCTGGCGCTGATCGCCACCGGCATCGCGCTGGTCAACCAGGCCGAGCTGGCGCAGCTGCGGCGCGACCCGGCGGCCGACCTGAGCCGCTACGCGGTGGGGGCGCTGCTGGCCATGGGCGCGCTCGCCTGCTGGACCTGGTACCCGATTCGCAACGCCGACTGGCTGCGCGCCCACCCCGATCGCAGCCCGCGCACCTGGGCCACCGCCCAGGGCGTCGCGACCCTGCCGCTGGCGCTGGTCGGTTTCGTGGTGACTTGGGGCGTCATGGCGGCGACGGGCGCCGACCTCTCTGCCGACGCGGCCGCGTTTCCCCTGCCGTTCGGGCCGCGGCCCGAGGTGTTCGTCGGCCTGATGGCGGCCATCGGCCTGCTCGCCTCCTGGCTGGGCACGCTGTGCTGGAACGAGGCCAGCCAGCGCCTGCCCACCGCGGTGGTGGGCCAGCTGATCGTCTTCGAGACGTTGTCCGCGCTGACCTACGCCTTCGTGCTGCGCGGGGCGCTGCCTGAGCCGGCGACGCTGGCGGGCATCGGCCTGCTGGTGGCCGGCGTGGCCACCGCGCTGCGCGCCCGGCCCGAACCGCTGGTGGCCGAAGCCCATCCCGATTGAGCGAACCCCTTCACCCCAGGCTGCTGCCCCGATGACCTCACCCCCGACCGCTTCCCCCTGGCAGGCGCCGCACTGGATGCTGGCCGTGCTGCTCGCGGCCCTGGGCACGCTGGGGCCGTTCTCGATCGACACCTACCTGCCGGCCTTCGCCGGCATCGCCGAATCGATCGGCGCCACGCCGGTGCAGATGCAGCAGACGCTGTCGGCCTACCTGCTCGGCTTCGCGGTGATGAACCTCTTCCATGGCGCGCTGGCGGACAGCTTTGGCCGCCGACCCGTGGTGCTGGGCGGCATCGCCGTCTTCACGCTGGCCAGCGTGGGCTCGGCGCTGTCGACGCACGTGGTGGCGCTGATCGCCTGCCGGGCGCTGCAGGGCATGGCCGCGGGCGCCGGCATGGTCGTCTCGCGCGCGGTGGTGCGCGACCTGTTCCCGCCCGACGAGGCCCAGCGGGTCATGTCGCAGGTGACCATCTTCTTCGGCGTCGCCCCGGCGGTGGCGCCCATCGTCGGCGGCTGGCTCTTCGTCCACCTCGGCTGGCACGCGGTGTTCTGGTTCCTGGCCGCGGTGGGCGGCGTGCTGGGCTTGGTCACCTGGCGGGCCCTGCCCGAGACGCTGGCGGCGGCGCAGCGCCAGCGCTTCGACCTGCCCAACCTCGTGCGCGGCTACACCGAGCTGGGCCTGGACAGGCGCTTCTGGCTGCTGGCGCTGGCCTCGGGCGTGCCCTTCAATGGCCTGTTCCTCTACGTGCTGAGCGCGCCGACCTTCGTTGGGGAGCACCTGGGCCTGGGACCGACGCAGTTCGGCTGGTTCTTTGTCACCAACATCGCCGGCGTGATGGCCGGTGCCTGGGTCAGCGGCCGGCTGGCCGGTCGCATGGCGCCGACGCGCCAGGTGGCGCTGGGCTTCGCGATCACGGCGCTGGCCTCGCTGGCCAACGTCGTGGGCAACCTGATCTGGGCGGCGGCGCTGCCCTGGGCCTTCGTGCCCCTGACGGCCTACGCCTTCGGCTGGGCCTTGCTGGTGCCGGTGGTGACGTTGATGCTGCTGGACCTCTACCCGGCGCGTCGTGGGCTGGCCTCGTCGCTGCAGGCCAGCATCGGCAGCACCGCCAATGCGCTGGTGGCGGGCGTGCTGGTGCCCTGGGTGATGCACGACACGCGCGCTCTGGCGGTCACCTCCGCGCTGCTGATGGCTGTGGGGCTGCTGGCCTGGCTTGGGGTGCGCCGCGAAGTGCGCGGCTGATCACCGGGAACGCGGTGGCGGCATCGGGCTGCCTAAAGTCGAAATCGCGCAGGCCGAAATGCTGGTCATCGGCCCCTTGTGCCTCGTCCGGTCGACCTGGACGTGTGCGGCGCAGGCGAAGGCATTTCCTGGACCCCTGACCTCTGTGGAGCGTTGCATGAGGCACCTGCCCGCGACCCGACCCCTCCTTGTGACCCTGGCCAGCCTGACCTGCTGGGCGGGGACACTGCTCACGCTGCCGGCCTGGGGCTCGGACGGCCATGGCGAGGCGCCGGCCGCCTCGTCCGCGCACGCCGCCCCACCCGCCAAGGCGGCCGAAAAACCGAAGGCCGACAAGCACGACGCCAAGCCCGACTCAAAGGACGGCAAGGAGGCCAAGGGCGACACGGACCTGGGCGCACTGCGCGAGCGGCTGACCAGCCGGCTGGCGGAGGCCCAGTCCCGCGGGGAGCGCGGCTCCGTGATGCGTGTGACCAACAGCGGCGGCGACCATGGCGCGGCCCCCAGTCGCGCCAAGACGAGCCGCCGCGCTTCGGGGGCCTCCGCCAAGACGGAGGCCTCATCCGCGTCGGCCGCTGCGCCTGCTGACGCCGCTCATGCCGACGCCGCGCATGCCCCGGGCGCCGCCCACGTGCATTGGTCCTACCTGGGCGAGGGCGGACCGTCCCAGTGGGCTGCGCTGAAGTCGGAGTTCGCCACCTGCGGGCTGGGCAAGCGCCAGAGCCCGATCGACATCCGCGGAGGGATTCGCGTCGACCTTGAACCGATCCGCTTCGACTACCGCCCCTCGGCCTTCAGCGTGATCGACAACGGCCACACGGTGCAGGCCAACATCGCTGGCAACAACAGCATCGAAGTCGGCGGGCGCCGCTACGACCTGCTGCAGTTCCACTTCCACCGCCCGTCGGAAGAGCGCGTCAACGGCCGCCAGTACGACATGGTGATCCACCTCGTCCACAAGGACCCGGAGGGGCGCCTCGCGGTGGTCGCGCTGCTGCTTGAGCAGGGCCGCGTCCAGCCTGCGATCCAGATGGTCTGGAACAGCCTGCCGCTGGAGAAGAACCAGGAGAACCCAGCCCCCACGCCGCTGGACCTGAACCTGCTGCTGCCCGAGGACCGGCGCTACTACACCTACATGGGCTCGCTGACCACACCGCCTTGCAGCGAGGGCGTGCTCTGGCTGGTGATGAAGCAGCCGGTGCCGATCGCGGCCGACCAGGTGTCGATCTTCGCGCGCCTGTACCCGATGAACGCGCGACCGCTGCAACCCAGCGCCGGCCGGCTGATCAAGGAATCGAATTGATCGGCGAGGTTCAGGGAAGTTTGGCTGGGCTGCCGTTTGAGCTGAAAATGGCAAAACCATAACCAAGGGGGGCTGTCAAGTCGTCTGTTGCCCACAGGCACAGCCCACCTGGCACCCCCCTGATTTGTGGGGTCCCTGCGCGCGCGACCAAAATCACATCCCCTGAACAAGGCTGCCATTCGGCGGCTTTTTTCGATTCTGGGAGGGGCGGTTGCTCCCACCGTCACCCACGCGCGCTCGCCAGCTCAAGCGGTACTTCCACTGATCGACGCAAGTCCTTCATTCATAACGACTTTTTCCGGGCGTCATATTTCTTTGGAGGCTATCGTAAGTACTTGATTTGATTGGCAATTTCACACGAGTCGCCTTGACCCTCGAACTTTTTCTCCGCTACAGTGGGAGAACGTGTCGTTTCGTGGGATTTTGTGGCTGACTTTCACTTTCAGGGTACTTCGGCGCTTGCGCTGGACGCCAAGGGGCGCTTGACCGTCCCTGCGCGCCATCGCGAGTTGCTCACGTCCCTGGCCGGCGGTCAGCTCACGCTCACGAAGCACCCCGAGGGCTGCCTGATGGTCTTTCCGCGCCCAGTGTGGGAAGGCTTTCGCGCCAAGGTCGAGGCGATGCCGCTGTCGGCCGCCGGCTGGAAGCGCATCTTCCTGGGCAGCGCGATGGACGTCGAGATCGACGCCGGCTCGCGGGTGCTGGTCTCACCGGAGCTGCGCGCGGCGGCCGCGCTGGACCACGACGTGCTGCTACTCGGCATGGGCAACCACCTCGAACTTTGGGATGCACGGCGCTACGCCGCGGCCGAGGCCAAGGTGCTGGAGCAGCCGATGCCCGAAGTCTTGCAGGATTTCACCTTCTAGCGGCCATGGAACCGACATTGAATCCTTGGCAGCATCGCACCGTCCTGCTGTCCGAGGCGGTTGACGCACTGCTGTGGCGCCCCGATGGGGTCTACCTCGACGGCACATTTGGCCGCGGGGGACACAGCCGCCTGATCCTGGAGCGCCTGGCGCCGACGGGCCGGCTGATCGCCATCGACCGCGATCCCGAGGCGCTGGCGCACGCCACGCAAGGGCCGCAGCGCATCGACGATGCCCGCTTCACGATCGCGCACGCGCGCTACGCCGACTTCCCCGAAGTGCTCGCCCAACTGGGCGTCGAGCGGCTCGACGGGATCTTGCTGGACGTGGGGGTGTCCTCGCCCCAGATCGACAACCCGGAGCGCGGCTTCAGCTTCCGTTTCGACGGCCCGCTGGACATGCGCATGGACCCCACCCGCGGAGAGAGTGCGGCCCAGTTTCTCGAGCACGCCGATGTGCGGCGCATCGCGGAGGTGATACGTGACTACGGGGAGGAGCGGTTTGCTTCTGCGATTGCAAAGGCGCTTGTCGCTCGCCGCGAAGCGGGGGCGCCAGTTCAGCGCACCGCCGAGCTTGCCGAGGTCGTGGCTCGCGCGGTCAAGACCCGCGAGCGCGGCCAGGATCCCGCAACGCGGACGTTTCAGGCTCTACGGATTCTCGTCAACGCTGAACTCGAGGAGCTCGAACAGGGTCTGAGTGCGTCCCTGCGCCACCTCGCCCCCAACGGGCGGCTGGCGGTGATCAGCTTCCACTCGCTCGAGGACCGCATCGTCAAGACCTTCATCCAGCGCCACGCCCGCGAGGCCTACGACCGCCGCATGCCGCTGGCCGTCGGGGCGCCGCCGCTGCTGAACGAGATCGCGCGCATCAAGCCGTCCGACGCCGAAGTGGAGGCCAATCCGCGGGCGCGTTCGGCGATCCTGCGGGTGGCCGAACGCACTGAGGCCCCATGGCTCGCGGGTGGATCTCCCGAGGCGAAGGCGGCCGCTGCGGCCCGGAGGCGCGCATGACGCGGCTGAACCTGCTGCTGCTGCTGGCGCTGGTGATCAGTGCGGTCTACCTCGTGCAGACCTCCTACGAGTCGCGTCGCCTGTACGCGGCGCTGGAGCGTGAGCGCAACGCGGCGCACCAGCTGGACGTCGAGGCCGAGGCGCTGGACGTCGCCCGCCGGGCCCACGCCACCAGCATCCGCGTCGAGCGGGTCGCGCGCGAGCAACTCGGCATGCGTGCGGCCACGCCGGCGGTGACCGACTACGTGGTGGACCCCTCCGCGTCGGGCAGCGTGGCGGGCGCGGTGCCGCCCAGCGCGGGAGGTCGGCCGTGAAGCTGTCGCCCTTCGTTGCTCGTCTGACCTCCGCGGTGGCCGGTCTGCCGAAGGCGCTGCGCGCGCTCGCCGGCTCGAAGGCCCCTGCAGCGGGGCGGCGCCAGACCGAGTCGCGCAGCGCGGGCAACCGCGCTCAGGACCCGCGCTATTCGAGCAGCCCGCTGCTGGCGGCCAAGACGCCGCCGATTCGCTCGCGCCTGCTGGTGCTCGGCCTCGGGCTGGGTTCCTGCGTGCTGCTGGGCCGGGCCGTTTACGTGCAGGTGATCAACCCGACCTTCTTCCAGAAGGAGGGCGAGAGCCGCTACGCCCACACCTACGCGCTGCAGGCCAGCCGCGGGCGCATCGTGGACCGCAACGGCCAGATCCTCGCGGCCAGTGTGCCGGCGCCGTCGGTGTTCGCGGTGCCTCGCGATGCGCATGCCTCACCCGATCAGCTGCGCGAGCTGGCGCGCCTGCTCGGCCTGCCGTTGCCGGAGTTGAGCGCGCGGATGTCGGGCAAGAGCAGCTTCGTCTGGCTGCGCCGTCAGGTGGACGAAGTGGCTGCCGCGCAGATCAAGGCGCTGGGCATCAAGGGCGTGTACGTGCAGCGCGAGTACCGCCGCCTCTACCCCGAAGGCGAGTCCGCGGCGCACGTCGTGGGCTTCACCAACATCGAAGAGAACGGCATCGAAGGCGTCGAGCTGGCCTTCCAGAAGGACCTGCAGGGCCGCTCGGGCACCCGCAGCGTGGTGCGCGACCGCCTGGGCCGCGTCGTGGAGGACATCGGCGAGATGGTCGATGCCGAGGACGGCAGCGACATCGCGCTGGCCATCGACTCCAAGGTGCAGTTCTACGCCTACCAGCGTGTGCGCGACGCCGTCACCGAGAACAAGGCCAAGGCCGGCAGCGTGGTGGTGCTCGATGCGCAAAGCGGCGAGGTGCTGGCGATGGCCAACTTCCCAAGCTATGTGCCCGGCGAGCGCGCCACGATGAGCGGTCCGCAGCTGCGCAACCGTGCGGTGACCGACACCTTCGAGCCCGGCTCGACGATGAAGCCCTTCATCGCCGGGCTGGCGATGCAGACCGGCCGGGTGCGGCCCGACACGGTGATCCAGACCGCGCCGGGGCGCATCACGATCACCGGCTCGACGATCAGCGACGCCCACCCGCACGGTCAGCTCACCGTCGAGCAGGTGATCCAGAAGTCGAGCAACGTCGGCACCGTCAAGCTGGCGATGCAGATGCAGCCGCGCGAGATGTGGGAGGTGTTCAGCGCCGTGGGCTTCGGGCAGAAGCCGCAGCTGCCCTTCCCGGGCCTCGCCTCCGGCCGGCTGCGGCCCTACAAGAGCTGGCGGCCGATCGAGCAGGCCACGATGAGCTACGGCTACGGCCTGTCCACCTCGCTGTTCCAGCTGGCGCGCGCCTACACGGTGTTCGCGCGCGACGGTGAACTCGCCCCGGTGTCGCTGCTGCGCGTGGATCACCCCGGCGCGGGCCGGCAGGTCTTCAATCCCGAGGTGGCGCGCTCGGTGCGCAAGATGCTGCACATGGTGACTGGCGACGGTGGCACGGCGCCCAAGGCGCAGGCCATCGGCTACTCGGTGGGCGGCAAGACCGGCACCGCCTACAAGCAGGAAGGCAGCACCTACGCCGGCCACAAGTACCGCGCCTGGTTCGTCGGCATCGCGCCGATCAGCAATCCGCGCATCGTGGTGGCGGTGATGGTCGACGAGCCGAGCAACGGCAAGTACTTCGGCGGCGATGTGGCCGCGCCGGTGTTCAGCTCGGTGGTGCAGCGCAGCCTGCAGATCCTCGGCGTGCCGCCGGACCTGCCGGTGCAGCCGCAGATCGTCGCGCGCGCCCAGGCCGCACCGGCCGAACAGGAGTCCTTCTGATGGCCGCGCTGCGTGTGCTCTCTTCCGTCGCCGAGGCGCTGACCTGGCTGCGCGAGCGCGTGGGGGCGTCGGCATCGGCGTCCGTGTCGGCCGACCTCTGGACCGACAGCCGCCGCATCGCCGCTGGCGACGCCTTCATCGCCTGGCCGGGCTACGCTCAGGACGGGCGCAGCTTCGTCCCCGCGGCGCTCGCGGGCGGGGCGGCGGCCTGCCTGGTCGAGGCCGAGGGCGTCGAGGCCTTCGCCTTCGACGACGCGCGCATCGCCGCATTGCCGGGCCTGAAGGCCGCCACCGGCGCGCTGGCCGATGCCTGGTACGGCGAGCCGTCCAGCCGGCTGGCGCTGGTGGCCAGCACGGGCACCAACGGCAAGACCTCCACCGCCTGGTGGACCGCTCAGGCGCTGACGCTGGCTGGGCGCCGTTGTGGCGTGGTCGGCACGCTGGGCGTCGGCGAGCCGCCCACCGCGGTGAACCCGCAGGCCGCCGTCGTAGCCACCGGGCTGACCACCCCCGATCCGCTCACGCTGCACCGCAGCCTGCGCGACTTCGCCGCGGCCGGCTTTGCCGCCTGCGCGCTGGAGGCCTCGTCGATCGGCGTGGTCGAGCAGCGGCTGGCCGGCGCGCGCATTGCGGTGGCGCTGTACACCAACTTCACGCCCGACCACCTCGACTACCACGGCGGCATGGACGCCTACTGGGCGGCCAAGCGCGAGGTGTTCGACTGGCCAGGGCTGCGCGCCGCGGTGATCAACCTGGACGACGCGAAGGGCGCCGAGCTGGCCGCTGAACTGGCGGCCGAACTGGCCACCGAGGGGCGGCTGGACCTCTGGACCTACTCGCTGCAGGCCGACCGGGGCGCTCGGCTGAGTGCCGAGGCGCTGCGCTACGAGGCCGGCGGCCTGGCCTTCACGCTGGTCGAGCGGGCCGCGGACGGTGCCGTCGAGCGGGCCGAGCTGCGCAGCACGCTGATCGGCCAGTACAACGCCAGCAACCTGCTGGCGGTGCTCGGCGGCCTGCGGGCGCTGGGCCTGCCGCTGGCGCAGTGCGCGGCGCTGGCGGCGGACTTCACCCCGGTGCCGGGGCGCATGGACCGTGTGGTGGCCCCCGACGCGTCGACGGCGGAGCTGCCGCAGGTCGTGGTCGACTACGCCCACACGCCCGATGCGCTGGACCAGGCGCTGCAGGCGCTGCGCCCCTTCGCGCAGGCGCGTGGCGGGCGGCTGTGGTGCGTCTTCGGCTGCGGTGGCAACCGCGACGCCACCAAGCGCCCGGTGATGGGGCGCATCGCCAGCGAGCGGGCCGACGAGGTGATCGTCACCAGCGACAACCCGCGGCTGGAAGACCCGGCGGCGATCGTCGACCAGGTGGCCGCCGGCGGCACGGGCCCTGCACGCCAGCGCCGGGTGCTGGACCGCGCCGCGGCGATCGCCCTGGCGCTGGCCGAGGCCGCGCCGGCGGATGTGCTGCTGCTGGCCGGCAAGGGCCATGAGGACTACCAGGACATCGGCGGGGCCAAGCGGCCCTTCCTGGACGCCGCGGTGGCCATCGAGGCGCTGCAGCGTCGGCGCCGCGACGCGCGCCTGCCGACGCTGGGCGAGCTGCATGCCCATCTGGTGGCGCGGCTGCCGCAGGCCCGCCTGGTGGGCGACGCCGCCACCCAGCCCGACCGCGTGCACAGCGACACCCGCAGCCTCCGCCCGGGCGACCTGTTCGTCGCCCTGCGTGGCGAGCGCTTCGACGCCGCCGACTTCCTGCCCCAGGCGCGCACCGCCGGGGCGGTGGCGGCGCTGGCCGAGCGCGGTCTGGCCGATGCGAGCCTGGCCGGGATCGAAGTGCCCGACGCGCTGGTTGGCCTCCAGCAGCTGGCCGCGGCCTGGCGCGCGGGGTTGGCCCTGCCGCTGATCGGCGTGACCGGCAGCAACGGCAAGACCACGGTGACGCAGATGATCGCCGCGATCCTGCGCGCCTGGCTGGGCGCGACCGCTCACGCCACCGCCGGCAACCTGAACAACCACATCGGCGTGCCGCTGACGCTGCTGGGGCTGCGCCCGGCCCACCGCGCCGCGGTGATCGAGCTGGGCATGAACCACCCCGGCGAGATCGCCGAGCTGGCCGCGATCGCCCAGCCCACCGTCGCTCTGGTCAACAACGCCCAGCGCGAGCACCAGGAGTTCATGAAGACGGTGGAAGCGGTGGCGCGCGAGAACGGCGCGGTGCTCAGCGCCCTGCCGGCCGATGGCGTGGCGGTCTTCCCGGCCGACGACGCCTACACGCCGCTGTGGCGCGAGCTGGCGGGCGCGCGCCGCGTGCTGACCTTTGCGCTCGATGACGTTGCCGGCGACGGTACGCCCGCCACGGCCGCGGCCGACCTGCGCGCGCAGGCCCGCTGGGCCGGTGACCACTGGGCGGTGCGCCTGCACACGCCGGCGGGCGACGCCGACCTTCGCCTGGCGGTGGCCGGGCGGCACAACGTCAAGAACGCGCTGGCGGCCGCCGCCTGTGCGCTGGCCGCCGGCTGCCCGCTGGCCGATGTGCTGCGCGGCCTGCAGGGCTTTGCGCCGGTCAAGGGCCGCTCGCAGGTCGAGCTGCTGCGCGGCGTGGCGGGTGATGTCACGCTGGTGGACGACAGCTACAACGCCAACCCCGATTCGGTGCGTGCCGCGATCGAGGTGCTGGCCGAACTGCCCGCGCCGCGTTGGCTGCTGCTGGGCGACATGGGTGAAGTGGGTGACCAGGGCCCGGCCTTCCACGCCGAAGTCGGCGCGCTGGCGGCCGAGCGCGGCATCGAGCGCGTCTGGACCGCCGGCACGCTGGCGCGCCATGCGGCGCAGGCCTGCGAGGCTGGCGCTGCGGCGGCCATGGAGGTTCGCGCCTTTGCGGACACCGCGGCGCTGCTGGCTGCGCTGGATGCTGCCGATGGCGTGGGCAGCGCGGGCGCTGCGCGCTCGGTGCTCGTCAAGGGCTCGCGCTTCATGAAGATGGAACAGGCGGTGGCCGCGCTGCGTCGGCAGCTGGCTCGGCCCGCCTCAGAAGAACAAGGAGCTGCCCATGCTGGTTAGCCTCGCCACGTGGCTGCAGGGCCTCTATCCCGAACAACTCGGCTTTCTCCGGGTCTTCCAGTACATCACCTTCCGCGCCGTGATGGCGGCGATGACCGCGCTGCTGATCGGCCTGGCCTTTGGCCCCTGGGTGATCCGCCGCCTGACCGAACTCAAGATCGGCCAGCCGGTGCGTGAATACGGGATGCAGAGCCACCTGGTCAAGAGCGGCACGCCGACGATGGGCGGCGTGCTGATCCTGCTGGCGATCGCCGTCTCGACGCTGCTGTGGTTCAACTGGAACAACCGCTTCGTCTGGATCGTGATGCTGGTGACCTTCGGCTTCGGCGCCATCGGCTGGGTGGACGACTGGCGCAAGGTGGTCGACAAGAACCCGGAGGGCATGCGCTCGAAGGAAAAGTACCTGTGGCAGTCGCTCATCGGGCTGGTCGCTGCGCTCTACCTGGCCTTCAGCGTGTCGGAGACCTCCTTCGTGCGCGTGATCGAGCTGTTCGCGCACTGGGTGGCGTCCGGCTTCTCGAACGACCTGCCGCCCAAGGCCGACCTGATCGTGCCCTTCTTCAAGACGGTGAGCTATCCGCTGGGCGTGTTCGGCTTCATCTTCATGAGCTACTTCGTCATCGTCGGCGCCAGCAACGCGGTCAACCTGACCGACGGGCTGGACGGCCTGGCGATCATGCCGGTGGTGCTGGTGGGTGCCGCACTCGGCCTGTTCGCCTACGCCACCGGCTCGGCGGTGTTCGCGAAGTACCTGCTGCTGCCGCACATCCCGGGCGCGGGCGAGCTGCTGATCTTCTGCTCCGCGATGGCCGGCGCCGGCCTGGGCTTCCTCTGGTTCAACGCCTACCCGGCGCAGGTCTTCATGGGCGACGTGGGCGCCCTCGCGCTCGGCGGCGCGCTGGGCACGATCGCGGTGATCGTGCGCCAGGAGATCGTGCTCGGGATCATGGGCGGCATCTTCGTCATCGAGGCCCTGTCGGTGATGATCCAGGTCAGCTGGTTCAAGTACACCAAGAAGAAGACCGGCACCGGTCAGCGCATCCTGCTGATGGCCCCGCTGCACCACCACTACGAGAAGAAGGGCTGGGAAGAGACCCAGGTCGTGGTGCGCTTCTGGATCATCACGATGCTGCTGTGCCTGGTCGGCCTGTCCAGCCTGAAGTTGCGGTGAGGACGCGCCTGTGAACTTCCTGCGCGACCAATCCTTCCTCATCCTGGGTCTGGGCGACTCCGGCCTGGCGATGGCGCGCTGGCTGCGCCGCTGCGGCGCGGCCGCGGTTCGCGTGGCCGACACCCGCAGCGCCCCGCCGCAGGCCGCCAAGCTGGCCGAGTCCGTGCCTGGCGCCGAGCTGCGCTGCGGGGCCTTCACGCCCGAACTGCTCGACGGCATGCAGTGGCTGCTCAAGAGCCCCGGCCTGTCGCCGCTCGACCCTGCCGTCAAGCCGCTGCTCGACGCTGCCGAGGCGCGCGGGCTGCAGGTGCTGGGCGAGCTGGCGCTGTTCGCGCACGCGCTGGCCGACCTGAAGGCCGCCTGCGGCTACGCGCCGAAGGTGCTGGCCATCACCGGCACCAACGGCAAGACCACCACCACCTCGCTGACCGCGCTGCTGGCGGAGCGCGCCGGCCAGCGCGTGGGCCTGGCCGGCAACATCGGCCCGACCCTGCTGGACACGCTGGGCGCCGCGCTGGACGCCCAGGGCGAGCTGACGCCGCTGGGTGCCGAGGCGCTGGCCGAGGACGCCGCGGAGGCGGAGCCGGAGGATGTTGCGCCTCAGGCCCTGGCTGCGGATGGCGCGCAGGCCGAAGCGGCCGAGCCCGCCCCCGCCCCCGACGCCGAGGAGGCCCTGGCCGCCGAGCCCACGCTGGACGAGGTGATCGAGGGCGGCGGGCCGCCCGCGCACTTGGTGCCGCCGCCGCCACCGGCGCCCGAGTTCGCGCAGCTGCCGCAGGTCTGGGTGCTGGAGCTGTCGAGCTTCCAGCTCGACGGCGTGTCCAACTTCGAGCCCACCGCCGCGGCGGTGCTCAACGTCACGCAGGACCACCTCGACTGGCACGGCTCGATGGCCGCCTACGCCGAGGCCAAGGCGCGCACCTTCGGCCGCTCGGCGCTGATGGTGATCAACCGCGACGACGCCATGGTCGAGGCGATGATCCCCCAGCCGCCCGAGCCGGAGCTCAGCCGCAGCGGCAAACCGCTGAAGGCCCAGCCCAAGTGGACAGCGCGGCGCGTGCAGCGCTTCGGGCTCGACGCGCCGCGCCTGCCCGGCGATTGGGGCCTGTCGACCGAAAACGGCATGGTCTGGCTGGTGCGGGCGCTGGAAAGCGACGAAACCCAGGTCGGCAGCGGCCGGGGCCGCCGCGGCGCGGCCCGCGAGGCGGAGGTCGAGATCCTGCTGCAGCGGCTGATGCCGGCCGATGCGCTGCGCATCCGCGGCCGCCACAACGCCGCCAACGCGCTGGCGGCGCTGGCGCTGGCCACGGCCGCCGGCCTGCCGCTGGCGCCGATGTTGCACGGCCTGCGCGAGTACCGCGGCGAGCCGCACCGCGTCGAGTTCCTGCGCGTGATCGATGGCATCGAGGCCTACGACGACAGCAAGGGCACCAACGTCGGCGCCACCGTGGCCGCCCTCAAGGGCCTGGGGCCCGAGAAGGCGCCGGGCAAGCTGGTGGTGATCCTGGGCGGCGACGGCAAGGGCCAGGACTTCGCACCGCTGGCGCCGGCGCTGGCCGAGCACGCCCGCGCGGTGGCGCTGATCGGCCGCGACGGCCCCGCCATCGGCGGCGTGCTGGCCGATGTCGAGCTGCCGCAGCAGGCCTTCGCCAGCCTGGAGGACGCCACGCGCTGGTGCTTCACCCAGGCGCGCAGCGGCGACGCGGTGCTGCTCAGCCCGGCCTGCGCCAGCCTGGACATGTTCCGCAACTACGCGCACCGCGCCCAGGTCTTCGCCGACGCGGTGGCAGAGGTCGCCGTCGAGCGGGGGGATTGTTCGGTATGAGCCGCGACGCCACCTTCGAGAACCGCGCCAACGTCAGCCAGCCGCAACCCGGCCGGGTGCGCCGGCTCGTGGACCGGGCGCTGTCGTTTGGCGACCAGGTCGCGGCGGTGCTGCGCCCGCGCGCAGCCGCTGCGGCCCCGCTGGGCGAGGGGGGCTACTCCACCGAGCGGGTGCAGTGGGTGGGCTTCGACGCGGCGCTGGTCTGGGTGATCGCCGGGCTGATGGCCCTGGGCCTGGTGATGGTCTATTCGGCCTCGATCCAGCTGCCGGACAACCCGAAGTTCGAGCACTACTCGCCCACCTTCTTCCTGACCCGCCACATCGCCTCGATCGCGATGGCGGTGATCGCCGGCGCGGTGGCGCTCGCCATCCCCATGCGCGTCTGGGAGAAGGCCGCGCCCTGGATCTTCGTGGCCGCGCTGCTGCTGCTGATCCTGGTGCTCGTGCCCTACATCGGCAAGGTGGTGAACAAGTCGCGGCGCTGGATCCCGCTGGGCCTGCTGAACTTCCAGCCCAGCGAGTTCGCCAAGCTGGCCATGGTGCTCTACGCGGCCAACTACATGGTCCGTAAGATGGACCTGAAGGAGAGCTTCACCCGTGCGGTGCTGCCGATGGCGGTGGCCCTGGGCGTGGTGGGCCTGCTGCTGCTGGCCGAGCCGGACATGGGCGCCTTCATCGTGATCGCGATGATCGCGATGGGCATCCTCTTCCTCGGCGGCGTCAACGGCCGCATGTTCCTGATCGTTACCCTGGTGCTGCTGGGCGCCTTCGTGCTGATCATCACCTTCTCCGAGGTGCGCCGCGAGCGCATCTTTGCCTACCTCAACCCCTGGGACCCGAAGTACGCCCAGGGCAAGGGCTATCAGCTGACGCATTCGCTGATCGCCTTCGGTCGCGGCGAGGTGATCGGCCAGGGCCTGGGCAGCTCGATCGAGAAGCTGCACTACCTGCCTGAGGCGCACACCGACTTCCTGCTCGCGGTGATCGGCGAGGAGCTCGGCCTGGTCGGCGTGGCCAGCGTGATCCTGGCGTTCTTCTGGCTGGTGCGGCGCATCTTCGTGATCGGCCGTCAGGCCATCGCGCTCGAGCGCGTGTTCGCCGGGCTGACCGCGCAGGGGATCGGTCTGTGGATGGGCGGGCAGGCCTTCATCAACATGGGCGTGAACCTGGGCGTGCTGCCGACCAAGGGCCTGACGCTGCCCCTGCTGAGCTACGGCGGCTCGGCCATCGTGCTGAGCTGCATCGCGCTGGCCGTGGTGCTGCGGGTGGACATGGAGAATCGGGCGTTGATGAGAGGGGGCCGCGCATGACGCGCCACCTCGTCATCGCGGCGGCCGGCACTGGCGGGCACGTGATCCCGGGTCTGGCCGTGGCGCGCGAGATGCAATCGCGCGGCTGGAGCGTGAGCTGGCTGGGCACGCCCGCGGGCATGGAAAACCGCCTGGTGCCGCCCACCGGCATCGCGCTGGACCGCCTGGGCTTTGCCGGCCTGCGCGGCAAGGGCGCGCTGGGTACGCTGCGCGGCGCTTGGCAGCTGCTGCGGGCCTTCGGCCAGAGCTGGTCGATCCTGCGCGGGCGCGCCGCCACCGCGGTGCTGGGCATGGGCGGCTACGTCTGCTTCCCGGCCGGGTTGGTGGCGCGCGCGCTGCTGCGCCGGCCCCTGGTGCTGGTCAATGCGGACGCGGCGCTGCTGCTGTCCAACCGCTCGCTGCTGCGCTGGGCCGACCGCGTGGCCTTCGGCTTCGACGGCCCGGCCGCTCAGTCGGTGCCGCAGGCGGTGGTGACCGGCAACCCGGTGCGCGCCGAGATCGAGGCCATCGCCCCACCGGCCGAACGCTTTGCCGGACGCAGCGGGCCGCTGCGCGTGCTGGTGCTCGGCGGCAGCCTGGGCGCCCAGGTCCTCAACACGACGCTGCCGGCCGCGCTGGCGCTGCTGGCGCCGGGCGAGCGCCCGCAGCTCACCCACCAGACCGGCGTGGCGCACATCGACGCGGTGCGCGCCACCTACGCCAAGGCCGGCCTGCTCGACGCGTCCGCCGCGCCGGGCGCTCCGGCGCTGGAGCTGTTGCCCTTCATCGACGACATGGCCCGGCGCCTGGCCGACTGCGACCTGGTGATCTGCCGGGCCGGTGCGGTGACGGTGAGCGAGCTCTGCGCGGCGGGCGTCGCTGCGGTGCTGGTGCCGCTGATCGTCAGCACCACCAGCCACCAGCGCGACAACGCCGAGTGGCTGGCCCGACACGAAGCCGGCATTCACCTGCCGCAGGCCGAGCTGACGGCCGACCACCTGGCGCAGCTGCTGCGCGGGCTCGACCGCCCGCGGCTGCTGCACCTGGCCGAGCGCGCTCGCGCGCTGGCCCAGCCCCGTTCGGCCGCGCGCGTGGCCGACGAGATCGAACGACTGGTTTCCAAGGAGGCGTTGGCATGAAGCACGCCGTGAAGAAGATTCATTTCGTCGGCATCGGTGGTGCCGGCATGTCGGGCATCGCTGAGATCCTGCACAACCTCGGCTACAGCGTGTCCGGTTCCGACCAGTCCGACAGCGCCGTCACCCGCCGCCTCGCCGGCCTGGGCATCCGCGTGGAGATCGGCCACGAGGCGACGAACATCGAGGGCGCCGAGGCGGTGGTGACCTCCACCGCGGTCAAGGGCGACAACCCCGAGGTGATCGCCGCGCGCGCCAAGCGCATCCCGGTGGTGCCGCGCGCGGTGATGCTGGCCGAGCTGATGCGCCTGAAGAAGGGCATCGCGATCGCCGGCACGCACGGCAAGACCACGACCACCTCGCTGGTCACCAGCGTGCTGGCCGAGGCGGGCGTGGACCCCACCTTCGTGATCGGCGGCAAGCTGAACTCGGCCGGTGCGAACTCGGCGCTGGGCTCGGGCGAGTACATCGTCGTCGAGGCGGACGAGTCCGACGCCTCCTTCCTGAACCTGCTGCCGGTGCTCAGCGTCGTGACCAACATCGACGCCGACCACATGGACACCTACGGCCATGACTTCGCGCGGCTGAAGCAGGCCTTCGTCGACTTCCTGCACAAGATGCCGTTCTACGGCGCGGCGGTGCTGTGCAGCGACGACCCCGGCGTGCGCTCGATCATCCCGATGATCTCGCGCCCGGTGGTGACCTACGGCCTGGGCGAGGACGCCCAGGTGCGCGCGGTGGACGTGCAGGCGCTGCCCGGCGGGCAGATGCGCTTCACGGTGCAGCGCCGCAACGGCGTGACGCTGCCGGACCTGCAGATCACCCTGAACCTGCCCGGCGAGCACAACGTGCGCAACGCGCTGGCCACCATCGCGGTGGCCACTGAGCTGGAGCTGCCGGATGCGCCGATCGTCGCCGCGCTGGCCGGTTTCAGCGGCGTGGGCCGGCGCTTCCAGCGCTGGGGGGACCTGCCCAGCACGCAGGGCGAGGGCACGTTCACGCTGATCGACGACTACGGCCACCACCCGGTCGAGATGGCCGCGGTGATCGCCGCGGCGCGCGGCGCGTTTCCGGGCCGCCGGCTGGTGCTGGCCTTTCAGCCGCACCGCTACACCCGCACGCGCGACTGCTTCGAGGACTTCGTCAAGGTGCTGGGCACCTCCGACGCGGTCTGGCTCACCGAGGTCTACGCCGCCGGTGAGGCGCCGATCGTCGCCGCCGACGGCCGCAGCCTGGCGCGCGCGCTGCGCGTGGCCGGCAAGGTCGATCCGCTGTTCGTCGACGACATCGCCGAGCTGCCGCAGGTGATCCTCGAGCAGGCGCAGCCCGGCGACGTGGTGATCGCGATGGGCGCGGGCTCCATCGGTGCGGTGCCGGCCAAGGTGGCCGAGCGCGGGAACGGGCGCCTGAACGATCGCGTAAAGGGGGCGGCATGAGCGGCGCCGCGATCGATCCGCGCAGCCTGGGCAAGGTCGCCGTCCTGATGGGCGGCAGCTCCGCCGAGCGCGCGATCTCGCTGCTCTCGGGCGGCGGCGTGCTGCAGGCGCTGCAAAGCCGCGGCGTGGACGCGCAGGCCTTCGACCCGGCCGAGCGCAACCTGGCCGAGCTGAAGGCCGAGGGTTTTGCGCGCTGCTTCATCGCGCTGCATGGCCGCCACGGCGAGGACGGCACGGTGCAGGGCGCGCTGGAGCTGCTGGGCCTGCCCTACACCGGCTCGGGCGTGATGGCCTCGGCGATTTCGATGGACAAGGTCATGACCAAGCGCGTCTGGCTGGCCGAGGCCCTGCCCACGCCGCGCTGGGTGCGCCTGGCGCCCGACGAGCAGCAGCGCGAGCGCGTGCGCACGGTGCCCGATGAGCTGGGCCTGCCGCTGATCGTCAAGCCGCCGCGCGAGGGCAGCTCGATCGGCGTGACCAAGGTGCATGGCTACTCGGAAATGCAGGACGCCGTGCAGCTGGCCGCGCGCTACGACCCGGATGTGCTCTGCGAAGAGTTCATCGAGGGCGAGGAAGTCACCTGCCCCGTTCTGGGCGAGGGCGCGAATGCCCGCGCCCTGCCGGTGGTGCGGATCCAGCCGCCCGAGACCGGCTACGACTACCAGAACAAGTACTTCACCGACGACGTGCGCTACCTCTGTCCGAGCGGATTGCCCGAGGCCGAGGAGCGCGAGATCCAGCGCATCGTCGTGGCGGCTTACCGGGCGCTGGGCTGCCGCGGCTGGGGCCGGGCCGACCTGATGATCCGCGCGCGCGACCGCCAGCCCTTCCTGCTGGAGATGAACACCTCGCCGGGCATGACGGGCCACTCGCTGGTGCCGATGTCGGCGCGCGCCGCCGGCATCGCCTACGAGGACCTGTGCCTGATGCTGCTGGCGCAGGCGCGGCTGGATGACGCCCGCGGCCCCGCGCCGCTGCCCACCGGATCGGAGAGCCACCTCGGCTGAGGCCGAGACAGCGAGCACCCCGCGATGGCGACCTCTTTACCCACCCCCTCCTTCCTGCCCGTCGACGTGCGTCTGATGCGCCTGGGCACGAAGCTGCTGCTCGTGCTGGCGACGCTCGGACTGCTGGCGGGCGCCGGGGTGTGGCTGACCAAGGCGCCCTGGTTCACGCTGCGCGCGCTGCGCATCGAGGGCGACGTGCAGCACAACAGCCCGGCGACGATCCGCACCGTGGCGCTGCCGCAGCTGCAGGGCAACTACCTGACGCTGAATCTGCAGGCCGCGCGTACCGTCTTTCAGTCGGTGCCCTGGGTGCGCCGGGCTCAGGTGCAGCGCGTCTGGCCCGATCAGCTGGTGGTGCGCCTCGAAGAGCACCGGCCGGTGGCCTTCTGGGAGCGCGACGACAGCGACGACCTGCTGGTCAACGACCGTGGCGAGGTCTTCGAGGTCAACGTCGGCGACGTCGAGGACGAACCCATGCCCACGCTGCGCGGCCCTGAGGGCAGCGCTTCGCGGGTGCTGACGATGTGGCAGCGCCTGGCGCCGGAGTTCGACGCGGCCAAGGGTCGGCTGGTCTACCTGGCGTTGAGCCAGGGGGGCTCCTGGCGCGCCCGGTTGGAGAACGGCGCCGAACTGGAATTCGGCCGAGGTGAACCCGATGAATTGCTGCAGCGAATCCGGCGTTTTCTGGCAACGGTGGGCCAGGTGCGCGCCAAACATGAGAACCGGGCGGTCGAATCGGCCGACCTGCGCCACAACGAGGGCTATGCCCTGCGCCTGGCCGGACTGGGCACCACCGACGCGCCGCCCGCGCGGCGGCGCTGATCGCCAGCGCTGACAAAACGGCACGAGAAAGGCACGACAGGCAGCACGATGCGCCCGCGAGGAACAGGAATGGCCAAGGAATACAAGGATCTCGTCGTCGGACTGGACATCGGCACCGCCAAGGTGATGGCGGTCGTGGCCGAGGTGCAGGCCGGGGGCGAGTTGCGCCTGGCCGGCCTCGGCGTGGCGCCGTCGCACGGCCTCAAGCGCGGCGTGGTGGTCAACATCGATGCGACGGTGCAGTCGATCCAGCAGGCGCTCAAAGAGGCCGAGATGATGGCCGACTGCAAGATCGGCCGCGTCTACACCGGCATCACCGGCAGCCACGTGCGCGGGCTGAACTCCACCGGCATGGTGATCGTGCGCGACAAGGAGGTCTCGCCGATCGACGTGGCCCGCGTGGTCGAGACCGCCAAGGCGATCAACATCCCCACCGACCAGCGCCTGCTGCTGGTCGAGCCGCAGGAGTTCGTGATCGACGGCCAGGAGGTCCGCGAGCCCGTGGGCATGAGCGGCGGGCGCCTGGAGGTCAAGGTCCACATCGTGACCGGCGCGCAGAGTGCGGCGGAGAACATCGTCAAGTGCGTGCGCCGCTGCGGCCTGGAGGTCGAGCAGCTGGTGCTCAACCCGGCCGCGTCCAGTCTCGCGGTGGTCACCGCCGACGAGAAGGACCTGGGCGTGGCGGTGGTCGACATCGGCGCGGGCACCACCGACGTCGCGATCTTCACCGATGGGGCGATCCGCCACACCGCGGTGATCCCGATCGCCGGCGACCTGATCACCAGCGACATCGCGATGGCGCTGCGCACGCCGACCAAGGACGCCGAGGAGATCAAGGTCGAGCACGGCGTGGCCAAGCAGCTGCTGGCCGACCCGGTCGAGCAGCTGGAAGTGCCGGGCCTGGGCGACCGCGCGCCGCGCATGCTCAGCCGCCAGGCGCTGGCGGGGGTGATCGAGCCGCGCGTCGAGGAGATCTTCTCGCTGGTGCACCAGGTCATCCGCGAGAGCGGCTACGAGGAGCTGCTGAGCTCGGGCATCGTGCTCACCGGCGGCTCGGCGGTGATGCCGGGCATGGTCGAGCTGGCTGAGGACATCTTTCTCAAGCCGGTGCGCAAGGGCCTGCCGACCTACGGCGGCCCGCTTTATGACATGGTGGCCAACCCCCGGTCGGCCACCGCGATGGGGCTGCTCGAGGAGGCGCGCCTGGCGCGTCGCCGCGGCATCAAAGCAGCACAACAAAGCAGTGCGAGTCAAGGGTTGTTTGGCCGTGCTCGCGACTGGTTTCTCAAGAGTTTCTGAACGGGAGGTCGTGCAAGATGGCAGTTGAGAGGTCGAAATCAACGTCCAGGGTTCCAGGCTTCGCCGAACAGCCGGTGCGCGAAGTTCCTGCAGGAAGCATCTGATCCCCTAGGGGTCACGGCCGGCGGAAGATTTGAAGACGGGCAGAGCAAGCCGAAGGGCCGGCTCTGAGCTAGCAAGGAGAACGGCATGGGTATCGAAATGATCGAGGAGTTCAATCAGGGCACGCAGATCAAGGTGATCGGCGTGGGCGGCGGCGGCGGCAATGCGGTCGACCACATGATCAACCTGGGGGTGCAAGGCGTGGAGTTCATCTGCGCCAACACCGACGCGCAGGCGCTCAACCGCTCGCAGGCGCACACCCTGCTGCAGCTGGGCCACACCGGCCTGGGCGCGGGCTCGCGCCCCGACGCCGGCAAGGCCGCGGCCGAAGAGGCGAACGACCGCATCCGTCAGTCGCTCGAAGGCGCGCACATGGTGTTCATCACCGCGGGCATGGGCGGCGGCACCGGCACGGGCGCCGCACCGGTGATCGCCCGCCTGGCCAAGGACATGGGCATCCTGACCGTCGGCGTGGTGACTAAGCCCTTCGAGTTCGAAGGCGCGCGCCGCATGAAGCAGGCCGACGCCGGCCTGGCCGAGCTGGAGGCCAACGTCGACAGCCTGATCGTGGTGCTCAACGAGAAGCTGCTCGAAGTTCTGGGCGACGACGTCACCCAGGAAGAGGCTTTCGCCGAAGCCAACGACGTGCTGAAGAACGCGGTGGGCGGCATCAGCGACATCATCCACATCCCCGGCCTGGTCAACGTCGACTTTGAAGACGTCAAGACCGTCATGAGCGAGCCGGGCAAGGCCATGATGGGCACCGCCTGCGCCAGCGGCCCGGACCGCGCCACCAAGGCCGCCGAGGCCGCCGTGGCCTGCCCGCTGCTGGAAGGCATCGACCTGTCTGGCGCGCGCGGCGTGCTGGTGCTGATCGCAGCGAGCAAGCAGACCTTCAAGCTGGCCGAGAGCCGCAACGCGATGACCACCATCCGCCGCTACGCCGCGGACGATGCGCACGTCATTTTCGGCACCGCCTACGACGAGACGCTGGGCGACGCCCTGCGCGTGACGGTGATCGCCACCGGCCTGGCTCCGGCCAAGCGCGTGGCCGCGCCGATCAGCGTGGTGCAACCGGTGCAGGTCGCCCAGGCGCACATGCAGGCACAGCAGCGCACCGGCACCGACAACATCCCGGTGCTGACCCAGCCGCTGAACTCGCCGGTGCAGCCGGTGCACTCTGCCGTGGGTGCTGCGCCGGATTACGCGGTCCCCAGCGTGTGGCGTACCAACCGCACGCAGGCCGCGGCCCGCGTCGATGCGCTGGCGTCCAACGGCATGGAAGAGATCGAGATCCCGGCCTTCCTGCGCAAGCAGGCCGACTGACGCCGCGAAGCCGTGACACCGGGGCGGCTCGCGCCGCCCCCTGCGATCCTCCTGCCCCCCGTCCCTTACCCCGGCGCCCGCCCAGGCTCCGGGGTATTTGTCTTTGGTCGTGGCGATAGCAAACCGCAAGCCCGCGGACACCCGCCAGTCACCCCGGGCCGCCTAAAATCACGCCATGCTCAAACAGCGCACGCTCAAGGCCCTGACCCGTGCGGTCGGCGTCGGATTGCACAGCGGCCAGAAGGTCGAACTCACGCTGCGCCCGGCCGCCCCGGACACCGGCATCGTCTTTCGGCGCACCGACCTGCCCGAACCGGTGGACATCCCCGCGCTGGCGACGATGGTCTGCGACACGCGCATGGCCTCGACCATCTCGGTCGGTGGCGACCCCGGTGCGCCCCGCGTCCAGACCACCGAACACCTGCTCTCGGCCTGCGCCGGCCTGGGGCTCGACAACGTCTACATCGACATCACCGCCGACGAGGTGCCCATCCTCGACGGCTCGGCCGCCTCTTTCGTCTTCCTGCTGCAAAGCGCCGGCATCGAGCTGCAGAACGCGCCCAAGCGTTTCATCAAGGTCAAGAAGCCGGTCGAAGTGCGCCACGGCGAAGGCGCCAACGCCATCTGGGCGCGGCTCGAACCCTTCCACGGCTACAAGCTCGGCTTCGAGATCGACTTCCAGCACCCGGCGCTGGACGCCACCGGCCAGCGCCTGGTCTTTGACATGGGCGGCGGCCAGTACAAGCGCGACATCGCCCGGGCGCGCACCTTCGGCTTCACCAAGGACGTGGACATGATGCGCTCGCGCGGCCTGGCGCTGGGCGGCAGCATGGACAACGCCATCGTGCTGGACGACTACCGGGTGCTCAATGCCGACGGGCTGCGCTACGACGACGAGTTCGTCAAGCACAAGATCCTCGACGCCATCGGCGACATGGCCCTGGCCGGCAAGCCCCTGCTGGCCGCCTACAGCTCCTTCCGCGGCGGCCACGCACTGAACAACAAGCTCGTGCGCGCCCTGCTGGCCGACGCCGAGGCCTGGGACATCGTCACCTTCGACGATGAGCGCCGCGCCCCCACCGGCTTCGCCGAACTGGCCCCGGCCTGGTGAACCCGGGCCCGTGCCCGTACTCCTGCCTGAGCGCCGCACCCCGGCCTGACCCGCGATGATGATCTTCCGCTGGATCGTGATGCTGCTGCTGATCGGCTCGGCCTTCAGCTTCGCGCTCTACATCGGCACGCGCGACCGCCGCTGGATGGACCGCGGCCTGCTGATCTTGAAGTGGACGGTGATCGCCGGGCTGGCCTTCTTCGCCGTGCTGCTGCTGGAGCGCATGGCGATCGTGCTGTGAGGGCCGGGTACTGCCGGCGGGAGCGACACACCCTGTCGCTTCTGCGGAGCAGCATCCTGTCTGGCCGGTTCATCCCGAACCGGGTGCTGCCTCCGCCATCTTCATGCCCGTCCGACCCTCGCCCCACACCTACCGCTGCGCCGCCTGCGGCTGGTCCAAGACCGTCGCCCCGCACAGCGATTTGCTGATGCCCGGCGATCACTTCCACGCCTGCCCCCGATGCGGCAGCAGCGAACTGAAGCGCGAGAAAGCCCCGTCCCCCGCGGCCTGGCTGGCTGACGTCGCTCGGCTTCTGGGCCGCTGAGCCGTCTCTCAGGCCTCCTGCCTCTCCTGCGCCTACAGCCGGGCCACCAAGGCCCGTTGCGCCTCTTCGCTCATCACCAGCTCCAGGTGCATCTGCGCGCGCGTCATGCCCACGAACAACAGGCGGCGCTGCAGCACATCGACCTGATCGAAGTCGATTTCGGTCAGCACCACTGCCGGAGCACTGCGTCCCTTGAAGCGCCGCACCGTATCGATGTGCAGCTCTCCCTGGGTCCATACTGGCTCACCGGCCCGATAGCTGCCCGTGAAGCGGATCAGCGGCCAATCCCCGAGTCGCTCGCTGGCCAGTAGCGCGGACGAATCGCGGCCTCGCAGGCTCAGCACCACAACGTCCTGCAGGGCGTGGCCGCGTTCCAGGCAGCGCTGCACCGCCAGCTCGGTCTGACGCCGCATGGCCCGCTCGTTGCCGTCCGCATAGGCGTGAATGCCCGGCACTTCGCCCAGGAAGGGGCCGCAGGCCTCGAGCGGCTGATCGGTCAGCCCCAGCTGGTTGGTCGTTGCCACCACCTGCCGGGGCGAGCGGAAGTTCTCTTGCGTCTGCACCAGCACCGCGTCCGGAATCGAAAACTCCTCCCGGTCGGTGTAGAGCGACTGTTCCGGGTCGCCCAGCAGATAGACCCGCCCAGACTCACTCAAGCGCGACAGCAGCCCCTGGACCCAGGCCGGCTGCATGTCCTGGAGCTCATCGATCACCAGCAGGTCCAAGTCCGGTGCGCGCTGCGACAGCCCATTGAGATACGCCTCACCGAGGGCGGCGTAGTTCGTCACCTGCTCCGATTGACCGGCGGCGTTCCAACAAAGTTGGTGGAAGGTGTCCACCGTGCTGGCCGCCGGTGCCGCCTCGCGCATTCGGTCCGCCAGCTCGCGCGTGAAGCACACGTACGCCGAACGCTGCCCCAGCACCCGAGCCTGACGCAGCAGCCCCAGGGCCAACTGCGTCTTGCCAGAACCGGCGGTCCCCCGTACCTGAACAACGCCCAGTGGCGCCTGCAGCCGCATCACCCAGGTGGCCAACCCGCCGGAAATCGCCTGAACCCGCCCTTGCAGGCAGCCCCGCAAGGCCGAAAGATCCGGCTGCACCGCGATGCGGTTGTGCATGAAGGCGCAGACCCGCTCCTGCAAATCACCGTCCGGCAGTCCCGAACCGAGCCGGCGCAGCAGAAAGCCGGAGAGATCGCGGCAGTCCTCCGCATCGGCAATGCGCTCCCGCGGATAGGCCACCGAACCCTGCTCCGCCACGCGCTGATGCGGCAGCACGAGGAAGTGCATCAGCCGCACCTGCTGCAGTCCCTCATTGCGCAGTCGGTGCAGCAGCGCGCCGAACTGTCGCTGCGCCTGATGCCTGACATCCTTGCGCTGCCCGCCATACCACTTGCCCAGCCCGTCGACGGTGAAATCCAGTGCCCCGGCCTTGACCTCCAGTACCGCGACGTCACCCGCGGCATTCACTGCGACGATATCGAACTCGCCATGCGAATCCCCCGCCGGCCCGACCTGCGTCCAATCCACGCTGTGGAACAGATGAAAGGAATCAGGCAAGCCATCGGCCAGTTGGCGCAATACATCCAGCTCGATGTACTCGCCGGGTGTCAGCGGGTGAATGGTGGAGAGGGGTGGGGTGATGTCGAGCATTGGGATATTGATTTTCTGTGTCGAAGATGTAAAAATGATTTACATGTTTCTGCAAATCTCTAAATTAATTTGCACAAACTCATCCCAAGGAAACTGATGAGATAACTTTTCATCAAAATACTCCTCAACTCGACAAACCAAAGGCCTGTCTTTGTAAATTTGACAGATATTTTTTGCTTCATTGAAGTGTTTGCACACCGAATCACCTCGGTCCAACCATGCAGTTTCTTCGCTGTTTGACACACGATGGCAGCACTTCCCACATCCGTTGCACGGGAATGGCGGTTTGGCTGGTGTGGTTGTCATGCGTTTGCTGCGAGTTGCTGTATTTCCAGCAGCCTTTCAAGGTGCTGGCTATTTTTATGTTCGCATTCGCTGAAGCCCTGCCTCAGCAAGTTCACCTGGGCCGCCACGTTAGCGAAGAAGGTATCGAGTTCATTCTGGATGATGTCTCGCATCGATTTTTCGAAGCTGTCTGAGATTTCCCGAGCGAAGTCCTCCATCTGCTGTATGGCACGCTCCTTCACCCTTTTCTGTTCTTCAGTCTGTTGGCGCAACTGTTTTTCTTCCGAGTCTCCCGAGAGGATATTAATCAAGACACTTGCTGCGCTGACGAGCGTTCCAACATAGGGAATCCACTTGGTCAGGGCTGTTGCAGCCCATTTCTCCATGGTTTTTGCGCCTATCCCCTTCATCAGCGAGGGCAGGACGCTCTTTACTACCTTCAGTGAGCTGACGATATGCTCCGGCCTAGCCAGCGCGGCAATCTGATCAACGGCTCCTTTGACTAAGGTCGAGTCCAAGTTCGAAGCCTCAGTGAATCGCCCTTGGGATGCGCCGGCTGCGGTTTCCAGCACCGGGGCCGTGACAGTAACGCCTTCTTGGGAAATGCTGGGCAGCGCTACTTGCAGTTGCTCGATTTCCTTCTCAATTTCATTGATGAATATCTGAAGTTCGTCGTTTAACCGTACCGAAATATCCTCCCCAGCGTTTTTAATTAGCTTCTCAATCTGCGCCTGGCAGCTTTCTGGCTCGGACCGCATAACGGACTTGATTTTCTCGTATATGCTGCTTTTGTAGCGTAATAGCTCGTGTTCCATTTCCTGTCGAAGCCTGGACTTCTCGACACTGATACCGCTTATAAGCACGTCATATTGTTTTACGATCTTGGACTTCGATCGACCGTTCAATATCTTGAAATATTCTGTTAAAAAGCCAATGAGCTGGCTCTTCAGGCGACCGTAGATGTCGTCCGGCGATATGCTCTGCAGGAACTGACTGAGCTGCTTCTCTAGAGCAGGGTAACCGCTGAGTTCGATCAATTTTGGCTGTCCCTTGAGTTTCCCCTGCAGAGCGCGCTTGGCGTTCACTCTGACAATAGGAATGCTCTTGAGGACGTCATGCAGTCCGCGCACGGAGGCCATCTGCTGCAGCCGTTCGCGCGTTTGGTCCTTGAGCTTGATGAAGTCCTCTTCGTTGATGGGCTTCTTTTCGTTGAAGACAAGAAACACCTGCTTGCCAGCCTGCTGCAAATCCATCAACACTGACAACGTCTTGGCCTCTTCTGCGGTGCCGACCGGATCGACAACGAAGATAATTGCGTCAGCCTTGAGCATCTGCTCTCTTGTGACGTTTTCGTGTTTTATCGGTGCGTCGACCCCAGGAGTGTCGAGGATGTTGTACTGGCCCCACCGATAGGCAGAAATACTGTCTGTCAGCGGAATGTCATCGGCGGCGGCGGCCTCGTCCCCAAGCAGTGCGTTGATCAACGTACTCTTGCCTGCGTTATAGACACCGTAAACCATGATTACAGCGTCGAGCGCTCTCTTTTTTTCCTCGAAAATTTCTTCAATAGGGTGGAAACGCTCGGTGACGGAATCATCGTTCCGTGAGAGATTGCGGGCAGCCTCGTAAGCAGTTAGTAATTGAGTTGAATTGATACTCATGCTTTTCTCATACATATTCGGTGACAAGTAGCATCTGGTCTAGCTGTATTTCAAAGTCTGCGATTTCACGCTTGAGTTTTCCGAGCAGCAGTTCGACGTCCTGATCTATTGAGGACCATAGCGAGCCTGCAGACTTGCGCATCTGCTCCTCGAACGTTTTCTCGCTGGTGTGTATCGCCTGCTGGCAAATTTCCTGGAGGTTGTCGCCGACCGTGACGTCCATGTTTCGGTAGTTGACGTCAGCGCTGCGCCCAGTTGCGCTGCCTAGCCCGCCACCTAGACCAGCACCTAGGGCGGCGCCTGCAGGGCCGCCCAGTAAGAAACCTATCACAGCTCCGGCCCCTGTGCCGAACAGGGAGTTGCGCTTTTTGGTGCCCGAGTGCACTACGGGTATTCTTTCGGAGACTTTCTCGATCTTGAACTCGGGGAGCTTGACCAGTCCGCTGTTGTTGTAGGTGTCGGCAATCGCACTTTGGAAGCCAACCATGAGGTCTTCGAAGATCTGCCTAAGTTTGTCTGAGGCAACCTCTTTGTATTTCTCGTTGAGAGATTGCCGGAAAGTAGCTAGTTGCCTGCCGACTTGAGATTCATCGTCGCGTTGACTACAGAGTTGGTCGAAGAATTTATCGATGTACGCACTCAGTTCGGCCTGTCCGCTGCGAATATGGGAATTGAGTTTTTTGCCGGACTGGTACTTCAGGTCGCTCAGTGGTTGCTTGAAGCCGGAAACCAGTTCACTGTATGGCCGGAGTCCATCACGGCAGCTCTGCAGGAAGGTGCGCATATTCGCGATAGGCGTGCGCTGCTTGATGCGCACGCCGTCCGACTGCGCAATACGGTGCAGGGTCTCGCATAGCTGTCCCATGCCGCTTTCCGAGAAGGCGGCGGGATCGTTGGCGTTCAACTGCGCGTAACGCGCCGAGAAGGAGACGATCTCGACGTTCGCGACGTCGTCGGCGCCGCAGCTCTTCTCCAGCGCCTTGCGGACGTAGGCACGCTGCTTCTCACAGCGTTGCGCGTCTTTCATAACGACTTTCTGCACTAGGCAGTCTTCCTCGTCGTCATAGTCCTCCTCGATGTCGTCACTGCCGGTCAGTAGTAGCAGGGTCTTTTTTTCCTTGCTGAAGAGCTGCGTGATCTCGGTGATGTCGCTTTCACGGCCTGGCGAGTCGGACTTCATCGTGTAGAGAATCAGATCAGCATGTTCAACGTAGTCGCGCGCAAGGTCCTCATTCTTTTTATTGAGTGAATGCAGGCCCGGTGAATCGACCCAGGTCAGTCCTGGCAGCATGAACCCCTGAATAGAACTTGTTGCTTCGGTGGCGCCGACGCGGAACTCGCAACGGCGTTGAGCCTCGTTTTTCGTGTCGCCACCCTGCACGTCGGTGTTCTCATGCGAGAAGTAGCTAGGTACGAGGTAGTCAGCGCCCCGCGGCTTCAACTCGTCAACTGGATCTGTGTGCCCCCACGCCATGTAGTTGCCCAGCGAGCTTTTGCCGGACTTGACTTTTCCGTTGACGAAGACCAACAGTGAGTCCTCGAACCCTTCGCGAAACTTGACGCCCTTCTCACGCCCTGCGACCTTCGTGTTCCATTCGGCCTTGGTTTTGTCCATGAGGTCAATAAACCCCAGGACCTGATGCTTCAGCGGATTGCTGTCGGGCAAGCTCTTGCGCGCTTCCGTCAGATGCGTCGAGAGTTGCTGCATGAACTTTTGACGCAGTACTTCGAAATCCCGCTCCTGGCTCTTGGCTGCGGCCAGCGAGCTGTTGAACTGGTTTTTTAGCAACTTGAATGATTCGAGTAGTTGCTCACGATTTATATGTTCTTTCATTGACTGGTTCCTGTCTGCCGGTCACAGCTGTGCAGAAATATGGATCTTGAATCGGCACATTTCTTCCTTGATTATTCTGATCTGTTCTAACTCGTAATTTATTCTCTGAATATCATTGTCGGCTTTGAGTAGTCTTGGTCCAATTTGAAGATTAACGGCGTAGACCTTCGAATAAAATTCTAGGCTCTCTCGTGCCTTGTTAAGGTTGTAGCTTACATATGGGGTCAGGGGGCGATTTATTTTCTTATCTACTCCGGAGTTATGTATTTTGTAACCGCTCGAATCCAGTTTTGCTGTGAAGGCTGGCGACTTGCAAAACTCAATATCTATCCAGCCACTCAGTGACTCCGCGATGTCTCGCCCTATGCTATCTCCGCGCGATACGAAATTCATCGTCGCAGTTTGTCTCTTCTTTTCTCGATCGTTTTCTGCTCGCTCGCGTTCAGCTTCTGCGCGGCGACGTGCTTCGCGCGCGTCATCGTCAGTGCCATTGCCGCTATCGCTGCTATTGGCCGCTTTGACAACTGCTGAAACAAGAACAACGGCTGCTGCACCAATCAACCAAGGTAATGGCATTTTAGTTCTCCGGTGACTTTGGTTTTATATTTTTAGATATTGAGATGCACTATCTTCGAGGAATTTCTTTAGGGAGTTGATTTGATTGTTGAATATCGAAAATGCTTCATTGATTTCACCATTCACATGTGTTCGCATGCTCTTTAGCAACTGTTCCTTAGAGTTTAGAATTTGCAGCAGCGCTTCGAATTCAGCTAGGCTACGTTGTGCGCGTACTTTCTTGGAGCTAGATGCGACGAGATCAATGTGTTGGATCAGGGATTGGATGTGGCTTTCAGCGATGAGACCATCCTTGTGCTTGATGATGCCCATCTGATATCGTTTGCTCGATACCTGAAACACCTTGGGTGAGAAGCCAATTTCTCGCACGCACTGGGATCTGATCTTCTCCTCGATCAGATTAATCTTCGCCGGCTCTTCTTTCTCCATCTTGCTGAGCACCAAGATGATGTTGCTCTCGGCACAATTGCCGAAGGACTGCTTGAGGTCTATGAGGAACTTGACCTCGTTGGCTTCGAGTTCGCCTTGTGGCTGGTGCACGAACAGCACAACGTCGGCCTGCGATGCCCCGAATTTGGCTTGCGCATTGTCGTCCGCGTTGGCGTCTAGCCCAGGTGTGTCCAGATAGATGCATTTTCCTGACTCCAACTTCTTGACTTTGGTGGTTTCTCGAATGTCGTTTGTCTTGAAAAAATCTTCTTCAATGTGCTGTGTCAGCATGTTGAGCAAGAAACTCTTGCCTGCATTCATCAACCCGTAAGCAATTATGATGGGTTTATCGTTGGTGTCTCGGGTAGATAGTTGTTTAACCCTTGCTTTGATGGATTCAGTGGGTGGTTCGTCTTGTTTCATTTTATTTTTTGGTTGGAGCGTAGATGTAATTTAAAGAGAATGAAATTCTCTCTGCAGCTCCTGCGTAAAGGTATTTTTGCCGCAGCGCCGCAACTTGTATCACTGCTGGAATGGTGACACGGTAGGCTACGCTGGCGATATCGACGGCCGTCCAGACGCCGGTGATGGCCCAGCCGATCGGGCCAGTCAGTATTGCCATGGTTCTGGTTACTGCTGCACCGCCGGCAAAAGTCAATCCGCGGCCGATCAGTGCCTTAAGAATGGCGTTCACGACTATCACGGTCAACTGGTACGATTTGAAGCCCCCCATGCGGAAGATGGTCTGAAAACTACCCAGTAGCATTTCCTTGCTCAACCCGGAGGTCGTCTTGACTCCCAGCGACTCGGCCAGTCGCTTGAGCTCTTCAGGATTCATCTTGTCGATCGAATCCTTGAGAATCTTCATCAGCATGTTCTGCTCAATGGTTTCCGTGCTGGAGTCCTTGTTGTAATTGACTTTCAGCTTGTCGCAGACATCCATGAGCACTTCCTTGTAGATCACGCCTTTGCCGCCTCTGAACATGGTGGCGAATGTGTTTCCCCCGAAACACTGGATTTCTGCGCCGATCAACTCCCAGTACATGCTGTGATCCGGATAATGTCTCTTGTAGAGTTCCGCGGTGGTGAGTTCTTCGGTCAGGCGGACTGTTCCATCCTTGTCATGGGTGAGGCAGTAGACAAGGTCATTCAGGTCCTCGGAGGGCATGTTGGCGAGAAATTCCAGGTCGCTATCGTATCTGTAGGCCATTTTGTCTGTCTTGGATTTTGACGGTTGATGTCATCTTGAAATGATGCGCTTCAATTCTCTATTGGCCGCATCAACTGCACTACCGAAAAGGAATGTGAACTCAAATTCATGGCACTTCGGGCAGGATGTGAGTGGTCGCATGATGCAGTCGCTGGTTTGCTTGATCACTGTGCTCCATCCGCAGCCCTTGCATGTCCACTTCAACTACGGGTTTCACGGCGAAATCGGCATTCGTGATTCCTGTTGGTTTGAATGTTGTTTCAGGCGGCGGACGGTGAGTTTCAGCAGCAGGGTTCCGAGCAGAGCGCCGCCGAAGAGGGCCCAGCCGATGTGCGGCTCGCCGAGGAGGAAGTACAGGCCCAGGAAGCTGACGGCATACACCGCGATGACGGCCCAGACGGCCAGGCCGAGTGCGATCAGGGACAGCAGGGCGATGAACTGCACGATCAGCACGGCGATCCAGACGACGCCGATCACGAGGGCGAGGAGGACGGCCATGCCCATCAGCGTGGCTCCAGGTACTGGCGCAGGCTCTGTTCGAGTTCGGCTTGCAGGTGGCCGGGGCTGAGGATGCGGGCGTTGGGCAGCCAGTAGCGCACGAGGGGCAGGACCTCGTTGGGATGCGCGACGCGGCAGGCGACGATGAGGCCGCCGTCGGGAAGTTCGCGGTCGATGCGTTGGCCGGCAATGAGCTTGCGGCGGCGGAAGTAGCTGGCCGCGGGGGCGGCGATGTGCAGGAGGACGTCGGTTTTTTGGCGGTTCAGCCAGATGCCGTCTTCTTCGCGCAGCTGTTGTTCGATGGGCGGCTGGCGTTCGAAGGTCTGCGGCGACACCAGCAGGCGGCTGATCTTGGTGAGGCTGTAGGCTTTGAGGCGGTCGCCATCGACGGCGGCGAGGTACCAGATGCCGTTGTGGTGGATGAGTTGGTAGGGCGCTGCGCCGTCGACGAGCTTGCTGCCGTCGTCCTTGGCGTAGTGGAAGCTGATGCGCTGTTGCCGCTGGATGGCCTGGCCGAGTTGGGCAAAGTCGCGCTGGTGGGGCTGCAGGTCTTCGCCTTGGGCGCCGTGGACTTGGAGGGCGGCGTCCAGCCGGCCGTCCAGCAAGTCGTTCAGGAAGCGGGGCTCCAGGCGTGGGTAGAGGTGGCCGATGCCGGAGCGGTCGGCGAAGCGTTCGAGGTCGCGCCAGTTGAGTTGGCCGAGCTGGCGGGGGTCGAGGTGGTAGCCGCTGTCGCCCCGCTGCAGTGGGAGGGTGGCCAGGCGGTGGCCCAGGTCGCGCTGGATGGTGCGCAGGCTGACGCCGAATTCCCGCGCCAGCTGCGTGGGTCGCAGGCACTCGCCTTGGTTCAAACGCAGCAGGATCTGGCTGAGGCGGCACGACAGCGTGTCGTGGTCCGCCGGGCGTCGTTCGCGTGACATTCGCTCCCTCGTGTGGGCCCTGTGCCGGGCGTTGAGGGCCATTCTCGAAGGGGCACCCGCGCCCCCGGCTCCCCGCGTTTGGGCGGGTGGGCGTGCATTAGTTGTGTATCTGAAGGTTTCGCCGGGGCGGAGGAGGCAGTCCATGGATCCGCAGGCTACGCAGGGGGCGCGACAGGTGGTGTCGCACGCGGCAGCCGCTGAGCCGGCACTACACTGACCGCCATGTCCAGCCCCGCATCGCCCCCGTCAGCGGCACGCCGTCGGCTGCCGATCGGCATCCAGAACCTGCGCGAGATGCGCGAGGGCGGCTGCTACTACGTGGACAAGTCGGGCATGGCGATCGACTTGATCGAGTCGGCTGGCAAGGCCTTCTTTCTGAGCCGGCCGCGGCGCTTCGGCAAGAGCCTGCTGGTGGACACGTTCAAGGAGCTGTTCGAGGGCCACCGGGCGCTGTTCACGGGGCTGGCGGCCGAGTCACGCTGGGACTGGGCCCGGCGCCATCCGGTGATCCGGCTGAGCTTTGCGGGCGGTGGCCTGGGCAGCGCGGAGCGGCTGGAGCAGCGCATCCACGAGATCCTGGATGACAACGCGCGGCGCCTGGGGCTGGAGTGCCGCTACCGCAGCGTGGGGGGCAAGTTTGCCGAGCTGATCCGCCGGGCCCATGAGCAAGGCGGCGAGCGCGTGGTGGTGCTGATCGACGAGTACGACAAGCCGATCCTGGATCACCTCACCGACGCCACCGTGGCCGCGGCGATGCGCGATGGCCTGCGGGATCTGTACGGGACGCTGAAGGACGTGGACGAGCACCTGCGCTTCGTCTTCCTGACCGGGGTGTCCAAGTTCAGCAAGGTCAGTTTGTTCTCCGGCCTGAACAACCTGAAGGACCTGACGCTGGACGCGCGCTGGAGCAGTCTGTGCGGCTACACGGACGCGGACGTGGACACGGTGTTCGCCCCCGAGTTGCCCGGGTTGGACCGCAACGAGATCCGCCGCTGGTACAACGGCTACAACTGGGGTGGCGCAAGCGTCTACAACCCTTTCGACCTGCTGCTGCTGTTCGACAGCCGGCAGTTCAAGCCCTATTGGTTCGAGACGGGGACGCCGACTTTTCTGGTGCGCTTGCTGGCTGAGCGGCAGTTCCACACCCCCGATCTGGAGCGGTTGCAGAGCAGCGAGGCGCTGCTGTCGAGCTTCGACGTCGAACGCATCGCGCCGGAAGCGCTGCTGTTCCAAGCCGGCTACCTCACGCTGCGCGGCGTGCATGAGCCGCTGCCGGGGCGGCGGGTCTACACGCTGGGCTATCCGAACCTGGAGGTCGAGGCCAGCCTGAACGCGGCGCTGCTGGAGGGCTACGGCGTGCCGGCGCGCGCGGCCTTCGACAGCCAGAACCGCCTGATCGAGATCCTGCGCACGGCCGACCTGCCGGCGCTGCAGCCGCTGCTGCGCGCGCTGTTCGCCAGCATCCCCCACGACTGGTACAGAAATAACCCCTTGGCGGGGTTCGAGGGTCACTACGCCAGCGTGTTCTACAGCCACTTTGCCGCGCTGGGTTTGGACCTCCGGCTGGAAGACGCGACCAGCCACGGGCGCATCGACATGGCGCTGCGGTTCGGGTCGCAGGTCTACCTGTTCGAGTTCAAGGTGGTCGAGGATGAACCTGAAGGCCGGGCGCTGGCACAGATCCGCGCCAAGGGCTACGCTGAGAAGTACCGCGGTGCGGGCCAGCGGGTGCACCTGATCGGCGTCGAGTTCGGTCGGCAGGCGCGCAACCTGGTCGGCTTTGAGGTCGAGACGCTGGACTGACGCGGTGGCGTCTGTGCTTCAGTAAATTCGCCCGCCGCGGTAGTGCGCGTGCTGGCGCCGGGTCAGCTCGGTGATCTTGCCGAGTGCCGCCATCGACGCGCCGGCGTGGGCGTGGGCAATCGCCAGGCCCAGCGCGTCGGCGGCGTCCTGCGGCGGCGCGGCGGTCAGGTTGAGCAGGCGCTTGACCATCTCCTGCACCTGCGCCTTGCGCGCCTGGCCGTGGCCGACCACGGCCTTCTTCATCTGCAGCGCGGTGTACTCGGTCACCGCCAGGTCCTTGGAGACCAGCGCGGTGAGCGCCGCGCCGCGGGCCTGGCCCAGCAGTAGCGTGCTCTGCGGGTTGACGTTGACGAAGACGATTTCCACCGAGGCGCAGTCCGGCCGGTAGGTGTCCACCACCTCCCGGATGCCGTCGAAGAGGATCTTCAGCCGCCCGGGCAGGTCCCCGAGCGCGGCCTCCTTGGTGCGCACCGTGCCGCTGGCCACGTAGGCCAGGCGCTGGCCGTCCACGTCGATCAGGCCGAAGCCGGTGGTGGCCAGCCCGGGGTCGATGCCGAGGATGCGCATGGCGGGTGAGCCGGGCATCAGCCGTCGATGCGCCGGTTGAAGCCGCGGAAGACCTCGTCGTGCACCCAGCCGAGCGATTCGTAGAGGCGCTGCGCGGTGTGGTTGCTGTGCGCGGTGGTGAGGTCCATGCGCACCCGGCCCTCGGCGCGCGCCCGCGCCTCGGCGGCCAGCAGCAGCGCGCGGCCGGCACCGCTGCGGCGCGCGGCCGGGGCCACGTACAGGTCGTAGAGCACGAAGATCGGCGCCGCCTCGACCGAGCAGAAGCTTGGGTAGAGCTGGCAGAAGCCGCAGGGCACGCCCTCGTCGTCTTCGGCCAGCAGGATCACCGACTCGCCCGCCTCCATCCGGGCGCGGATGAAGGCGGTGGCAGCCGCCCGGTCCGGCGCCTGTTCGTAGAACTGGCGGTAGGCGTCGAACAGCGCGGCAACACCGTCCAGGTCGGCCAGCGTGGCCGGGCGGACGTGTGGGGCCGGCGCTGGCGCGTTGGACGGCTGCGGACGGGCGGCAGTGCTCACGGAGTCAGTCGCCGCTCAGTGGCGGAAGTGGCGCGTGCCGGTGAAGACCATCGCGATGCCGCGCTCGTCGGCCGCGTCGATGACTTCCTGGTCGCGCATCGAGCCACCCGGGTGGATGACGCAGGTGGCGCCCGCATCGACCACCACGTCCAGGCCGTCACGGAACGGGAAGAAGGCGTCGCTGGCCACCGCGGTGCCCTGCAGGCTCAGGCCTGCGGCCTGGGCCTTGATCGAGGCGATGCGGGCGGAATCCAGGCGGCTCATCTGGCCGGCGCCGACGCCGAAGGTCATGCCGTCCTTGCAGAAGACGATGGCGTTGCTCTTGACGAAGCGGCCCACCTTCCAGGCGAACAGCAGGTCGCGCATCTGCTGCTCGGTCGGTGCCAGCTTGGTGACCACCTTGACCTCACCGACGATGTCCACGTTGTCGGCCGACTGCAGCAGCATGCCGCCACCGACGCGCTTGAAGTCCAGCGCATTCACGGCCGTGGTGATGGGCACCTCCAGCAGGCGCACATTGACCTTGCTGGCGTAGGCGGCACGCGCAGCCGGCGTGATGCTCGGCGCGATCGCCACTTCGACGAAGTGCTTGTTGGCGTTGATCTTCTCGACCACGTCGGCGTCGAGCGGGCGGTTGAAGGCGATGATGCCGCCGAAGGCCGAGGTCGGGTCGGTCTTGAGCGCCTTCTCATAGGCTTCGAGCAGGGTCGCGCCGACGGCCACGCCGCAGGGGTTGGCGTGCTTGACGATCACGCAGGCCGGCACGTCGAAGGCCTTGACGCATTCCCAGGCCGCATCGGCGTCGGCGATGTTGTTGAAGGAGAGCTCCTTGCCCTGGATCTGCGTCCAGCCGGCCAGCAGGCCGGCGGCCGGCGCGGCTTCCTTGTAGAAGGCGGCGGACTGGTGCGGGTTCTCGCCGTAGCGCATGCCCTGCACCTTGTGCAGCTGCAGGTTGAAGACGGCGGGGTACTCCTCGCGCTTGGGCACGGCGGCGGTGTTCTCTTCCGCGCCCGGCTCGATGGCGGTCAGGTAGTTGCTGATCATGCCGTCGTAGGCGGCGGTGTGCGAGAACACCTTCTTGGCCAGCATGAACTTGGTGGCGCGCGTCAGCGACTGGCCGGTCGAGGCGGTCAGCTCGGCCAGCACCTGCGGGTAGTCGGTGGGGTCGATGACGACGCCGACGTCCTGCCAGTTCTTGGCCGCGGCGCGCAGCATCGCCGGGCCGCCGATGTCGATGTTCTCGATCGCGTCCTCGAAGGTGCAGTCGGCCTTGGCGGTGGCCTGGGCGAAGGGGTACAGGTTGATGATCAGCAGGTCGATCGTGTCGATGCCGTGTTCCTTCAGCGCGGCCATGTGCTCAGGCACATCCCGGCGGGCCAGCAGGCCGCCGTGCACGCGCGGGTGCAGCGTCTTGACGCGCCCGTCGAGCATCTCCGGGAAGCCGGTGATCTCGCTGACCTCGGTCACCGGCAGGCCGGATGCGGCCAGCAGCTTGGCGGTGCCGCCGGTGGACAGCAGCTTGATGCCGTGGCCGTGCAGGGCCTGGGCGAATTCGACGATGCCGGTCTTGTCGGAGACCGAGAGCAGGGCAGTGAGTTGGGACATGGTGGCAGTTCTTCGAGTCAGGGGCGTTGATCAGTGAGTCCCATGCGCGGATCCGGCTCCGCCGGTCCGCTGCATGCGCCCCAGGGCTGTGTGGTTCCGGGGGCAGCGACGGGAGGAGCGTGGGGGCCTCATTCGGCCAACTTGTGCTCCAGCAGCTTTCTGCGCAGCGTGTTGCGGTTGATGCCCAGCCAGTCGGCGGCGCGGCTCTGGTTGCCTTCGGCGCGGGTGAGCACGACTTCGAGCAGCGGGCGCTCGACGGCGCGGATCACCATGTCGTACAGGCCGCGCGGCTGCATGCCTTCGAGGTCGCGGAAGTACACGGCCAGGTTGGCGCGCACCGCCGCGTCGATGGGCAGGGGGTCGGCATCCGTCGGGGTCGCAATCAGGTCGGGGGAGGGGGGCGGCGTGGCGCCAGCGGTCACATCGGTCATGCGGCGTGGTCCAGGTCGTAGCGGGCGTGGTTGGCGGCCGCGTCGACGGGTTGGGAAGAGGGGTCTGAGGAGTCAGAGGGGGGCAGCGACGGCCAGACGGGGTGCTGCTGCGCCAGCTCGCCCAGGTAGGCGTCCAGCGCGCGGTACTGCTCGTCGGCGCGCTCGAGGCGGTTCATCGCCGCGCGGAAGGGCCCGCCGCCCGGCAGGGCGTGCACCGCCCAGCCGATGTGTTTGCGGGCGCTGCGCACGCCCGCATCGTCGCCATAGAGGCTGTAGTGATCGTTCAAGTGCTCGAGCAGCCAGCCGCGTACGTCGGCGGTGGCGGGCGCCGGGCGGTGCTGGCCCTGGCGCAGGAAGTGGTCGATCTCGCCGAAGATCCAGGGTCGGCCCTGGGCGGCGCGGCCGATCATCAGCGCATCGGCGCCGGTGGCGGCGAGCACCGCGGCGGCCTTGTCGGCGCCGTCGATGTCGCCGTTGGCCACCACGGGGATGCCCAGCGCGGCCTTGACCGCGGCGATGGTCTCGTACTCCGCGGCCCCCTTGTAGCCCTGCTCGCGGGTGCGCCCGTGCACCGTCAGCATCGCGATGCCGGCGGACTGCGCGGCGCGCGCCAGCTGCAGCGCGTTGCGCTCGGTCTCGCACCAGCCGGTGCGCATCTTCAGCGTCACGGGCACGCCGCGCGGCGCGCAGGCCGCGACCACGGCCTCGACGATGGCCAGCGCCAGCGGCTCGTTGCGCATCAGCGCCGAGCCGGCCCAGACGTTGCAGACCTTCTTGGCCGGGCAGCCCATGTTGATGTCGATGATCTGCGCGCCCGCGTCGATGTTCAGGCGCGCCGCTTCGGCCATCTGCAGCGGGTCGGTGCCGGCGATCTGCACCGCGATCGGGCCGGGCTCGCCCTCGAAGTCCAGGCGGCGGCGGGTCTTGCGGCTGTCGCGCAGCTGGGGCTGCGAGCTGACCATCTCGCTCACCGCGTAGCCGGCCCCCAGGCGCCGGCACAGGCGGCGAAAGGCGCGATCGGTCACGCCGGCCATGGGCGCGACGAACAGGCGGTTCGGCAGTTCGTGGGGCCCGATGTGCATGACGGCGCGGGGGGCAGGTGCTGAAAAAGGAGGCAGGATTATAGGGGCGTGAACCTTTGCACGTTCCCGGGCCACCCCGCGGGCCGGCCGGGCCACCGCACAATCGCGGCCCATGGAAGCCTGGTTTGAATCCCTCGTTGCCGCGTTGCTGGCGGCGCTGGCGCTGCCGCAATACGGCCTGGCGACGGTGTTCATCGTCGCGACGATTTCGGCCACCCTGCTGCCGCTGGGCTCCGAGCCGGCGGTGTTCGGCCTGGTCAAGCTCAACCCGGAGCTCTTCTGGCCGGCGATCCTGGTGGCCACCGCCGGCAACACGCTCGGCGGGGCGATTTCCTGGTGGATGGGCTGGGGCGCCGAGAAGGCCTACGAGCGCGTCACGCACCACAGCCCCGAGCACCGCGCGCTGGCGATCCTGCAGCGCTTCGGCGCCAAGGCCTGCCTGCTGAGCTGGCTGCCGGTGGTGGGTGACCCGCTGTGCGCGGTGGCCGGCTGGCTGCGGCTGCCCTTCTGGCCCTGTGTGGGCTACATGGCGATCGGCAAGCTGGTGCGCTACGTGGCGATGACCGCCGGGCTGCTCTGGGTCTTCCCCGGCAGGTTCACGCCATGAGCCTGTCGCGCCTGCGCGGGCCTGGGTCGACCCCGTGCTTGGCCTGCGGCGTCGGCGCCACGTCCGGCGGTGAAATCCCCCCTCGCGGCAATGAAATCCCTCGTCAGTGGGAGGTGCGCCGCGCTCGGATTGGACATACTGGGTCCAGGAGTTCCGCGCGATGACCTTACCCGAGATCGAAACCGTCCCCGCCGCCGTCACGGCCTACGACCAACTGGTGCAGCGCAATCAGCGCGCCTGGCGGCTCGAGCACCTCGGCGCCATCGCCGGCTGGGACCAGGCGGCCAACATGCCGCCCAAGGGCAACGAGGCCCGCGCCGCCGCGCTGGCCGAGCTGGGCACGCTGCTGCACAGCCTGGCCACCGCCCCGCTGCTGCCTGGACTGCTCGATCGCGCCGAGCGGGAACCGCTCGACCCGATGCAGCGCGCCAACCTGCGCGAGATGCGGCGCGACTGGGTGGCCAACAACGCGCTGCCCGCGCGGCTGGTCGAAGAGCGCACGCTCGCCACCGCCCGCTGCGAGCACGCCTGGCGCAGCCAGCGCCCGGCCAACGACTGGGCCGGCTTCGTCGAGAACTTCCGCCCGGTGCTGCGCCTGGCGCGCGAGGAGGCACAGTGCCTGTCGCAGGCCACCGGGCTGTCGCCCTACGACGCACTGGTCGACCGCTACGAGCCCGGCATGCGCAGCGCCGAGCTGGAGCGCCTGTTCGGTGACCTGCGCAGCTGGCTGCCCGGCCTGATCGAGCGGGTGCGTGCGCGCCAGGCCGACGAGGCGGTGCTGCATCCGCAGGGCCCCTTCGACCGCGCCCAGCAAAAGCGCCTGGGCGAGGCGGTGATGCGCCTGCTGGACTTCGACTTCGGCGCCGGCCGGCTCGACGAGAGCGCCCACCCCTTCTCCGGTGGCGTGCCCGAGGACGTGCGCCTGACCACCCGCTACGGCGACGACGACCTGCAGCAGGCGCTGTACGGCGTGATCCACGAGACCGGCCACGCCCGCTACGAGCAGAACCTGCCGCGCGACTGGCTCGGCCAGCCGCTGGCGCGGGCGCGCTCCTTTGGCATCCACGAGAGCCAGAGCCTGGCCTTCGAGATGCAGCTGGGCATGCATCCGGGCTTCATCGGCCTGCTGCTGCCGCTGATCGAGCAGCACTTCGGCCACCAGGAGGCCTTCACGGCCGCCAACCTGACGCGCCTGCTCACGCGCGTCAAGCCGGGGCTGATCCGCGTCGATGCCGACGAGCTGACCTACCCGGCCCACGTGATGCTGCGCTTCGAGCTCGAGCGCGCGCTGATCGGCGGCGAGGCCGAGGTCGAGGACATCCCCGCGCTCTGGGACGAGCGCATGGCCGCCTACCTCGGCCTGGACACCCGTGGCAACTTCCGCGACGGCCCGCTGCAGGACGTGCACTGGCCCACCGGCTCGTTCGGCTACTTCCCCTGCTACACGCTGGGCGCGATGTACGCGGCGCAGTGGTTTGCCGCGATGCGCCGCACCGCGCCGGACCTCGACGCGCGCATCGCCGCGGGCGACCTGGCGCCGGTGTTCGGCTGGCTGCGCGAGCACATCTGGCTGTCTGCTTCGCGCTGGCCGACGCCCGAGCTGTCCCTGCGCGCCAGCGGCGAGCCGCTCAACCCGGCGCACTACCGCGCCCACCTGGAGCGGCGCTACCTGGGCTGAGGCGGGCTGCGCTCGCGGGTGGGCCCGACCGTTGCGCCGCGGGCCTTCCCTAGAATCGGTCGGATTGTTCCTTCCGGAACTGCCCGTCAACCGATTTCCCCGGAGCCCGCCATGACGCACGCGCCCACCGACCTCTCCCACATCGTTCCGCGCGACAAGGCCGAAATCCTGTCGCAGGCGCTGCCCTACATCCGCAAGTTCCACGGCAAGACGCTGGTGATCAAGTACGGCGGCAACGCGATGACGGACCCGGAGCTGCAGCAGGACTTCGCCGAGGACATCGTGCTGCTCAAGCTGGTGGGCATGAACCCGGTGGTGGTGCACGGCGGCGGCCCGCAGATCGACGCGGCGCTGAACAAGATCGGCAAGAAGGGCCAGTTCATCCAGGGCATGCGCGTCACCGACGCCGAGACCATGGACGTGGTCGAGTGGGTGCTGGGCGGCGAGGTGCAGCAGGACATCGTCGGCCTGATCAACGGCGCCGGCGGCAAGGCCGTGGGCCTGACCGGCCGCGACGGCGCGATGATCCGCGCGAAGAAGCTCAAGCTGGTCGACAAGGACGACCCGGCCAAGGAGCACGACATCGGCCAGGTGGGCGACATCGAGTCGATCGACCCGGGCGTGGTCAAGGCGCTGCAGGACGACCAGTTCATCCCCGTGGTCAGCCCGATCGGCTTCGGCGAGGGCGGTGAGAGCTACAACATCAACGCCGACGTGGTGGCCGCCAAGCTGGCCACCGTGCTGGGCGCCGAGAAGCTGCTGATGCTGACCAACATCCGCGGCGTGCTGGACAAGCAGGGCGAGCTGCTGACCGAGCTGACCTCCCGCCAGATCGACGAGCTGATCGCCGACGGCACCATCAGCGGCGGCATGATCCCCAAGATCGCCGGTGCGATCGACGCGGCCAAGAGCGGCGTGCGCGCGGTGCACATCATCGACGGCCGCGTGCCGCATGCGCTGCTGCTGGAGATCCTGAGCGACCAGGCCTTCGGCACGATGATCCGCTCGCACTGATCGCTGCGCCGCCTCGAGCGATGACGCACGCGGACCGGCGGGTCTGGCTCTTCGACCTCGACAACACCCTGCACGACGCCTCGCACGCGGCGTTCGGGATGATCGACCGGTCGATGAACGCCTACATCGAGCGCGAGCTGGCGGTGTCGGCCGAGGAGGCGAACCACCTGCGCGGGCACTACTGGCAGCGCTACGGTGCCACGCTGCTCGGGCTGATGCGCCACCACGGCGTCAAGGCCCCGCACTTCCTGCACCACACCCACCTGCTGCCGGGGCTGGAGGCGCGGCTGCGAACGCACGCGCACGACCTGGCGGCGCTGGCGCGGCTGCCGGGGCGCAAGTTCATCCTCACCAACGCGCCCGCCGCCTACGCCGAGCGGGTGCTGGAGGCGCTGGGTCTGGCCCGGTTCTTCGATGGCGTGATCGCGATCGACCAGATGCGCATGTTCGGCCAGCTGCGGCCCAAGCCGGATGCGCGCATGCTGCGCCGCGTCGCGGTGCGCCTGCGCACGGACCCCGGCGACTGCGTGCTGGTGGAGGACACGCTGGTGCATCAGAAGGCGGCGCGCCGCATCGGCATGCGCACCGTGTGGATGCAGCGCTGGCTGCGCCGCAACGCGCATGGCCCGGAGGTGGGGGTTCGCCTCTACCGTCGACCTGTGTATGTGTGTGACAGAATTCGCAGCTTGCAGGGGCTGAGTCGATCGGTGGCCCTGCGGCGCGGCTGATCGCGGCTGCGTCCTCGCCCTTCGGGCAGCGCTTCTGCGCGCCCGCGCAGCCCCTCTCCCCCCCGCCTTCATCCCATGTCCGAGTCGTCCGTCTCCGCATCAGGCCCGCCCGTTGAAGCGCTCGCGCGGCCACCGGGGGAGGCCCTGGCTGAGGCGGTGGCACCGGTCGCCTCGGTGCCGACTGCGGCGTCGGTGAGCCCGCCCGCGCGCAAGCGGCCTAAGCCCGGCGAGCGGCGCGTGCAGATCCTGCAGGCACTGGCGCACATGCTGGAGCAGCCCGGTGCCGACCGGGTCACCACCGCGGCGCTGGCGGCCCGTCTGGAGGTCAGCGAGGCGGCGCTGTACCGCCACTTCGCCAGCAAGGCGCAGATGTTCGAGGGGCTGATCGAGTTCATCGAGAGCAGCATCTTCACGCTGATCAACCAGATCGCCGAGCGCGAGCCCGACGGCCAGGTGCAGGCCGCGCGCAGCGTGGCGGTGCTGCTGCAGTTCGCCGACAAGAACCCGGGCATGACGCGGGTGATGGTGGGCGACGCCCTGGTGTTTGAGCACGAGCGGCTGCAGGCGCGCATGAACCAGTTCTTCGACCGCATCGAGTCGCAGCTGCGCCAGAGCCTGCGCCTGGCCGTGGAGGCGCGCGGCTCCGACACGCCGACGGTGGAATCCGCCGCACTGGCTTCGGTGCTGACGAGCTTCTGCGTCGGCCGGCTGCAGCGCTACGCCCGCTCGGGCTTCAAGCGCAGCCCCACCGAGCACCTCGACGCCGCGCTGCGGCTGCTGATCGTCTGACCCCGCCGCTGGCCTCCGCCGCTTTTTTCGCCGCTTCTTCTGCCGATCCGCCGCCGGGGGGCTGCGCGGTCGAGCTGGCCGGCGAGGCGCTCTGGCTGCTGCCCGAGCGCGCCCTGTGGTGGCCCGCACGCGCCACGCTCCTCGTGGCCGACGTGCACCTGGGCAAGGCGCAGACCTTTCGCCGCCTGGGCGTGCCGGTGCCGGGCGGCAGCGGCGCCGAGTCGCTGGCCCGCCTGAGCGGCCTGATCACGGTGCTGGGCGTGCGCGAGCTGGTCTGCCTCGGCGACCTGCTGCACTCCCGCCACGCCCACGACGCTGCGCCTGCCGCGCTGCTGCGCGACTGGCGGGCGCAGCACGCCGACCTGGCGCTGACGCTGGTGCGCGGCAACCACGACGACCGCGCCGGCGACCCGCCGCCCGATCTGGGCGTGACGCTGGTGGACGAGCCCTGGCGCGTCGGCCCCTTCGCGCTGTGCCACCACCCGCAGCCGGTGGCGGGCGCCTACGCGCTGGCCGGGCACCTGCACCCCTGCGCCACGCTGGGCGGGCGTGCCCACGACCGGCTGCGCCTGCCCTGCTTCCACCTCGGCGTGGGAGTGGGCGTGCTGCCGGCCTTCGGCGCCTTCACCGGCATGCACCCGCTGCGCGCGGGGCCAGGCGACCGGCGCTTCGTGATCGCCGACGACCGGGTGGTGGCGCTGCCGGGCTGAGGCGGGCGGCGCAGCGTGGTCGTCGCGCGGCCCGTAAACTGCGCGGCCATGGCTGATCTGGAAACCTTTCTCACCCGGGCCGAGGCGCTGCTGGCGCGCCTGGAGGCCGTCCTGCCCCACCCGCTGAGCGCGCCCGACTGGGACGCCGGCATCGCCTTCCGCTACCGCAAGCGCGGCGCCAGCGGCTGGCTGGAGCCGGTGCGCCACGTCGCGACCATCCGCCTGTCGGACCTGAAGGAGGTCGACGCGCAGAGGGACCGGCTGCTGCGCAACACCGCGCAGTTCGTCGCCGGGCGACCGGCCAACAACGTGCTGCTGACCGGCGCGCGCGGCACCGGCAAGAGCTCGCTGATCAAGGCCTGCCTGAACGAGTTCGCGCCGCAGGGCTTGCGCCTGATCGAGGTGGACAAGAGCGACCTGACCGACCTGCCCGACCTGGCTGAGCTGGTGGCCGGGCGGCCCGAGCGCTTCGTCATCTACTGCGACGACCTCAGCTTCGAGGAGGGCGAGGCGGGCTACAAGGCGCTGAAGTCGATGCTCGACGGCACCGTGGCTCAGGGCGGCGAGAACGTGCTGATCTACGCCACCAGCAACCGCCGCCACCTGCTGCCCGAGCAGATGAAGGACAACCTCGGCGCCACCTACACCGAGGAGGGCGAACTGCACCCCGGCGAGGCGGTGGAGGAGAAGGTCTCGCTGTCCGAGCGCTTCGGCCTGTGGATCAGCTTCTACCCCTTCAGCCAGCGCGAGTACCTGGCGATCGCCGCGCAGTGGCTGCGGCACTTCGGCGCGGACGAGGCGACCATCGCCGCGGCGCGGCCGGAGGCGCTGGTCTGGGCGCTGGAGCGCGGCTCGCGCTCGGGCCGGGTGGCGCAGCAGTTCGCGCGCGACTACGTGGGGCGGGGCGCGGGGGCGGATGAGGCCAGCGCCGCGTCCGCTCCGGGCGGCGCTGCCGACGAGGTTCCCGCCGGGCTGGACCATGTCTGAGGCGACGGCGGGCGCAGCGGGGCCGATCGAGCGCATCCCGGTGGATGTCGCGGTGGGCGTGCTCATCGAGCGCGATGCGCAGGGGCGCGAAGGCCGCTTCCTGCTCACCTCGCGGCCCGAGGGCAAGGTCTACGCCGGCTACTGGGAGTTCCCGGGCGGCAAGTTGGAAGCTGGCGAAACGGTCGAGGCGGCGTTGGCGCGCGAGCTGCACGAGGAGCTGGGCGTGGCCATCGACGTCGCAGGCATCCAGCGCTGGCAGGAGCTGGTGATGGACTACCCGCACGCCCGGGTGCGGCTGCACTTCTGCAAGGTCTTCGCCTGGGCGGGCGACTTCGAGATGCGCGAGGGCCAGTCGATGGCCTGGCAGACGCTGCCGGTGGATGTGGTCCCGGTGCTGCCGGGCACGATCCCGGTGCTGGACTGGTTCGCCGCCGAACGCGGCCACGTCGGCGCGACCTACCGCGAAGGCTGAGCAACCGGGGCGTCAGCGCTCCTGAGAAGGGGGCAGGCGCGGATCCTCGTCCGGCGGCGCGTCGGCCGCGACGCGGTAGTCCTCCGCCGCCCAGGCGCCGAAGTCGATTTGCCGGCAGCGCTCGCAGCAAAACGGCCGCCAGGGGTTGGTGGGCGCGAAGACGCTGGGGCGCCGGCAGGTTGGGCAGGCGACGGTGGGGGCGGGGCGCGGGCTGTGCGTCGGGGTCATGGGGTTCAGGCGCACAGCGTCAGGTCCAGCCGCAGGTCGTCCTGGGCGGGCTTCAGGCGGCCGTCGGCGTCGGTGCGCATCAGGCGCACCGCCAGCAGCAGGCGGTTGCCGCTGATCTCGGGGACGATGCGCAGCGCCGGGTCGATGCGCAGACGCACGAGCTGGAAGCTGCGCCCGCTGCCCAGGCTTTGCTGGTAGACGCCGTGGCGCACCTGGACGGTCTGTTGCACGCCGGTCTCGCGCAGCAGCGCCAGACAGACCTCCAGCGCCTCGGCCAGCGGGTTGAGCGTGCCGACCCAGCGCAGCAAGTCACCACGGCGCTGCTCGGGCACGTCATGCTGCCAGGCGTAGTAGCCGGGCAGGTCGAACTCGCAGGTGCCGCCGGGGATGCTGATGCGGCTGCGAATGCTCATCAGCCATTCGTTGGCCGACAGGCTGGCGCCGGCCTTGCCGGGCATCGCGACCAGGCGCTCACGCGAACTGTCGATGCGGCGGATCGCCAGGTCCAGGGCCGCCTCGGAAATCGACGGGTTGCCGCGAAAGCCGGCCAGCTGCACGCGCTGTCTGTCCAGCTCCAGCAGCAGGTCGCTCTTGAGGTCGGCGCGCGAGGCCACGTCCATGATCTCGAACAGCGTGGCCAGGGCGTAGTGGTGGTCCACCGCGGTGTCGCGCGGCACCAGCTGGGTCAGGCGGCTGAACAGGTGTTCCAGCCGTAGCATCGTGCGGATGCTCTCGTTGAAGGGGTATTCGTAGAAGATCAAGGCAGCGGTCCCCCCGTGTGCTCCGGGCCGTCACAGTGCGTCGCGACCCACCGAGGCGCCGCGCGACCCAATTGTTTCACAGCGCCTTCGACGGCGTCGGTCGAACGGCGTCAGTGCCCCGCTGCCGTGCCGAACGGGCCGGCCGGGCCGACCCAGTGCTGCCACAGCGTGTGCACCTGCTTGCGCAGGGCGTCGAGCGTCAGGCCGTCGTTGAAGATCACTGCGTCGGCGGCGGCGCGCCGCGCGCTGCGGCTGGCCTGTTGGGCGATCACACGCTCGACGGCTTCCACCGTCCAGCCGTTGCGTGCCACCACGCGTTCCACCTGGGTGGCCTCGGCGCAGTCGACCACCAGCACCCGCTCGACGCGGCCCGGCCAACCCTTTGACTCGACCAGCAGCGGCACGTCGAAGACGATCGGTGCGCCCGGCGGCGCCCGCTCGGCCTGGGCTTGCGTGGCCAGCGCGATCATCGGGTGCAGGATGGCTTCGAGCGCCTTGCGGGCGTCGGGGTCGGCGAAGACGCGCTCGCGCATGTGGGCCCTGTCCAGCGCACCGTGGGGGTCGATGGCCTGGGCGCCGAAGCGTTCCGCGATCGCGGGAATCGCCGCGCCGCCCGGTGCGGTGAGCTGGTGCGCCACCGCGTCGCTGTCCACCCCCCAGGCGCCCAGCTCGCGCAGCATCGCCGCGACGGTGCTCTTGCCGCTGCCGATGCCACCGGTCAGGCCGATGCGGTGAATGCCGCCGATCCTCGCCGTCATGCCCAGCCCATCCAGACCATCACCCGGTCCGGCCCGGCGAGCATCGCCGCCAGACCGCCGCCGGCCAGGAAGGGGCCGAAGGGCACGTAGCGGCCCTCGCGCAGCCGGCTGGTCATCTTCATGCCGATGCCCACCGCCGCGCCGATCACCGAGGCGGCCAGGATCACCGGCAGCAGCATCGTCGGGCCCAGCCAGGCGCCGATGGCCGCCAGCAGCTTGAAGTCCCCGGCGCCCATGCCCTCCTTGCCGGTGGTGAGCTTGAACAGCCAGTACACCGACCACAGGCTGAGGTAGCCGCCCACCGCGCCCCAGAGCGCCTGCGACAGCGGCAGGGTCCAGCCCAGCGCAGCGGCGACCAGCCCGGCCCAGAGCAGCGGCAGGGTGAGCGAGTCGGGCAGCAGCGTGGTGTCCCAGTCAATGAGGCTGGCCGCCAGCAGCGTGGCCGCGAAGCCGCACCACAGCAGCGCCAGCGGCGAGGCGCCGACGTGCAGCCCGACGGCCGCGAAGAGCAGCGCGCAGCCGCCTTCGACCAGCGGGTAGCGCACGCCGATGGGCTTCTTGCAGGCCGAGCAGCGCCCGCCCAAGCGCAGCCAGCCCAGCAGCGGCAAATTCTCATGCCAGCGCAGGACGTGGCCGCAGTGCGGGCAGCGCGAGGCGGGCCGCGCCAGCCCCAGCGCGGGCAGGGCCCCGAGTGAGGTCTCCAGCGCCGCAGCCAGCTTGCCCATCGTGGCCGGCGGCGCCACGCCCAGCACGCGGCGGTGGCCGTCCACGTCGCCGAGCTGGCGCGCCACATCGCCCCACCACTGCCGCTCCATGATCAGCGGCAGGCGGTGGGCCACGACGTTCAGGAAGCTGCCGATGCACAGGCCCAGCAGCGCCAGGCCCAGCGGATGACACAGCGCGGCCAGCGCGCCTTGCAGATCAATGCCCATGCGCGATGCGGGCCCTCAGACCACTTGACCCAGCTTGAAGATCGGCAGGTACATCGACACGACGATGCCGCCAATGATGACGCCGAGGATCACGATGATGATCGGCTCCATCAGCGTGGACAGGCCCTTGACGGCGTCGTCCACTTCGGCCTCGTAGAAGTCGGCCACCTTGCCGAGCATCTGGTCGAGCGAGCCGGACTCCTCGCCGATCGAGCTCATCTGCAGCACCATGTTCGGAAACACGCCGGTGGTCTGCATCGACGAGGTCAGCGCCGAGCCGGTGGACACGTCGCGCTGGATCTGCTCGGTGGCCTCGGAAAACACGGCGTTGCCGGCAGCGCCGCCCACCGAGTCGAGCGCCTCGACCAGCGGCACCCCGGCGGCGAACATCGTCGACAGCGTGCGCGACCAGCGCGCCACCGCCGCCTTGTGCACCAGCGGGCCGAAGATGGGGGCCTTCAGCAGCAGGCGGTCCATCGTCATCTGCATCTGCGGCGAGCGCTTCCAGCTCTCCAGGAACATGTACACGCCGAAGCCGATGCCGCCGAAGATCAGCAGCCAGTGCTCGACGAAGAACTCCGACATCGCGATGACCATCAACGTGGGCATCGGCAACTCGGCGCCGAAGGAACGGAAGATCTCCTTGAACGACGGGATCACGAAGATCATGATCACCGCCACCACCACGAAAGCGACCACCAGCACCGCCACCGGGTAGATCAGCGCCGAGCGGATCTTGTTTTGCAGGTCGATGGTCTTTTCCTGGTAGGTCGCCAGACGTTCGAGCAGCGTCTCCAGGATGCCGGCGGCCTCGCCGGCCTCGACGAGGTTGCAGTACAGCGCGTCGAACTGCAGCGGGTGCTTGCGAAACGCCGACGACAGGCTGGTGCCGGTCTCCACGTCCGAGCGGATGTCGGTGAGCATGCGCGTCAGGCGCGGGTTCGGGCTGCCGCGCGCGACGATGTCAAAGGCCTGCAGCAGCGGGACCCCCGCACGCAGCATCGTCGCCAGCTGGCGGGTGAAGACGGCGATGTCCTTGGTCTTGATCGACTTGCCGCCCGAGGTGCGGCGCTTCTTGATCTTGCTGACCAGGATGCCCTGGCGGCGCAGGCTGGCGCTGACCATCGCCTCGCCGCCGGCTCGCAGCTCACCGCGCACGGCCTTGCCGTTGCGATCGCGCCCTTCCCACTCGAAGACGAATTCCTTCAGCGCTTTCTTCGACGTGGCTGCTGTGGCCATGAGTTCTCCAGATGACGGTCGATGAGGCAGGGCAGGGCCCGGGTCACAGGTTGGTGACCGAGATGACCTCTTCCAGCGTCGTCACGCCAGATCGAACCTTGATGAGGCCGGACAGGCGCAGGTCGCGTACCCCTTCGCGCTGCGCCTGCTGGGCGATGTCCAGCGCAGTGCCCTCGGCCAGGATGCAGCGCTGGACGGTTTCCGTGATGGGCATGACCTGGTACAGGCCGACCCGGCCGCGGTAGCCGTTGCTGCAGGCCGAGCAGCCCACCGCCTTGTAGGGCTTCCAGCTGCCGTCCAGGTCTTCCGGCTTGAACCCTGCGCGCAGCAGGGCCTCGCGCGGGTAGTCGGCCAGCACCTTGCAGTTCTCGCACAGCCGCCGGGCCAGTCGCTGGGCGGTGATCAGGATGATGCTGGAGGCGATGTTGAACGCCGGCACGCCCATGTTGGCCAGGCGGGTCAGCGTCGTCGGCGCGTCGTTGGTGTGCAGGGTGGACAGCACCAGGTGGCCGGTCTGGGCCGCCTTGATTGCGATGTCGGCGGTCTCCAGGTCGCGGATTTCGCCGACCATGATGATGTCCGGGTCCTGGCGCAGGAAGGCCTTCAGCGCGGTGGCGAAGCTCATCCCCGCCTTGTCGTTGACGTTGACCTGATTGATCCCGGGCAGGTTGATTTCGGCCGGATCTTCGACGGTCGAGATGTTCACCCCCGGCTGGTTCAGGATGTTCAGGCAGGTGTAGAGCGACACCGTCTTGCCCGAGCCCGTCGGGCCGGTGACCAGGATCATCCCGTACGGCCGGCGGATCGCCTGCATCAGGCGGTCCTTCTCGTCCTTCTCGTAGCCCAGCGCGTCCACCCCCAGACGGGCCGAGGACGGGTCCAGGATCCGGATCACGATCTTCTCGCCGAAGAGCGTGGGCAGCGTGCTGATGCGGAAGTCGATCGAGCGGTTGCCGAACTTCAGCTTCATGCGCCCGTCCTGGGGCACGCGCTTCTCGGCGATGTCCAGGCGGCTGATGACCTTGATGCGCGAAGCCAGCTTGTCCTTGATCGCCACCGGCGGCTGGGTGATCTCGCGCAGCTCGCCGTCGATGCGAAAGCGCACCCGGTAGGTGTTCTCGTAGGGCTCGAAGTGCAGGTCCGAGGCGCGCATGTTGATCGCGTCGATCAGCATTTTTTGCAGGAAGCGCACCACCGGCGCGTCTTCCACCTCGGTGCTGACCTCGTCCTCGACCTTGGCGCCGGGGTCCTGTTCCTCGACGTCGAAGTCGAAGTCGCCGGAAACGATCGACTCCAGGGTTTCGCTGGCGGTGGCCGTCTTGGAGTCAACGATCTTGACCAGCTTGTCGTACTCGACGATGACCCACTCCGGGGTCAGCTGAGTCGCGAACTTGATGCGGTCCACCGCCTCCTGGTCGGTGGGGTCGGCCCCGCCGATGAACAGGCGATTGCCCCGCTTGCCCAACACCAGCACCTGGTATTGGGACAGCGTGCGGGAGTCGACCAGGTTTTGCGGCAGGCGCTGGACATCCACCGCGTCCAGGTCCAGCAGGGGCACGGCCAGCGCACTCGACAGCGTGTGCGCCAGCTCGGCGGGCGTGACGGCCTGGGCGCCGATGACCGCCGAGACGAAACTGCGGCGCTGGTCGCGCGCCGACTTCGCCAGCTCTTCGGCCATGCGGGGATTGAGTCGGCCGGCGTGAACCAGCACGCGGGCGACCCCGGACAAGGTACTCGGGGGGGCGTCAGCGACGATATCGGAGGCCACAGCAGCGACGTTGCAAAGCGGGACTCGGGGTCCGTTGCGATTGGAATGCGATCGACGTTGCCTCCCATGGGCACGCCTCGTGCAAATTGTGGCACGTGCACCCGCTCCCAGGCGCACCGCGATCACAAGGTTCGAGCCCGAGGCACCCGGCAAGGTCCCGATTCACGCAGTCTCCATGGCGACAGGCTGGCCAGGAGGGCGCCAATCCGCAGCCGGGGGAGGCCTCTGAGACGACGGAGGGGACAAAGTTCACGCCCAGCATTTGCTTGCAAATTAAGGGGGGCTGTCACAAAGAGTAGGGGCCGATCGATCCGCTTGTTCGGGCGATGCGGCAGCGGCCCTTGAAATCCGTCGGTGCGTTCCCATTTCCCGCCCATCCTGATGCCGATCGGTGTCCCGATCGTGTCCCTCCGACCCTGACAGCGCCTCGTGCGCCCGAGAAAGCCGAACATGGAGAAGCAGACCCTGTCGTTCCAGGCCGAAGTGAAGCAACTGCTGCACCTCGTGACCCACTCGCTGTATTCGAACAAGGAGATCTTCCTGCGTGAGCTGATCTCCAACGCGTCGGACGCCTGCGACAAGCTGCGTTTCGAGGCGTTGAACAACGCCGCGCTGTTCGAGGACCAGCCCAATCTGGAAGTGCGGGTGAGCTTCGACAAGGACGCGCGCCGCATCGTCATCAGCGACAACGGCATCGGCCTGTCGGCGCAGGAAGCCATCGACCACCTGGGCACGATCGCCAAGAGCGGCACCAAGGAGTTCATGACCAAGCTGGAAGGCTCGGACAAGGAAAAGGCCCGCGACGCCAACCTGATCGGTCAGTTCGGCGTGGGCTTTTACTCCGGCTACATCGTGGCCGACCGCATCACGGTGGAAAGCCGCCGCGCCGGCGCGCCGATCGGTGAAGGCGTGCGCTGGACCAGCGAGGGCACCGGCGACTTCGAGGTCGAGACCATTGCCCGCGAGCAGCGCGGCACCGACGTCATCCTGCACCTGCGCGAGGGCGAGGACGAGTGGCTCAGCCGCTGGAAGATCAAGTCGACCGTCGGCAAGTACTCCGACCACATCTCCCTGCCCGTGCTGATGCGCAAGGAGGAGTGGGACGCCGAGAAGAACGAGTACGTCGTCCAGAGTGAGTGGGAGACGGTCAACAAGGCCGCCGCCCTGTGGACTCGCAGCAAGAGCGACGTGACCGATGCCGAGTACAAGGCCTTCTACGAGCAGCTGACCTACGACACCACCGCGCCGCTGGCCTACACGCACAACCGCGTCGAAGGCCGCAGCGAGTACACCCAGCTGCTCTACATCCCGGCCAAGGCGCCCTTCGACCTTTGGAACCGCGACAAGCGCGGCGGGGTCAAGCTCTACGTCAAGCGCGTCTTCATCATGGACGACGCCGAGGCGCTGATGCCGGTCTACCTGCGCTTCGTCAAGGGCGTGATCGACTCGGCCGACCTGCCGCTGAACGTCAGCCGCGAGCTGCTGCAGGAAAGCCGCGACGTGAAGGCCATCCGCGAGGGCTCGACCAAGCGCGTGCTGGGCATGCTCGAATCGCTGGCCGACAGCGAGAGCGCTGAAGAGAAGGCCAAGTACGCCGAGTTCTGGACGCAGTTCGGCGCCGTGCTCAAGGAAGGCGTCGGCGAGGACCACGCCAACCAGGAGCGTCTGGCCAAGCTGCTGCGCTTCGCCTCCACCCATGCGGACGAAGGCGTTTCCTTTGCCGACTACGTGGCGCGCATGAAGGAAGGCCAGGAGGCCATCTACTACATCACCGCCGACAGCCTGGCGGCGGCCAAGAACAGCCCGCAGCTCGAGATCTTCAAGAAGAAGGGCATCGAGGTGCTGCTGCTGACCGACCGCGTCGACGAGTGGATGCTCAGCCACCTCTACGAGTTCGAAGGTAAGTCGCTGCAGAGCGTGGCCAAGGGCGCCGTCGATTTGGGCACGCTGCAGGACGAGGAAGAGAAGAAGCAGGCCGAGGCCGCCGCCGAATCCTTCAAGCCGACGCTCGAGCGCATCAAGGCCGCGCTGGGCGAGCGCGCCAAGGACGTGCGCGTGACCACCCGCCTGGTCGATTCGCCCGCCTGCCTGGTGACCGAGGAAGGCGACATGAGCGGCCACCTGGCCCGCATGCTCAAGCAGGCCGGTCAGGCCGCACCGAGCGCGCAGCCGATCCTGGAGGTCAACGCCGAGCACGCGCTGGTCCAGAAGTTGGCCGCGCTGCCGGAAGGGGCCGCGAGCTTCGCCGACCTGGCCCAGGTGCTGTTCGACAACGCCCTGCTCGCCGAGGGCGGCCAGCTCGAAGACCCGGCCGCGCACGTCAAGCGCATCCAGGCGCTGATCCTCGGCTGAGGCTGCCGGACATCCTGAACAAAAACGCCGGCCCCGAGCCGGCGTTTTTCATCGGGGCGGCTTCAAGCGACCAGCGCGGGCCCCTCCATCGCGTCGAGCTGCTCGCGCAGCTGCGTGGCCTGCTGGTCCCAGTAGGCCGGGCTTTCGAACGAGGGGAAGGCGATCGGGAAGGCCGGGTCGTCCCAGCGCCGGGCGATCCAGGCGCTGTGCTGGATCAGCCGCAGCGTGCGCAGCGGCTCGATCAGCGCCAGCTCACGGCGGTCGAAGTCGCGCAGCGTTTCGTAGCCGTCCAGCAGCGCGCCGAGCTGGGCCTGCATCTCCTGCCGGTCGCCGCCCAGCAGCATCCAGAGGTCCTGCACCGCCGGGCCGGTGACCGCGTCGTCCAGGTCGACGAAGTGCGGCCCCTCGGGCGTCCACAGCAGGTTGCCGATGTGGCAGTCGCCGTGCAGGCGCAGCAGCGTCAGGTCGGGCAGGCGGGCAAAGGCGGCGTCCACCGCGTCCAGCGCCGCCTCGGCGGCCCGGCGCCAACCGCCGAGCGCGGCCGGCGGCAGCACGTCGTGCGCCAGCAGCCAACTCAATGCGGCCCGGGCCTGGCCGCTGCCGTCCACGCGCAGGCGTTGCGTGAAGGACCGGCGTGCGCCCACCTCGTGGAGCCTGGCCAGGAAACGGCCGATCCACTCCAGCACCTCGGGCTGCTCAACCTCGGGCGAGCGGCCGCCGCAGCGCGGGCTCGCGGCGTAGCGCCAGGGGCCCCAGTGGGCCAGCGTCGGCGGGGTACCGGCCAGCTGCGTATTTCAGCCCATCGTGGACGCTGTTTCAGCCTGATGGTGGACGGGATTTCAGCGTGATCGTGGACGGCATTTCAGTCTGATCGTGGACGC